>Ga0207658_10001395_pt1 | contig 18832 bp, 26 predicted proteins | sample KBSS33metaG_FD_184322 | JGI IMG/M metagenome (GOLD analysis project Ga0207658, IMG submission 184322) | Switchgrass rhizosphere microbial communities from Kellogg Biological Station, Michigan, USA - KBS S3-3 metaG (SPAdes) (version 2) | ecosystem: Host-associated > Plants > Roots > Rhizosphere...
AAAAATCGTCAGAATAGCAGAAAATTGTAGTTAGCTTCATAGTACCCTTTTTTAATTGGTTAGATTTCTTTTAAAAAAAGTACTATTGAAGCTATTTTTTTGCAAATTTCTTAGGTCGAGCTCACGTCAAATAATAATCTCCTTTATAGTGTCGATATACGCCAGGTTTGATAGATGCCACAGCAGATAAAAATGCACCCGTTTTATTGTCTATGAGCTCAGAAGAAAATTGCGATTTATAGACATTAATAGAAATAGATTCCAACATCATGCTCCTCGATTTTTTATTCTATAAAATACAACGTAACATAACTTTTTTAATTGTACATGAAACTGCTATGTCGAAAGCAAAATAACCTCACTTCGCCTCCCTGTTGGGCAGCTTCCAACTTTGCCTTTGGCGAAGAACTTATATCGTCGAACTTGCACCATAAGACTGGCACTATTACCCACACACATCCATCATTATTGTTATTCCGCACGTATATGGCCGTGCCAAGCGAGTGAAACGAGACACGTAGTATGGCGGCGCACGTTGTGTACACTTAGAACTTTCAGATGGAACAATCTTAAACAAAAAATAGGATTACTACGCAGTAACGGATGCTTAAAACCCTCTCATTCATAATCTGGTAACGAAATCATATTCGATGCGATTTTTACCTCTTCCATAATCTTATTTGATCTTTCTTCTGCAATCTCTTTAGAGACGTCATCTTGAATGAGAAATGATTCGCTGACCCATAGTCCCAGCTTTTGATTCGCTTCAACGAATGAGTGTAATAATTCATTATAACGATTAAATGCGCGAGTATAATTACCGCCTGCTTGTTTTAGCTCTCCAGCTAAAATATAAGCGCCAACCAGTGCTAGATTATTACCTTGACCAGATAGTGGAGATGCGCAATAACCAGCATCACCTAACAAAGCAACTCGCCCTTTAGTCCACGATTTCATTTTCACTTGCATAACTGAATCAAAATAAAAATTATCACTATATGACATTAACTCAAGTATTTTTGATGCTTCCCAGCCAAAATCTTGAAAAGTGTCGCATAGGAATTTCTGTTGCTCTTTTTCATCGCGAATATTATTCAAGACGTTATGCCCCCGAAACATAAAAGCAGCTTCGGCCATCTTGGGATTCTTGTCGCTCGTGATAGATATGAGTTTTTGATTTGCTTCACACTGCACCTCAGTGTGACTTAAATTGAGATAATTCGGAATACTAAATACGCTAAAGTACGCACCAAGATTAATTAGTTTATATTCATCTTTATCAAAAACCATGCGCCTTGTTATCGAGTGCATGCCATCTGCACCTATAACCAAATCGTAATGTTCGATCCTGCCGTCTTTAAATTGAACTTCTACATCATCATTATTCTGTTTAATGCTCTCAATCAATTGATTGAAATAACAGGGAACGCCTTCAATAGCATCAATCAGTATTTCTACTAAATCACCGCGGATAATTTCAACATCTTCACCTTGCCTAAAGCAAAATCTTTCCCCTTTTTCTTCATGCAAAATATTACCTTGGGCATCAACATACCGTCCAAACTCTACTTGGGTGCGCATATTGCATATTTTCTCATAAATACCCATTTTTTTAACGAGGTCGATTGCAACACCTCGAACATCCAGTGCGTGCCCTCCTTTTCGGACATTGGCAAACTTTTCAATTAAAATGGGGGAAAAGCCAAATCTTTTTAACCAATAACAAACTGCGGGGCCAGCAATACCAGCTCCTATTACGAGAATTTTATTTATAGAAGACATTATTTGGCAACCCTTAAATTAATGGATAGACCGCTGCTTTAATCAATTATCTATTAAACCATTTTTCTATGCATCAATCAAGAGCAGTATTAATGATTGCGCTTATTTTTTCTTATATCAAAGTGGGGAGTGTTCAGACTTTTTTATAGTTTATAATTTTTAATCACTATATCTGCACTTTCTGAAGAAGGCTAAGTTCTGACACAAAACTCCTTATTTTTTTATGTAATCAAAATTATCATAAATAATAATATCAGGTTTTTATTTATTGGTGCTATTTTTCGCGCAATGGCGTCAAATCTAAAACGGTCCAGCCATTTGCAGTTCCAGAAAAAAAGTACAAGCCACCATTTTTTGAATTCATAAAAGGGGTCTGGATGTTTAAAAGATGGAGCAATACTCGATAAACCTCGCCATGACTTACTATTAAAGGCAATTCTGAATCACTTAATATTTCTGCAAAAGTATATAGTATAGCTTGATGATCAATTTTGCCAAGTCCTTCATGCAGCTGCAATTCAAGAATGGAAAGACCTTGTAATACTAACTGTGCTGTTTGCTTGGCGCGCTCTAAAGGGCTTGAATAAACTTTTTTAATTCCCAAACTTTTCACCATAGTACGCAATTCTATTGCTTGTTGAATGCCGGTTGCATTCAAGGGAATATCATCTTGATCACACAACTCGCTTTTATGTTTATTCCAATCCGTTTGTCCGTGACGAATAAAATAAAATGTTGTTAAGGGAATGAACGGTATCATATTTTTTCACTCTCCTGGATATCGATCAGCATTTGATTGAATAATTTTTGCCTTTGTTTATCATTATTAATTTCGTAGAATTTCACTGCAGGATATTTTGATTTTAACTCAATCAATTGCTTAGTTAATCTATTATTAAGCCTATACTCAAAAGTCCACATATATTTTATCAATTTCCATCTAACAATTCGCTTTGAACCTTCTGGTTGATCATTAATATTGGGATCTTTAAAAAATCTTCTTTTTAATATTCTCCACAAGCAAATATATCTTGGATAATTAAAATAAATACATACTTGAGCTCGAGAATATCGCACCTCTAAGGATTGTAAAGAATTACCATCAATAATCCAATCTTCTTGATTTACTAATTTTTGTTGAATGTCCAAAAATTCTTGATAGTCGCGCTCAACCCAATTTGCTACAAAAAAATATTTATCTAAATGATAAAGAGGCAGGTTTAATTTTTTTGATAATTGATAGGCAAAATATGTTTTGCCACTACCAGGTCTGCCAAAAATAGTTATTTTCATAGCTTACCTCACAGTGCCAAACGTGGCTGCAATTTTTTGTAATACATCTGAGCTTTCTATTTTGTATTCCATGAAGTTCCAATGTTCCTTAATAAGCTTCATATTCGGTTCTTGTACTGGATCAAGATCTGGCGTGAATCCCCAAGCGCGATATGCCCTGATCGCATTATCATTTGTCACACGCGTGGACAAAAAAATACGTTTAATCTGTGGCATAATAGTAAAAATTGAACTCATAAGCAATTTTCCTAAGCCACGATTTTGAGCTGAAGGCGCAACGCCAATGCCAAAAGCTTTAATATCGCCATCAACATATTCCGGTGCTATAGAAAAGGTTACATACCCGAGTGGCGCTTGTGTTTCTTGATCTTTGGCCACCACAAAAAAATATACATCATTGAAAAATGGCTTAAGAAAATCGGGACCATAGGCACTAAGATCCATCTCATGCATTTGTTTCATATTCGATTGTAATTTGCTTTCAACAGCCATCCAGTCAACAAACTCTGGCCCTTTCTCAAAAAAGGGAACGTATTGCTCCAGGAAATCGTCTTGCATTACTGCTTCTGGATGCGCACGCAAGAATTGTAATTCGACAGCGGTAAATGCTTGAGAAGCGATTTCTGCAATGCTTTTCATGCCCGCAACATACTCTGGTGCTTGTATATCTGTTTTCATCCATTCCAAAATCACCGATCTACCAGTTTTATCTTTTGCTAAAAACTTGCCTGATGTTTTTGCTTGGTTATTACTTATCATTTGTACCCCTTTGTCCTGCCTTGTTTTAAAAAACGCTACTGTACAGTAGCCTGCAATAATGGATGCTACAATAATTATGATATTTTTTAACATCTAAATTTCCTATACTAAAACTGATTACCAATAATGTCCTTTTATAGTCAGTAATCTTTATCTTAACTTGATAATTATGACGTAGCAAAAATTAAAAGTTTTGAGTAATCACCTGCATCGGCAAGTTTAAGTGCATTTATATAAAGTTTACGAGTTTCGTTTGCTTTATATAAATCTTGATGCATTCCCCAACTAAATCGAGGTTCTCCCTGCTGTATGATCAACAAATCAGCCATTAACCGAGCATGTCTTTTCCATTCCACAATTTTTTCAAATTTCCCTGCAATAATTCTTGAACCAACTCATCTTCTTGTTGTTGCAATTGCTTAGAACTTAAAGCTTGCTGTTCTAATTTCATGGAATGATTTATCAAACGAATTTGCTTTTGAGCAACAAGACGAGCTCGATTTTGCAATTGTTGCTCAAGAGGTTCTAATGGCACTAAGCAATAAACTAATTTACAATTCATAGCTTGAGCAACTTTCTCAAGAGCCTTCAACGTTATTGTTTTTTTATGTTCACGCCGCTCAAAACTAGCAATATTAGACCCACTACAGTCAACTCGACTAGCAAGTGCAGCACTAGACATACCTAGCGCTTCTCGTAAGGTACGAATCCAACCCTTTGAGGGAACTGTTTTTTTAGTAAGAGCTGAGAATGAGTTAAGACTCTCTTGAACTTGTTCTATCATCAATTTTTTGAATTTATTGGCCATAGACTTTCCTTTTTTGATTACTTTAAAAAGCTATAATAACTAGATTACTAATATTGTGTATTTTTGCAACCTATAGGTTACCAAAATACACAATATTAGTAATCTATAAGTTACGAAAAAACATAGTATTGGTAATCTATAGATTACCAATACTCAAAAAACTCAAAAAGAATGACCCGCAAAAGCTGAATATATACCTACCCCTTAATCAGGCCGCTCCCATAACCAATTTTTTTAAGGGCAGCGATATTATTAGCTAAAAAATCAGCCCCAAAATAGAAAATCGATCCGCTGCTTGGCAAAAGAGTCCCCAAAAGCATCTGAATGGTCGTTGTTTTTCCCGCACCATTGGGCCCCAAAAAACCAAGAACTTCACCCTTTTTAAACTCAAAAGAAATATTATTCACGGCTAGTTTGGTAAACGGCCAAAGCCCTGTTTTAAATATCTTTGTTAAGTTTTTTACAGTAAGTATCGACATAGTCTCTCTTTAAGATTTTTTAAATAGCGTATTTTTTACTCTTCTGGATATCGATCAGCATTTTCAGGGGCACGAAAATAACTAATTTCTGGATTGTCTTCGGCCATCTCTATGTATTCAACATAATAACCAGTTTCAAAGCCGCCACGTTTTTGATACTGTTTCTCTTTTTGAGCAAACAGCTCACTTTTTTCAATATTGTAAGCTTTACACAAACCATCAATCACTTCCAGCACATCACCAAGCTCACAAATTATTTCTTCTTTATGTATTGCCGTTATAACTTCTGTCGCTTCTTCAATTAGTTTCTTTTTTAATGCATCCTGTAGTCCTTGCTTATCTAAATAATGGTAAGTAAAGCGCATCCATTTAGCCCAGTCTCCAGTAAAACATCTATCTCGACCTAATTTATTACAAAAAAATTTTACTAGTTTTTTATCACTCATATTTTACCACTATATTTTTTACCAACCACATCTAAAAAATTTCATGCTTTTATTTACCAAAAATAAATTACTATAACCAACCCCATTGCTATAATTAGTCACATAAGCTACTCTTTAACTAAACTCTGTGAGACAAAAAAATCAGATTAAAAATATCATAAGTCTTGTATCTAAGCAAAAATCTTTGGATAACTATGAAAAAATTAACACTCGCTTTAGCCTGTTTTTCACTATGCGCAATAATGTTGGGGTGTTACGGCAAAAAAAATAGAAAACAAAGCTCAAGAAAAAAAACAGAGCGCAGTCCGCAACTATATGCATCTGATCGCGTTGCAGATCACCAGATTGATAAGTTATTTATTAATCGTTGGTCACCACGTGCAATGTCAGGCGAGCCTATTTCTCAAGAACAGTTATTTTCATTATTTGAAGCTGCCCGATGGGCACCATCTTCATCAAACAGTCAACCGTGGCGATTTATTTATGCACAACGCGATACACCAAACTGGAATGCATTCTTAGATTTACTTGTTCCATTCAACAAAGAATGGGCGCAACATGCAGCAGTGTTAATAATTATTGCTTCGAAAAAAGCCCCTCATGATAAATTCTCTCGTACTCACGCATTTGATACAGGCGCAGCATCACAAAATTTGGCATTGCAAGCATCAATCGATGGTCTTGTCGCTCATGGCATGGGAGGCTTTGATTATCAAAAAGCAGCAGAAGTAGCACGTCTTTCTAATGATTATGAAGTTCTGGCTATGTGTGCAATAGGAAAACCTGGTAACAAAGAACAATTATCTGAGGCTTTGCTCAAAAGAGAAGTCCCTTCAAGCAGAGACAAAATTGAAACGTTTATCTTTGAAGGCCAGATGCCCGAATTAAACAAGCCAATTTAAAGTTGATAAAATAATACAAAAAACAAAATAACGTTTAAATGCTAAACTTTTATTTTTTTTTCATATCTCTTTTTCTTTTTTTCATGCCTCTAGCTTTAAACATATCTGCGAAATCAAATAATCTCCCAACTCCAATTCTAAACGAAAGCGTCTTTACTCTTGCATCATCTTCATCTGCAAACTGCGCCAAAAGATCATAATATATTTGAGCCGTTTCCAAATCTTTAATCAAACAAAAATATAACCCCATAGTATACGAAAAAGCAGTAACCTCAGTTACATGAAATAAGTCTCTTTCTGGATAAAGATCTTTTAAATTAAAACAGTTATTAAAAATAGATGGGATCTCTTCCCCCCTGCCATCACGCATAGCTTTTGTAGCTCGAGCAATACGTGCGAAAAGATAATCTGGACTGGTTCGATTAAGCTTTGCAAGAAATTCTTCAACCTTATCCATTTTACCCTGAGATTGATAACAAGCCGCTATATTATTTATAGCCTCAGGAATGTTAGGATATTTTTCATGCAAATCAAGTAATATTTTAAGGGCTTTCGGCGAACCAATTTTCAACATATCTGTCGATATTTTATTAAACTCCGAATTTACAAAATTATCATAATTATTTGGCATATCATCGTCAGTAACAGTAAAAAAAACATCCCGCAATTGAGAGTTTTCATTTTTCTTCACTTGAGTTTTTTTCTTTTTATTTATTGCCGTACTTGCTTCCATCATAATCCTTGCTCAATTTCTTGTTCTTCTGGATATCGGTCAGCATTTTCAGGTGCACGAAAATAACTAATTTCTAGGTTGTCTTCGGCCATTTCTATGTATTCGACATAGTAACCCGTCTCAAATCCCCCACGTTTTTGATACTGTTTCTCTTTTTGAGCAAGCAATTCACTTTTCTCAATGCCATGTGCTTTGCACAGACCATCGATCACTTCCAATACATCAGCAAGCTCAGAAATTATTTCTTCCTTGCTTATTGCTGTAGTGACTTCTGTCGCTTCTTCAATTAATTTATTTTTTAATGCATTCTGCAGTTCTTGTTTATCTAGATAACGATGCGTTGCCTGTATCCCTGCCGCTTTATCTATGGCCAGATCTTTATCCCGCCCTAATTTGTTACAAAAAAATTTTACTAATTTTTTCCACATTTTTTTCTCCTATAAACCATAATTTAACATGGCTCATTATACACAAATAAAAAAAGAAGAACGAGCACATAAACATCAAAAGTCGGATTGCTATAATCAACCACATAGGCTACTCTTTAGAAAGAATATAAAGAGGCAAAAAAATCAAATTAAATATAACGCCAGTCTCGCATTTAGGCAATTTCATAAGATAATGATTAATAATTTAGATAACGCTTCAAAAATAATAAAAATAGGTGTGAATACATGACAAACAATAATTTAGCACAAGACAGTAAAGACAACATAACGCCAGAATATAAAGGTTGGATCTTAAAAGCAATCAATTATCATTTTCCCAATGCCAAGGTAATTCTATTTGGTTCTCGAGCTCGCGGTACCAATTCACCCGCTTCAGATGTAGATATAGATATCGTTGATATGCATAATATTCCCGAAGAACTCAAACAGATTATACTAAAAGAAGGAATAGTATGGCAAAGTTAGAGTTAGATTTATACAACTTAACAAAGCTCTTAAATCACTCAATAAAGCTTTGAATTATCAAAAAAAAGTAGCTAGCATTAACGATCAAGAAGAATCACGTGCCGTTTTATCTGAAGTCCCACGTTATTATGAGCATATGATGATTGTCACAAAGCGTATTGGCGAGAGTATTGCGCATAGCCTTTAGATCATGATTTGGTAAAAACTTTAACACAAACAGTACTCTTGCCCAGTACTCTTGCCCCCAAAAATAAAAATTCGACAATCAATTAAACTTCAGGATATTTGTCCGGCGCGGCCAAACAATATTTTTCCCCAAAGCTCCCTACCGGATGCTCTGCCGTACTAACAAATCTTCTTCCTTCAAAACCACCGCGTTCGTTATGCTTTCGCACTTTTTCTGCCAAAATCTCTTCTTGAGAAATATTATGCAATGTGCCAAGGGCACCAAGAACTTCGTATAAATCTGCGATTTCTCCAACTAATTCTTGCCTAGTTTTAGCTGCTATAACTTCTTCCATTTCTTCTAACAATTTAACACGAATCTCTTGATCAAATTCTTGATCGTTTAAACAACGCCAATTAATCTTTGAACCATGATTCTGCTCCATTAAATCAACAGCTTTATCTCGCCACAACTTATTTTGCAAAAAAATTCTCATATTTTTACTATCCATATTTTACCAACCGTGTTCAGAGTAAAAAATATTATTCTTAATTGCATCTAAAGCTTGTCTGTGAGCAGGAATCATATTGTCAGGAATTGCATTTAATGGAGCCCACAATAATTCACTGTGTTTATGTGGCTCATTAAGAATCGCTTCACCGGACCATTTGTCAGCCTTGAAAAAAAGAAGTATTAAATTATTTTCAGTACCATTACGTGACAGCGTATGTACTAATTCAAGATCCTCTGGCTTAATAGAGATATTCAATTCTTCTTTCGCTTCTCTAATTATAGCATTGGCAGAAGTTTCGCCGTAGACACATTCTCCACCCGACAAAGAAAACAAATTATTTCCAAAATCAACATTCTGCCTTTTTAATAGCAATACTGAGTCATTTGATACTAATAACAAAAGAACATAAACTCTAACCATGATTTTCCCTTTTTATAGATACAACAATAGATACATAAAACAATAAATAGTATACCCTGTTCGATTTATTCGGCAATATAGAAACTGATAAAATCAACGTTATGAGATAAATTATTTTCTGCTGTATCAACCATGCAATCGTAAACAACGTTTTTATGTATACGCTCAAATTGCTATCAACTCTTATTATCACCAACAAGCCTAATTTCAATTCTTTCTATAGATTTTCCCGGATGCTCTCTTTTTAACGTAACAAATCCTACTTCTGCCGTAGTATCAACATGCGTGCCACCACAGGGAACTTGTGCAAATCCTTCTATTTTCCAATACCGCCTTTGAGTTGCAACATTTGAATACCCTTTTTCTATAGGCAAATCTTTTTTAATAATTTCGTTATATTCTGATACTATTTCAGGCAAGTATGGTTTAATGCTCTCTTGTGAAATAAAATCTATCCTAGATTTCGTTTCTGAAATATGTGCACCAATTTTTTCATACCCAAATTTTTGAGTAACAATTTCAAGAATAAGTTCTGCTGCAAAATGCAATCTCATCAATCTATGTCTACGAGGCCAATCTATGACCATATGTACCGAATCCCCAACAGATAATCCATGGTTTTCAAAAAGCGTATAATAGATCAGATTCCCTTCTCTTATTGAATCTAAAATAGGAATACCATTGACTGTCGCTTTGTCACTTTCTTGGCCACCCGCAAATGAATATGCTATTGTTTCTTCAAATAGTACTTGATTGCCATTTACCTCAGAAACTTTAGTTGCTAGCTCTCGTTGATAGGGATCATCCCAAAACAGTTTTTTCATCCCAAAATCCAATAATTCTATATCTATCAAACCTAAAAAACCTACCAATATTACTGCCTAAAATCTACTATATTCTTATAAATAGACAATCATAAATTTATAGTAAAAGCCAAAATAAAACAGAACTTTTAACCTTTAAATAATAAATACCCAGCAAACCCTTCTCTACTTTATATAGTTTCCATAGCAACTACTAAATGCTTACCGCATACTGCAATACCATAACATAAAATAGAACCATGATAGCCCTCTATTCTCATTTGCGCTGCATAATCAAAATCTTTAATCTGCTTCAATGCCTCTTGCGATAATACGGCAAGTGCTTCACTATCATCTTTTGTTGCTCGTTTAAATTCTATTAAAATTCCCGGATCCTGTGGTTTTTTTGGCTTAAGCATAATATCATACTGTCCATCACCAGACTCCCTGTTTGATTGAACTAAATAACGATTAGAAAGCCCTGCAAGTAATCCTAAAACAAACATATGGACGTTACGCTCAAGATCATTTTTAGCAACATCATGGGAAGAACACGTATCAGTAATAAATCCCTGTAAGCATTGCTCGACTGCCTTTCTGTCTCCTGCAATAAAAGCTTCCATAAGCTTCCTAAGCTTTTCAAAAGAAATAATGGCATTCAAAGCTTGCAAAACAAGCTCTCGATAAAGTTTTATAATTTCTGTGTTAGGAATAGCTAGAGTATAATAATAATCTTCATCAATTACGATATGCGATGTTGCAGCAAGATAGCCAGTGAATAAAAGAAAACTCCATGGCTCTTGATCTTTGTTGGCAAGATCAGGGAGTGTAATATTTATATCTATTTTTTTGTTTTCGAGAATATTATTTTGCAATAAAAGTTCTAATTCTTTTTTTATTACTTCGTTTGAGTTGTTAGTTATAATATTTTTTACTAGTTCGTTGCCACTCGTATTAGCCCAATATGTTTTGCAAATACCATCACTTTCAATACATTGAAGCAATGACCAAGGATTATAAATATTAGTATTGCCAAATACATACCCATCATACCAACTTTTTATTTCATCTTTTTTATCCATAAGATCATAATTAGTCAACAACTGATCCACTTCTTCTTGAGTAAAACCAAATTTATCAGAATATTTAGTATCTAATACCGTATGAACAGAAAAATGATTAAGCCCTGAAAATATATCTTCTTTTGCTATACGAGTTATGCCAGTTAAAAAAGCTTTTTCAAGTAAAAAATTTGATTTTAAGGCTTTTGACAACAAATTACGAACAAAATCTATCATTTGTTGATAATAACCTCGCAAATAAGCATTGATTATTGGAGCGTCATATTCATCAATTAAAATAATAGCTTTTTTTCCTGTTTGCTCATAAAGTATACGTGACAAAAATTGTAAACTTTTGATAAGCTCTTGTTCAGACGCCTGATTAGTTGCAATTCGATTAAAAATATCAATATCATAAACACCTATTTTTTCTACCTTAATACAATGCAAAAGTCGTTTGTATTCTTCTGATATAATATCTGCAAATCCTGCTTGAGCAGATTCCCAAGAATTAGCTCTAATATCTTTAAAAGTTAAAAAAATAACCGGGTATTGCCCTTGAACAGCGCGTAATTCTGGATCATTCCATACATTTGTATTTTCAAAAATTTTAGCATTATTTTGATTAGTCTTTTCAAAAAAATATTTAAGCATGGAAAGATTCAATGTTTTACCAAATCGTCGAGGCCGAGGAGCAAGAATAACATCAGCTCCTCCTTTCCAGAATTCTTTAATAAGCAACGTTTTATCAACATACGCATATTCTTTTTCAATAATTTTTTTTAAAATCTTCAACCCCTATGGGTATTTCAGGATAATGAGACATATAGCTCTCCAAACATCAATTTTTCAAACATTATTAAGTATTTTATTCTTTTTTATAAGCTTTATCTAATCGCACTCTTGCCCTGATTAATTCTGAAAGTATCTGCGCCCTTTCTTCATCTTTGCCAGCCAGTTCTTCTAACAAGCGACAATACACTTCCGCAGCTTTTATATCACCAATAAAACAAAGATACATACCAATAATATACGTAAACGAAAGCATTTCTGTTATATGAAACGAATCTCTTTCTGGATAAAGATCTTTTAAATTAAAACAGTTATTAAAAATAGATGGTACATCTTCTATTCTGCCTTCATCCAAGGCTTTAAATGCTCGCGCAAAGCGACCAAACAAATAATCAGGACAAGTTTGATACATTTTCTCAAGATATTTATTTGCTTCACACAGCTTTCCCTGCGCTTCATAACAAACTGCTATATTATTCATAAAAATTGGAATATGAGGATATTTTTCATGCAAGTTAAGCAATATCTTAAGAGCTTTAGGCGAACCAACTTGCATCATTTCCATTGATATTTTACTAAGCTCCGCATTAACAAAAGCATCATAATTGTGAGGCATTGCTCCATAAACAATAGTATACGTAGTCCAAGTTTCTCCTTTATAACTTTTAACTTGCAACTGTTTTTTCTGATTTTTAATATTCATAATTCATATTTTTTTTTGTTAGGTTTACTACTTTTTTAATTGTTTTTGAAAGCGCCCGCACTTTTTCATCATCTTCGCCCACTAATTCTTCCATAATATCACAATTCATTCGAGCTTTTTGTATATCAAAAATAGAAACATAATACCAACCAATAACTTGTAAAAAAGTTGTCCCTTCTGATATATGAAAAAAATCTCTTTCTGGATAAAGAGATTTTAAATCTAAACAATTATTAAAAATAGATAAAACATATTCTGGCTTGCGCAATTTCAGAGCTTGAAGTGCACGCTCACATCGTCCAAATAAATAGTCTGGATAAGCTCGGTAAATCTTTTCAAGATACTTTTCAGCCACATCTTCCTTCCCCTGAGCAGAATAACAAGTTGCAATATTATACATAAATGTTGGAACCTGTGGATTTCTTTCATGCAAATCAAGCAATATTTTAAGAGCCTTCGAAAATCCCCTCAAAATCATATCTCTTCTAGATAATTTAGCATACTCTGCATTCGTATAATCATCATAATTATTCGGTAATGGCTCATAAGAAATTCGATACGGAAGATTTTTACTTTTTTCTTGAAAAAATTTTTTTATTTTTATTATAACTAGCCTCACCCTATTCCCAATAATATTAATACTTATTTAACATCTACGAATATAAAGCACAATGTCATATATAAGTATACACAATGAGCAAAATGCTTTTTACCATCCATCCCAAAAAGCATTTTGCTCATCTCCTTTGCAATATTGTATAAAAAAACACAGAGAAACTGCGATTTAATAGATTGGGATGTAGCAGATGAAATTATTGCAGAAGCTATCGAAAATCAACCATAGCAATCACTTCCTGCCAATACAAAAGCCATGCAATAAAAACACTAACAACTATACAATACTTGATAAATTAACTCTTTTATGCAAAGCTGTAAGCTAAAGGTAACGCCACACGTAACCTTTAGCTTACAAATAAAAAAACAAAGCAAACAAATTAAATTTTAGAACAATATTATTTTTTTATAAATAGAGGTTATATCGTGAAAACTATTGGTCTTTTAGGCGGCACGGGTTGGCCTTCAACAATCCGTTATTATACACTTATTAATGAATTGGTTAACGAGCGTTTGGGTGGCTTTCATAGCGCAAAAATTATACTGAAAAGTATTGATTATCATGATATCAAAAGTAATTATGGCAGCAACCCTGAAAAAATTGAAGACATCTTACTCAACGAATTAATACATTTAACATCAATGGAAGTTGATTGTATTATAATTTGCTGCAACAGCTTACACAAATATTATGATATGATCAAAGGCCATCTATACCCAGATAGACCAATCCCTGTGTTTCATGCAATCGAATTAGTTGCAGAACATCTTAAAAAACAAAATTTAAACAATGTGCTACTGCTAGCAACCAAAGCAACCCTGGAAGATGGTTTTTTTGCGCAAATCCTAAAAAACAATGGCATTCAAGTTACCATTCCTGATGAAACTCAACGTGATGCAATGCAAAAGATATTATCTGAAGAATTAGTCCACAATATCATCAAACCTGCTTCCAAAAATTATTTTGCAGACATTATTAAACAACATAGCAATCTTGATGCTGTTGTTCTTGGATGCACAGAATACGGAGCGTTAGTGGATTCTGAAAATTCAGTATTGCCAATTGTTGATCCAGTTATGCTACAAGTAATTAATGCCGTCGATTTTGCTTTGAAGAAATAAAAAATAAAGTATAGAGGCTGACGGAAAAATAATGTTCAGCCTCTATACTTATTATCGAATACAACAATTTTTTAGCTTTTGCTTTCTACTTTATCACCAGAAACACCTACATTCTGATCGCTCTTTAAAGCATTCATTTCCCGCGCTTTTAACCGCTCCAAATAACGTTGCTCGCGTTCTAATGCCGCTGCGTAGCCAAATGCATAAAAGTACTCATCCCAAAATTTTTCAGAAGTGCCATACTCATTGTCGCCAATGCTTATGGTAAATTAAGGACAAATTTATTAACCATAATTTAAAATATAAAAACTTGTTTTTTTGACCACAAATCACTAAAATCACTCATACTAATAATCATATACAAAAAAGGGGAAAATGAAAAAATATATACTGCCTCTCTCTGTTCTATACTTAGCAAGTCTATGTCTAACAAATACTTTTTACGCCATGGAACAACAACACCCCGATCACCACTCTAATGCGCCACAAAAAACCATTGATCTAGAAGAATTAACCGAAAATCAGCTTAAAAATCAAGTAACGCATTTGCGTTCAGAATGGCGAAAACGCTTGAAGATCAAAAACAAATATACTACGCATGTGCACCCCTCTCTAAAGGACCATGACCATAATGCTGAATTAGATAAACTAAACAATGTGATAAAAAAATATTATAAAAAGACACAGAAAGCCATATCTTTGCTGCACAACAAATTCGGGTGCGTGGTAGAAAAACATGCTGCTGGACACTATATATTTTCTTCAAAAAGCGAGAACTAGATTTAAAAATATTATTTCTCCTATTGTCCACAGAACAAAATATGTTAATATCAAAAAATATAAAAATTATAAAATATAAGGAAAATTACTTATGGCATTTGAAATAATATACTTACCAGCCATGTTTGTTGTCGGAAAAGAACTACGTACTACATTTATGAATAATGAATGTTACTCATCAATACCAGTATTTTGGCAACAACAAAAAGATGAAAATATGCTTCACAAAATTCCACACAAAATAGATTCTCATGTAATTTTAGGTTTATATACTAATTATACTCCAGATTTTTCGCTCACTAGTGGTCATTATTCACTCATTATTGGAACTCCCGTTACCTTCGTTGGTATCATACCAAAAGACATGGTTTCTAAAGAAATTCCCGCTGGAAAGTATGCCGTATTTACCGCTAAAGGTCCTTTTAAATCATCAATAGCAAAAACTTGGAGTGAAATTTGGTCAACTGAAGGGCTTGAGCGAACTTTTACCAGTGATTTTGAATGGTATGATTCTGCAAGCACCGATGATAAAAATTCAATTGTGAAAATTTATAAATCTATTAAATAAATTTTTTTTAGCTAAGATTTTGTCCCTATCAACCATTGACCCGCTTTACGCTAGCATTTTTTCCTCGGGTGTAGACAACAACAGCACAATCGAGTAATTTATATCTTGGTTTCAAAAATAATAATTAACATCAAAAGAACGGGATATAAAAATGAATAAGCGTAGATTAATAGTATTGGCTTGCGGATATGTTTTTGCATTACATGGCGCTGCAGCAAATATAAACGTTGAAGAATTTGAACTAAAAGAAATGGTCGCTGAAAATCAAGCTCAAGCTAGGGAAGAAAATACAATGGAAAAACAAACATCACTAAAAAACTTATTACAAGCGTATAATCCTGTTCATCCTGAAGAATTAGAATTTAAAAAAACTATTCTTTCATTTATCGATCAACATGAAAACTGTTTTGAACGATCATTAGAAGTCGGGCATATTACTGCGTCTTGTTGGCTTTTAAATCAAGATAAGTCAAAAGCTCTCTTGTTGCATCATGCAAAATTAGGCCGCTGGTTCCAGCTCGGTGGGCATTGTGATGGCGATCCAGATGTGCTAGCGGTCGCTATTAAAGAAGCGCAAGAAGAATCTGGTATAACTCATATTGTCCCAGTGCAACCAGATATTTTTGATATAGACATTCATCGTATACCGGCAAACAGTCGCGAAGAAGCACATGATCATTACGATATTAGATTTTTATTACAAGTTGATAGCGATGAAGAAATAAAGCAAAACAGAGAAGCAAAAGAGTTGCGGTGGATAGGAAAAAACTTGGAAGAGTTACCAACTGAAAATCCATCAGTAGTACGAATGTTTAACAAATGGCTAACAATAAAATAATTAATATAAAAAGAAGGATATAAAAATGAATAAACATATATTAATGGCATTGGTTTTTGGATCTACTTTTGCATTACATAGCGCTCAAGATAGTACTCAAGAATTTGAATTAAAAGAAATGGCAGCCGAAAATCAAGATATAGATAGGGCAAAAATTATTGTAATTGGAGCAACTGGAAAACAAGGGGAAGAATACTGTGATATTCTCAAGGACTTTGCCGATATTGCTGCCTTTGTTGTATCACCCTCTTTTGATGAACAAAAAAGAGTCACATTGGCAAAACAACTCAATATACCTATTTTAGTGGGAGTAGATGGTTTAAATGAGGCAATAGCTCAGCAGCAGGTCAATTTTGATACAGCTCTTGTTACTGTTCCTCATGACCAGCATAGAGTTTTTACCATACCTCTATTGCAATCAGGTAAAGTTATTATTAAAGAAAAACCATTAGCAATGAACTATCAAGAATTTCTTGATTATGAAGCAGCGTGCCCAGATTCTTCGACTATACCTCTTTTAACTATAGTTCAAAGACGCTTTCAACCATCTCTAGAAGAAGCTAAAAAAGATATTAGACTTATAGGAAATCCATTAACTTTTTCTTATGATTATATGTTTAAGCTCCCAGAGGTCACTTCTGGATGGCGTGCCGATAAAAGTAAAAGTGGTGGTGGCGTAGTTCTTGATATGGGATACCATCCGCTTGATGTAGTAAATGATTTTTTTGGGACACCAGATTCTGTTGAGGCTTCATTTGATTTTTGTTATCCGGAAATGCGTGAACAGGATCTAGAAGACAGAGCTGTTATGAATTTTATATATCCATCTGGGATTGAAGGTACAGTGCAGCTATCTCGTCAGGATCAAGCAAAAGAAGAATTTTTTATTCGAGGAACTACAGGAACAATAACTATTACTCCTGCTAAATATGTAGTTCATGATTTAGGACAAAAATTAATTAAATCATTTGAACCTCCTATATCACCAAACCCAAAACGTCTTATTAAAGAAACAATGTTAAGAGCTTATCTGAACAATAGATTTAATGGGCCGTATATTGCTAAAGAATTAGCTCGACACAAAAACACACTCAGAATTATTGATCGAATATACAGAGTAGCAAAACGACGTTAATAAATAGCTTCGAAATAATTAACGAAAACAAAGCCCCTGTTCTTACTTACTGGCAAGAACAGGGGTTCTATATATTTGTGGCGTAACTTTTATTCTAAATCTTTTTGAAACGCTTCCATATGCTCAATTACCCGTGAAACAACATAAGACGTTTCAGCTTCAGACAAAAATTCACGTTCAGTTTTTACCAATTCTAATGGGCTTCCCGGAGTCAAGTAAAGACCATATTCCTGTTCGCCATCGATTTTATCAACCAAATTCATAGATAATGTTCCAGGTTTAGTGCTTAAAATTCGATGAATAACTTTTGGTGGAAAACCTATATAATCACCTCGATTTATATTTTCATCTCCAATGTGACAAAGTTCTCGTTTGCCAATATGCATAAATTTTTTCTCTTTTCCTGTTGGTTTATAAATACGATAAAGATCATATGGCACAGCATTAATGCCTTGCTGAGATGCATATATCGAGTGCCTATAGCCACCACTTATTACTAAACTTCTAAAGTAACGTGGATGATAATGAATGGTTTCAGGATCAATATTTTCACCTTTTTTGTCGGGCCAATAATTTAAACGTAATTTTTCAACTCGCGAGTCAAAACCTGCAGGGGTAGGGATATTAAAACGAACAAAACCAGACTCATTATATTGACACAACCTATGGCCATTATCATCCAAAAATGTACGCGCATGGCAAATTAATGTAGCCATTTCTCTAGAATTAATTTTTAATCTGGGCATAAATTCTACTAATTGCCGTCCACCACCGCATATATTAAAAGTAATAAAAATCGACAAAACAACTATTTTATTTTTTGTAAGCATACAAGGTGTCCTTCTGGAGTAAATAATTTTAATTCAATGCTGCAAGCAATAGCGCCTAACATTCGAGACCCATTGTACTCAAACAAAAAAATATTTTCAAGTTAAAAAGTATTTTCAAAGCACATTAAAAATCAACAAAAAAAACTCAATGGCTCAACGCATCGCACCAACAAGCACACGGTCTTTGTCGGCTAAATCTTTTTTGACTTTTATATCTCGATAATTATATTCTTGCATCAATTCTTTCGCACGTGCTCCCTGCAAGTACCCAATTTCTATCCAGACATTTGGAATTTTTAGCATCGCTAATTCTGCATTTTTAGAAAGATATTCCGGTGCTTTTTTCAATATTTCTTTAATAATAGTGAA
>Ga0207658_10001401_pt1 | contig 18790 bp, 12 predicted proteins | sample KBSS33metaG_FD_184322 | JGI IMG/M metagenome (GOLD analysis project Ga0207658, IMG submission 184322) | Switchgrass rhizosphere microbial communities from Kellogg Biological Station, Michigan, USA - KBS S3-3 metaG (SPAdes) (version 2) | ecosystem: Host-associated > Plants > Roots > Rhizosphere...
ATTCTTTTCAAAAAAAAGAATTTATTTATTTATAACCAGGATTGTGTTTTACAAGCTACAAGTAATTGTTTTATCGCAGGCAGCACATTGTTGCAAAAATCTGTTTCCAATTGATGCGGAACTGTGAAAAAAGCGCGGGTGAAGAAATACTTGTCTGTGGATGACGATTCTTTGTGTGTCATAAGCCCAAAGCGCAAATTTGCTTTTTCGGAAACACACCACGAGCCACTTCCGCCAAACCAGAATACTGTTTTTTCTTCCACAAAATGACAGTATATTCCTTTGTGCTGGATTTCACTAATTGATTGTGAAAAGGCGTCAATCAAGAGATCATATGATTGCCGCGACAGCATGACGTTATATGTGGATTCATGCACATACCCATCAGATAGGCTCAAATCAGTTGATGTAACTGTCCAATAAATTGGATATTTGGAATGCATGTAATTTGCAATACTAAAAGTAAATTCCACGTTACCAAGAGATACTCTTAATTCTCTTGGTCCTGCAGTTACTTTAAAAGCAGATTGTAAAACAACATCCACTTCTTTGCATTCTTGCTTCTTTGTAGTTTTTGAACATTTTCGCGTTCGTTTTGCCATTTGTTCGTACCTACGAATTAGCCTTGTGTATATTTATGTTTTTTGCTGTCAGTCTTTTTTTTAATGTTTGAGTTTATCTTTAACCATCATCTTTTAACTAATATATTTTAAGTTAAATTAAGGAAATTTGTGATACTTGCACGTATTTCATGCTTTTGCAAGTAACCGACATGTTGCAACCAGCTTGATTGCTTCTTCGATTTCTAATTTTGTTTGTTCCACATGCCCTAATAAATTCAATTCTGTCTGCACGGCTACTTCTTGCATTGCTGGATCTGAATGAATGTGCATAATATCTGCGATGATGCGATGTATGCGCACGCTGCGCAAAAAATGTTGGTCTTCCGATCCTACTTTTTTGTGTTTGGATCTTTGGTGCGTTTCGAATAATTCCATGGCTTTTTTGCCATCGGACGACGTCCACATAACATGCACATTTTGTTTGTCTTGTGTCATTTTGCCACGTGTCACGCACGGCAACGCAACAACACATCCCGTTGGCATAGCGTCGCGGCTTAACATGCATCCGTTCGGGCCCAAGTGAATGCATTTTCCCGTGTGAATCAAATCTGACCGCTGCCCTGCTTTTTCATCTACAACGGCAGGCCTCAAATACATAAATAATACATTTTCTTTTACGATACGATAATCTTGGACCATGTAATCAAAAATAATAGGACCTTTTTTTTCGAAATCACATAAAATCTGAAAGGGGCTATAAACCCCAGGAAGCAACGAACATTCATACGCACATGTCTCACAACTGCATTGCTTTGAATTCGCAACTGCATTTTGTGACCATGCACGAATACCAAGCTCCTCAATATCCGATAATAACCCAGTGTTCATTGACACAAGTTCTGGATAACAAAAAAATTTATGTTTTGTCCAATGTAGTTTTTGGCATGCCTTACTACAATAAGTAACCTGCTTGCATTTTCCACACTTGAACGGTGTTTCGTGTTTATCACATTCTGCACAAGCCATTCCTAGCATGATTTTTTTTTCCAAGAAACAACAAAAAAATTGTTTTTTTAGGAGCAACATGCATCATATCTAGTAATTTGTAGAAATTACATTAATTTTATTTAACTTTAAAGTTTCTAGAAACATGTACCATTTATTTATGCCATTGCACAAAAAACAAGATGCAAAACAACACAACATTTTGTTTTTTTTAGATGCCGAAGAAGGCTCCAAAACAAGGCAAAATTTATTCTGGTGGATATGTTCTCAATCCACATGCAGCACCCTTTTCTGAGAGCTATCCTCAAATTATACCAAGATTTGATATGGAACAGCTTGTGCATCTACATATACAAGAACGCAAAATTGAACGCTGTATGTTGGGAACCAGTTTCGTGCTATATCGCGTGCACCCTCACAGTGACGTGAATCATCAACAACGTACCAAGATCAAGCATACGCTAGTACTTGACAATTCAGGGTCCATGTCACATTATACGAGATTAGCACGGGACCATCTCGGTTGTCCATTATTTGATATGGAGGGGTGTGTTCCCGGCACATTGGTTTTGTTTGATAACCAAGCGAAAGTATTTGACAATATTGCAGATTCCCAACAACTAACAGATATTCCTTTTCCACACCAAGGAGGCACAAACATTACGCTTGCTATACAAACTGCTATTGCTGTGATTGCAAAAGATCAAGATTTGAGTGTTCACCATGTGCTCACTTTTTTATCCGATGGGCAACATTGTGATGGTCCACGATTAACGAATTTTGACGAATTGAAAACACAGCTTGGACCACGTCAATTATCCATAATTGTAGTTGGTATTGCAAGCTGTGACACAAGTCTCGGCATGAAAATCAAGACAGAATTGGAAAATGTGCAAATTCCAGGTCTTGAAAGTTTGTATTTTGCTCGATATCACAATGACTATGATCTTGTGGCTGGACAAATATTAAGTGGCATGGGAAGTTTTTTCATTGGTGGACAATCTTGCGAACTGAAATGCTCTGGCAACGCAACATTTCTTGATACAAACACACATCTTACACGCTTGTATTTACGGGACGAACCACAGATTGCTATTGTGAAATATGCTGGAAATGAACACCCTATTTTGAAATTGGATGATTTCTGTATCGTAGAAGAAGCCTATATTCCTTTTTATGACCTACAAGCTGGCATGCAGCAATTCTTTAATGTGATTATTCCCAAAATGAGCCAGTTGAAAATTGCACATAATGGGAACATGGCACCTGTTGAATGTTATTTATCACAACTCACAGATCTTATTCAATGTGCGGAAATGGCCATGGCGTCACAACACGCCAGTCCAGAACCTGAATTTAAAGTTGAATGTAATGAATCGTATAAGCATGTTGATACAAAGACACGTTTGCGTATACTACAAAAGAAATTACGTAGTACAAAAATGTTTTTCAGTGCCGAAAAGAATCGCATTGAACAGTTACGCGCAACCGTTCAAAATACAAGTAGTGCACAAGCTGCGTATTTGACCGGCATGAACAAGAAATATGCAGCAAAAGCGGTATTGCGTGCAGATACTGTGAACACTTCTGTAGAAAGTGTTCTACAAAAAATGCGTGAGCATATTTTACCCAAACTGAAAGCTGTGCAATCTCGAAAGGTATTTGAAAATGCACAAACTTCTATTTTGAGTTGCAACAGTGCGAAAGAACAACTTGAAGATTGGATTGCGATTCTTGACAATCCAAATCAAGAATTTGATACTATTTATGCACTGCTTGTGGGCTTTGGATTTGTGGGGTATCCTGTGCAGTTTGCAACAAGAGACGCAACACAGATGGATCCATTTCAAAGTTCATGCTTGCATGTAGAAACAGTGCCCATTGATTCTGCAACCTTGATGTTCGCGCAACAGATGGGTCGTGAGATGCGATCTCCCAATTCTAATATTCCCATGTCAGATTGTTTGGTTCTAGTGGATTGTACATGCCCTGAATTATCACTCATTACTATGCGCTCTGAAATTTATCAATTTTTAAGCTCCTGTGCGCTATGTCGAGATTTACATATGTATCATCCAAAACAAATGTTTGCTATGCATGCCCATGCTTTTGTTGGATGTATGACACAATATCACAATGCTCCCAGTACTTCAGGACAAGAATTCATCACACTGGCAATCAAGATCGTGTATAGCATGCGCAAGTACTGGCAAGGATTTGACAATGAAGAAAACAAGTCCTTGTTTAACCACTGGTTTGTGGAATGGAATGGTATCACACAATCGTCTACAGACCAATGTCAACACCCTGCTCAATTGGTTTTGTTATTAGCATGCTTGACAAATTCCGACACCGAGACCAAAACCGATGATGATGATTTACATGTAGTACCCATGCTTAATTTATTTAGTGAAATTTTAGCACGGAACTTTAAGGCGTGGCTTATTTCAAAGTCTCCCAAAACAGATCTTGTAGTTCCCAATCTGCAGAAAGCCGCACTGAAACTACTGCAAAAACTATATGGTATCACACCTGAGAACTCGCCTCGGCCCATTGATGATATTTTATCCGATGAGCCTACTATTGAATCCATTCGTGAAACATGTCAGAACTATGCTGAATTTGATAACGATGTATTTACAAACGTCTTTGGAGTTTCTTGGACCGCCTATGTGAACAACAGTTTAATGACATATCGCGAAGCATATGAAGCTGCTTTGTTATTACGCAACACCAACGATCTTGTACATAATATGGAAAATTTGGGTGATGTGCCAGTTGATCTTGTACGTGATATGCATACTCATTTGCAAGTTGTGAAGACTCATCCATGTTATTCCGATACCCGAGTGTTACAAACGATGCTCACACAGTCCCTTTTTAAGCATGATAATGCAAGTCGCGCTGGAATTGACGATGTACAACATCCAGCCACGTTGCAAGCTATTATCATTGACCTACGGCTAGTCCATTATCTGGAAGCATGTAAGTACAAACATGCCGAATATCTGAAGATCATTGGCAACGTCTCACTGCAAGAAGGTCTTTGCGCAGGGACGGAAGCTTTTGACAGTGCACTGGGCGTTCACACCCATGGTTTAAGTTATGAAAAGTTCTGGGCGTATCATCAAGCCGCGAAGCAAGATGAAGACAAAAAGAAAGCCTTTTTAAAGAAAAGCAATGCGTTTGTGACTTTCTAATTTTTTTAATAACCAATATAAACAGTTGTATTCGATTTTTCTTGTACCATCTTCACAAGTGTAGCGTAAACCTCTTGAACACGTGCTTCCCAAGCTTGTGTTTTTGCTGGAATAACTTCATACTCTTGATCGGGTTTGGTAAAAAATACATCGTCGGGATGTGCATTCAAATGCTTCTTATGAGCTACAGTGACGTATAGACACCCCATTGGGATCTGTTGTGATCCATACAATTTGCGAATGTCTATCTCTCTATCTTCATCGGAAATACCTCTTGCTTTGGAATGAGCTGCTCGCGAATCTTCCAAAATCTCCAGATGTAGCACATATTTAATTTCGTTCAAATTAAGTTTTGAAACATTTCCCAAATAAATGACATCTCCGTTCTCATCGAAACACCACATGCAATCGGGCTTAAAATTTAGGCCTGGTAATACCGCACAATCCCAGGATGTTGGTTCACTGATAAAATAATTTCCTTCTAGTATAGCTTGTCTTTGTAACTCTGCCAACATCAATATTTCCAATGATATTCTGGCACGTTGCATGAGTGGTGTTTCATTGGGATCTCGTGAAATAGCATCGTCCAAGCACTGCCAGCAAACCCATGTGCGAGAAATTCGCGTTTTAGTCTGTGCCTTTTTCGATTTGCACACATCGCATGATTGAGCGCAGGTTTTGCATGTTGGTGCATTGCATCGTTGATGATATGAGCAATAAGGACACCAGTGCTCTTTGTATGATACGTTACTTAACACAATTTGAAAATCATGTGAGCAGTTAGCACAGTTGAACCAGTATCTATCATGACTGTACTTAAAAACATGTTGTGGTAAAACTGTACCATTCTTTGTTGGATGCCAGAAAGCACTCTTTACACTACTTGCAAAACATTTTTCACTACAACTTTGGCATGTTGGATCAAGACATAATTGTCGATTCCCACAAAACCCACACCAACGACCTCGTGATACATCACTTAACGCACTTTGAAAATCATGAGAACACATAGCACAATTAAACCAGTATTTATCATGACTATGCTTAAAAACGTGTCGTGGTGAAATTATACCGTTCTTTGTTGGGTGCCAGAAGTAACTCTTTTCATTATTTGCAAAACTATTTGTGTTGCAACTTTGACACATCATATCCGAACACAATTGGTAACTTGAACAAAAAGGGCACCACCGATTTTGTGTAACATCATTTACCACACTTTGAAAATCATGAGCACATACATCGCAAGAAAACCAATATTTCTCGTTACTATGCTTGAATATTTGTCTTGGTGTTACGGGAACGTTTTTTTTCACATGCCAGTATTGACTCTTCTTGTGGCTTGCAAAACTATTTTCGTTGCAACATTGGCATAGCATATTCGAACACAATTGGTGATGTGAACAAAAAGGACAACCCCACTTTTGTGTTACATCGCTTATTACACGTTGAAAATCATGGGAACACACATCACAAAAAAACCAATATTTCTCGTTACTTTGTTTGAATACTTGTCGTGGCATCAGAGGAGCGTTCTTTGTCACATGCCAATAATTGCTTTTCGCACTGCTTGCAAAACTATTGTCACTACAACTTTTACACTCTGGATTAACACATAATAGTTTATGTGCACAAAATGGGCACCAATTACCTTGATTAGTCACAGTATTTAATCCCGTGTCGAAATTATGCAAACATATTGCACATGTAAACCAATACTTCATATTTGAACAGCGAAAAACATTACGTGGCAATATTAAGTCATTCTTTGGTATATTCCAAAATTGAGCTTTCTCACTACTTGCAAAACTATTATAAAAACAACTCTGACATGTTGTATCAAGGCATAATTTCTGATTTGCGCAAAATGGACACCAGCAATCATGCGATATGTTGTTAAGAGTACTTTGAAATTTGTGTGAACAAACATGACAGCAAAACCAAAATTGCATGCGTGTATTTTTAAAGACCTGTCTTGGGGTATTTGCGTTTTTTTCACAATCCCAGAATTGGGATTTTGCGTTGCTTGCAAAACTGTTTAAATGACAAAAATGACATGATGCATCATCGCAGAGCTGTCGATGCGCGCAAAATGGGCACCATTTGCCATTGAACATATTCGCTCCAGATATTTCGAATAGATGTTTACATTCTAAACATTTAAATGAGCTTTTTGCATTAGTGCCACGAGAAACTGTAAAAAGGCTTTCTTGCGTACCTTGATAACACAGAAGTCGTTCTTGCCAAAACCCCAACAATGTGCCAGCAACACACGCGCTACAATTTCTCACGCGTTTCTTGCCATGTGAACAGCGTAGATGTACAGGACATGTATGTGGATATAGCTTACTTTGCATAAAACATTCGTCACAAATACACGATCCCAAACACTCTGCATGGTCACCCATCCAAGTAACTGTATATTTGCCCAATTTGATTGTTGTTGTAGTTGCGGCCATCAATCGAGCCGGCGCAATGTAATAATGGGAATCTTTTTCTTTGAATTGGGACGGGTCTAATAATTCGGATAGAATCGCTTGAATTGGACAAGTTGCGTTTTTAAGGAAACACACTTTGGTGTTGGGATATATCTGGCGGAATTTTCTAAATTCAACTGTTGCATACTGTTGCTCAGACAATGGAAACAGATACAAACCATTCACTTTCCATAGTTGTGGTTCATCGATCGCTTTTCTTTTTGGCATAGTTTTTTTTTGTGAAAATGAAAAAAAATCCGTTTCACAAACTTTGTGTATTTTTTATTTTTTAGAATTGTAAAAGGATGTTTCGCAATCTGGATCGAACCGAGGACGATGCGAAATTTTTTAATTTGTTAATCTGGTAGGAACCATCGCCTTGTTATTGCATCTCTTTCTAGCCGTCGTCCACGATCGAACAAACGATCACGATCACTATACTGAATGTACATTGGAAAATTTTGTGTTCGAAGAACATCCTGTAACCGCTGCCGTGAATTTGTTAAATCTTCATCGATAATTCGTAACATTGTTGCGTCTGTAACATGTCGACGTTCTTCCGTTACGTCATCGAGATATTGTTGCATTTTTGCTCTCCACCAACGCTGACCTTCCGTTTGATTTTCTGATTTTTCTTCACTTTCGAGCTGTCTAATAATACGCTCTCTTTGTTCCCTTCGTCGTTCATTAAAATACTGTTCTCGATTTTCCATTGTCCACAATGGTACTGACAATTCTCCTTCTTGAACCATTCGCAACGATGCTTGCGTCTGCCTAATATCTTCATCTATGATCCGAATATCTTCATCTAGTGGCCCTTGAAGACGTTCTTTCATTAGATCGCGTATGTGTTGCTCCATTCTGGTTTGATACCAAAGCAGTGCAGCTTTTTCTTCTTCTGCTTCCGGTGGTTCAGATTCACTTTCTGACTCTGGTGGGGGTGGAGTGAATGCGGATCGAACTCGTGGCGGCGTTGCATACACATAGTCGCTAGGTGCAATGTTTTCCACATTTTCTTTTACTTCTTCCTCTTCACCTGAAGTATCATCGTCAAATGCAGATCGTTCTCTTCGTGGGCGAACATTTTCTTCATACGGAGATCGCAATGCTGGAGGCGTGTGAAATACAACTTCTTCCTCTTCTGGTTCACCAAACCCTAAATCAGTTTCTTCCTCTTCTTCTGGAACTTTTTCTTCCTTTTCGAATTTCTCTTCTTGTTCCTCTGTTTCGGAATTTTCGTCTGGTTCTTCGTCTTCTGCAGGCTTCAATGCTAATATTCGCATCACATGTGTAGGCTGCATGACTTCAATAACTTTGCGCACAGAATTGGCATGAACCGGAAACACAAAGGAAATATTTTTGTTGGATCGATCTTGACAATGATCCGCGCTTGTCCAATCGGCATCTTTTACCAATGCAGTTTTTGAAACAGTTAAGTTCATTGTATATCCCGCATCGCGCACCACAAAGAATTGCTCGTCGCTTGCCAAGATCATGTTAAAGTTCACACGGGATATGAATGCCGTTTTTGGAATATAATCAAATGTTCCGAGATTAATGCGAATAATTTCCAAATCCTGTTGCACAGATTCCAATTTATCTTGCAAACCGCACTCGTAATAAGAGTCAATGCGTGTAATGAAGTCCTCGCGTGTCATACAGACGGCTTCTAAACCGGCACCCGACATTGTGTGGAAAAACACAATATTGCAAGCACAACCTTGTTTCACAAAATCGTTCAAAACATATCCGTCTTCCGCTTGTGTTACGTAATCACATGTCTGTGGAAGTTTGCCTTGTAGATAAACACTCGGAAATGTTGTTTGATTTAGAATCGCAAAACTTGCCAATTTAACTTCGGTCTGCGAGTTTTTGGTATAATTTGTCATGAATTCATCGTCCCAGTGTGCACTCGGCCGCACAGGAGATTTTAAATTTCCAACAAAGTTTTCTTTTTGACGTACTGACCACGGATATCGCCACATGTATTCATTCTTTCCAGGAACAGCATACACTTTAATATCCTCAAGAGTATATACGTGTTTCTTGTTAGGTTTTATAGCATATAAGAATTTGACAATATTGGACTCACGTTCTTCCGTGGATCCAAATTGTGCGTTCCATCGAAGTATGGGCTTGATATCATTAGGCGCATATTTGTATGTTGCAAATATTTTCTTCCACAAAGTTAGATTTGCGTCAAATGTCATGTCAAAAGTATCCTGATTTTCAAAATAACGTACTCGCTCCATTAGTTTTATCCACTCACTCCATTTTGTTGTGTTCTGTGCAACAACGTGAAAATGATTTGTATTCCATGCTTCTTTTGCTAGCTTTGTGCCAAAGACACGATTTTTATGATACCAGACTTGCTCCAGACTTAACTCAGTGTGAGTATTGATAAAATCCAAAATTGTGGCATTCGTTAGATTGTTTTTCGTTATACCAGGACCAAGCGTGTAAAGATATAAACTATGAGAGCCTTTCGTGTAAAGACCAACAATCTGATTTGTTGTTGTTTTTTGATGCTCAAATCCTGCTTTTCCTACAAGAAATTGCTTAAATTTCTGTAGTTCATTGAATGGTAAAGCCATATCGATCTGTGCTATTACTTCCCATTTACCATCGTCTTTGTCAATGGATTCTTGGTACATTTTGCTTGAAAACACAAACTCACCAAAAATAAAACCTCCCTTTTTTTCTAAGTAGGCTTTGAGATCCAAGATGCCCCATGAATCGCATAATAGCAAAAACGAATCCTTTGCACTTTGTAATGACATTCTTGGTTTTTTTTTATTTTTTGTTTTTAATTTTTTTTGGAACAACATTGATAAGTTAAGTCACAAAAAACACAATTAGTTTCTGAACAACTGAGACAAACCGACCAGTTGCATTCATATATGCAACTAGAACAAAACGCCGAATCACAGACGTGGCATATAGAAGGCGAACCATTGGAAAATTCCCCATGACAACTATCACATTTTGATTGAATTGGTGTTTTTTCATGTACAAGATTGCGATCACATGGTACATGGAGCTCTTTGTTTGACAAACAGGCTATGCAATATTCAAATCCACATGCATTGCATTCCACAAGCAGCGCCAATTTTTGTAAACATCCAGAACATTCCACCATTTTCTAAAAAGATAATTCTTAATTTAATCAGAACAACATATGCGCATTCCCGAACAGTTCCAACAATTTGGTGCGTTACAAAGGTTACAAAGTTCCCCGTCTGTACAATCAACACACGATGCCGAACCACAAGTATGGCACATGTGAAGCAACTCAGTCAAACAAATTTCATCACAATTTTGACATGTGTATGCTATACTTTCTTTTGTTGGATCTGTAAGGTTGTCACATGGTGTATGCAGTTCTTTGCTTAGCATACAATCGTTGCAATATTCAAATCCGCACGAGTTACATATAATAACTTTTACTTTTTGTAAACATCCAGAACATTCAGTCATTTTGTTTTTTTTGTTCTTTAGGTCTTTTGCAAACTAAAAAAAAAATGTTGGATGAAAAAGATATTCGCACCGCTATCACATTGAAGGAAGACTTGGAAAATGCGCAATTTAATCGTGTGTTGGGTGACTTTAGTGACTCGGAAACCTCGGAAAGTGAAGATGAAACTGCAGATAAAGAACCTGCCGTTAAAAAACAAAAAATCAACAAATCAAAACGAGATTTTACGCAAGTGGAGGCATTATTGGAAACATTTAGCACCGTTACAGAAAAGGGTGCATTTGCTGCGGATGATACGTTATGCGCCACTTTAAAAAACGATGCCAATGAAACATTGTTTGAAGGAGATTTGTTTCACATCACAAAAGAACAAGTTATTACTCTTTACAACAAATGCCCTATGTCGGGCTTTGGAAATAACAAGGAATTGAAAACAGAAATCGATTTAGATGTGCGAAATGCACGGGAATGTACTAAGTTTGAGTTTGCAAAAAAAATCAATATAGAGATACCTATGTTTAACACATTTACTGCATGTGAGATTGTACCATACAAAATTAATCTGTATGGACCCGATGGACACTTTGAAAAACACAAGGATACTCCAGAAAGGGGCATGCTTGGCACAATGCTTGTGAGTCTGTACCATGAAGATCCAGGTTGTGATCATCTGCAGCTTATGACTGGAAAGTATGGCTCATATTGGTACCCAAAACCCCGTTCGTGGTTTGCATTTTTTCCGGATATAGTACATTCTGTGAGCAAGAGAAGCTTTTATCGCATGACTCTTGCATGCAAAGTATTTGCTAAAGATAGTGTTGCACCCATTCCACAAAACGTGAAGTGCGAAAAGATGACATCTGATTTGGCGGCTATTATGTCTTTATGGAAGCCCGGGTTTGGATTTATTCTGAGACATGAGTACTCTATCACGGAAACACATGCATGGAAAAGCAAGGATCAAGCTTTATTTGAGGCAATCAAATTAGTTGTTGCGAAAAACAACACCTTGAAATATGAATTTGTACCTATTGTTTTGCATTATTCAAGAACAGGAGACAGTGATGCTGAAGACGAAGAAAATCAGAATGATTCTTTAACTGTTCATTGTATTCTGGCAAAGCATATGTCTCTTTCGAATATCAAACTGCATCGCTTGTATGATTGTGGATTTCTTTGGAAACAGGACAAAGATGAAGGCGCCGAACACACTGGAAATGAAAGCAGGCCTGCACATGAAGATAGCCTTTATGTCAATATGACACTTGTTGTCACCGAACGCTAACTAGTGTTTCTTGTTAAACCTTCGATTGAGTTGTGACAGCATCTTGGGTTTGGTCTGTAAGATCTCAAATAAACATGACGTATCATTGAGCATAAATTGAAACGTGCAACACAACGGATCGAAATTCGTATTTTGCCATGTTTTCTGAATTGTAAGTAACATCCGAACAATAAATCCTTTGTTTACAAATAATTCTCGAACCAGACATGCGAGATACTCGGGAACCAATTCGTTCATGCGCTCCTCTAATGAGCTGTACCTTTCGACATCTTTTATCTGCAGATCAAAAATAGCACATGCATGTGCACATGACTCTTGGCGTATGAATTGTTGGAACTCATTCACCATAACGAACATACACAGCATATGAGGATATTCAAATTTTATGGGCTGGCAAAGGTATTTGCGAAATACATGAGCGCAAAAATCAATATTATCTTTCTTTTCTTTTGCAATTGCTGCATTTTCTTTAAGATATGCCGCAATATCCAGATTGAGTTTCTTTTCTTCGTCCAAACGTTGTTTTTTGAAAGTTTTAACATCTTCTATAAAACTCACATCGTCATCATCAATACTCACATCCTGTTTGGTTACATTTAAAATTTCTGGATTGTTTTGCGGCTTCTGCATGTCTGCATAAATGAGTTCCAATTGGTGTTCACATTCACATATCTGTTCTTTGAGCATTATGAATTGTTGATCATGGCCATGATCACGACAATCAGGAGCAATGAATTTTTGTCTGTGTGCCATACGAGCGTCATATGCTCGAACCAATATTGCGTACCATTTATTCAAAAACACAACTTTGTTATTATTTTTCAAATCTACAAAACCATTTGCTAGTTTACAGATTTTCTTATATTTCTTGTAAAGTCTTGTGCCTTCCTCATAATGCTCTTCACAATGTATTTTGTCAAGATTGATCGTACTTTTTTTGCATCGAGTTGTTTGTGTTATCATTGCATAACATTGTTTTAACATTTTTCAACAAAAGAAGATTTTTTTTTATTCACTTTTTGTTTCAGGTTCGTGTAATTCCGCTGCAGAAGAAGACGCAGATTCGAGATGGCGTGTTATTTGGATGTCGCGTGAGGGGATGCGGCTGGAACGACCAGGTAGGCGTGGTTCCGTACTGGAATGTGATAACGATAGATTGCTGGATCGCTTTGTGGCTTTTAAAACAGCTTCTGTGATTCCAGCGTAAAATAAAAACAATAATGTGGCATATGTAACAAACACCGGAATACCAAAACCCAGTTCCAAAAAATCGGTTGAATTATTATTATCAGGTAATACTGATAGGATTAAAAAAATAGCTTGTGTTGTCATCGACATTGTAAGACTTGTTGTTCCAATTAAGATGCGTGTTGGCAATATTGGCAAACATTCCAACTGATTCTGATTTTGGGATTCAACATCTAATAATTGCGCGCGCAATTTCAAACCGCGCACACCAAGTGCACAGCATACAATCAGCATTAATGTCGCCATAACGTAACAACCTGCTCGTGCGAGTGCTATGCCAGTATAGGTATCTGGATTCGTAATTAAAATAAGAGGAATACCGTTATTTACAATCATTGTTAAACTTAGAAATATTTGCAAACCCCATTTCAATCGCCACGTAATTTTAACTTGTAGCATTAAAAAGGGTGCTGTCCAAATGTACACTAAACATATGTAACAACTTAGTTCAATAGATGTAACTATCGAACTCAAAAAGACAAACACTGCAGGTGACGATTGTAGTTCTGGAAAAATAGAAAACATGACAATTATAATTATATTTGCGCATAATATAGCAAAATGAATCGTTCCAACCATTGTTATCGTTTTAGTTGCTTGGTAGACTCGTGTCATCTGAAGGCCTGCTATTACCGCAATACATGTAGCTAGCAGTATGCAAACATACTGCGATAATGTGCGACGTATAATAGTTGGACCCTTTTCATAATAGCGCAAAATCAATGAAAATGCGGTTAAGTGATTTGTTTTGCAATATATGCCTTCCTTGGAGATTAATTCTGGATCTTGATAACATCCCGAGGTTTCGAAACCCGTTTCAGATATCCATACACACGTTGCATTTTTTGGCGTTGTGTTTGAGGAAAATGGAATAAATAACAAAATCTCATTTTCAATCGACAAATCCTTGACAATGAGTTCGGTTCCCGTATTATTGTCAAAAATTACAATATGAACAATATCGCCCACAACAATTTCATCCGTTACAAACTCGAGTTTTTGCACACTGGAACAATTGCATAAAACACGCATGTTTACATATATCGTAGGAATCGAAATTCCTTCGCAATTGACAGGTGTAAAATGTGTTGATGTAGATGTTGAAGGAGGAAGGCTAGGGCTTAAACTAAACAAACTTAAATTATGACTAGTTGGGCTGTTGGTAGTTAGATAGTTAGTAGTTGGGCTATTAGTAGTAGGGTTGTTGCTGGTAGGACTTAAACTAGTGGGATTGTTAGTAGTAGGGTTATTGGTAGTAGTGTTATTGGTAGTGGGGTTATTGGTAGTAGGATTTAGACTAGTGGGATTGTTGCTCGTAGGACTTAAACTAGTGGGATTGTTGCTAGTAGGACTTCGACTACTAGGGTTATTAGTGGTGGGATTATTCGTTTCGGCATAAAATGGGAACGCGATATTTTCGAAAACAGGGAAACTGCTTAGGTCATATACTTGTATTTTTACACTAACTGCATTTGCTGAAGTGGCCCCCGAAGCAAGTAGTAAACCAAAAGACGATATCGATGTTTCTGAAAAACTATTGAAAGTTTGTCCAAAGCCGGTTCCGTATGAATCAGTCCATCGTGGAAGCGCGACATTTTGCAATGCAAGTACGAGTGATATTACATCAAGAGCATTATTAATTCGCAAAAAGAAATCAAAGCCACTGTAAGTCGGATAATTTCCAATTGGTGATGCCCATGACACATTCGAAGAAGTGTGCACTAATGCACAATCGTTACCATTGAGTCCTGTAGCGCCCATGTAATTTCTCGTGATACTCGCATTTTCAAATTCAAACATGATTGCATACTTGTGGTTCGATAGTACTGAAATAGGCTGTGCGAGCGTTATTGTTTCGAGTGAAGCGAGAATAGGTGCATTAAGAGTTAGTGGCACATTCAATTCTTCATATATTAAGTGGGATGCATGGCACGCAAGTACATTAAACAATACCCGCTTCATTTTTTTTTCAGGTTCCCTTTTTTTTCTTTTCACAAATAGGAAAATTTCTAATTTATTTTAATTCAAATAAAGAAGTGTAAGCTGGATACTTACGATCAGGGTCCGGGGTTGCAAAAACTGTTTTATACCATTCAGAATGTTCGGTTGTTTTTCTTCCAAAACAAAAAAGCACAGTCGATTCGTCAAACCACACTTCTGCGTCATATCCACGAGTTGCGATGCACTGGATCGCATACTGGAATTGCGTCACTGTGCGAAATTTACTTTGGAAATAAGATATATCTGTACCGGAAAGTGTAGAGTCGGGATCATATGGGTCCACGCGTAATCTTTTTAACTCAACCAGAGTTCTCGCAACAACCAATAACGTATCAGCATCCGCAAGTGTCCAAGCTTTCATATTCTTTTGGTATGCTTTTTGGGCTTCTTCAGCTTCCAGTCTTTGAGTAACATCAATTATGGTTTTGAGTTTTTTGCTGTTTCGTGTTCCTATATGCTCCATCACCACTTGCAAAGCTCGCATAACATTTGATTCTTTGCTATTCATTCTCCTACGAAATTATGTTTTTTTGTTTTGAGGGGAAGGGATTTGTTTATTTTTTTGTAAGCATTTTACGTTCGTATTCATGCAGTATTCTTGCACACCAAATTGCCGCAGCATTTGTGTTAGGTTTTGCAATTAAAAACAGTTTACGTACTGTTTTGTAAAGTTCTGTACCTTTACGAATTGTTGTGAATAATGTGTCGTATTTTTCTTCTGTTGCCTTTTCTTCTGGTTCTAATGGAAAATATGTTGTTGGAAATGGATTGTGTTCATTGATAATGACATATAGTAATTCGGTCATGTCTGTGTTTGAAGGAAGTAATTCTTGCCATTGATGTGGTATAGCGTTAATAGTAAGAAATAACGCAGCAAGTTTTTTGTTTGCATCTTGAGTTTGGGTTGCTAAAAACATACGTATCGTCCATTGCCATGTTGTATATGTTTGCAATTTCCATTTTACACTATTTGCTTCAGGCACTGTTTGTGAGTTTGTAGTATTTTTAAGTACATCATCTGTTATAAATTGAAAGAGTTCGCGCGAGGTATGCCACACTAAACCCAATGGAATATTGTTTTCAAGACCAAATGACAATAACGAGTAGTTTTTATCTTCCCATCCTTTCGGTTGCGTCGACAGTCGTGTTTTCCATAATTCGTCATATTTAGGTGTTAGTAGTTTTGTATAGATTTCTTTTGGAACAGACTGCATATAATCAACTAATTCCTCATCTGTTGCAATCTGTAGTATGTTTCGAAAATTTGTTTTCGTCAAATGTTGAAATGGTAAATTTTTAAAAGGGATTTCCAAACAGTTTGGTTGTGGCGTAATGTCGCCTTTGAGTATAAATTGATGTTCTGACAGTGTTGGGTTGCGGTTTACAACCTGAAAGATTGGTTCCATTTTAACACCGATCAATTTCAAAAAATCATAAAACAGTCCTGTGTGTGCTGAACCTGCGAAATATACAATATGCCGTGGAGGACGATTGCATAACAGTCCTTCTTCTCGTGCAGTCCACGTTGTGTTGAAGATGCGTAGAATTGTATATGCATCAAATAATCGCGCTTCGACACGAAACGCAAGAGCCCATTCTACAGGAAATATATTTTTAGGCAGTTGCAAAGCTGCTTTAAAAGCTTCGAAAAATAGCTTTGGTTCATGCTTGAATACTGATTTATGAAACTGTTTGTCGATGGCCAATAGTGCTTCCAATGCGGATTTGGGTAATTCAAGCTCAATAAGTTTTTCATGCTCATGATGTATGGCCATCCACATTAAATGAAGTGTAAGTTCACTTGCTTTGTTGCGATTGTGTTCACGTAGTCGTTCTGGAAACCCAACTCTATTTAAAACTGGCATTGGCAAATATCGATCACGCATATCAAGTGCATGGAATCTTGCATGTGGTAAAATCGATGCACATTTTTCAGGATCTTCTTTTCCATAATTTCCTTTTGGTTTAATCCCACAAAATCCAAAGAGAGCGCCTGTTGTCATCAACACTGGCTCGTTTCTGGTGACTTTTAAATCTCTATCACTACGCCGAGTTTCAAGAAAAATATCGATGCATGTGATCGTATTTGTGCCCAGATGTATAAACCAACTTGGAATTAATAAACATCCATTATGTGTTGTAACAGATTTGAATATCTTATTACTTTTTTCTTCAAATTCCTTGATAGCATCCATATGTTCTTTGTACCATATACCTTTTTTTTGCTCCTCTGAAAAGGTTCTTGAAAAAGAAATATGATCCAATTCTCTTACAAACGCGATTTGTTCATCTATTTGTTTGTTAATTTCTTTGCATTCTTGATCTTGTTCACATGAAAAATTGGAATCTGCATGATAATCTGGAAACAATACAACTTCATACGTTTGCATTTTGTATGTAAATCGAAAATGATTCATTTCTTGCACACCTATCAATTTAATTTTACTCTTTGCTGGTAATATAACACTCATTTTTTTTCTTTGGTTTTTATTTTTTTTTCGATGATGGTTTATTGTGATACGTTATGCTGCGCTGGAATATGTTTTGGGGATCACGTAAAATGTGCTACTTGCAGGCTTGGCAAATTAAATGTCGTATTGGATTTGGACGAAACGTTGATTCACGCAGAACACAAATATGTTAATTGTGACAAAGAAACACCATTTTGCCAGTTCGAAAATTATAATATTTTCAAGAGGCCACACCTTGATGTATTTTTACAAACGGTTTTTACAACATACGATGTCTACATATGGACCGCGGCATACAAATCTTATGCCAAATTTATTCTCAAGCATCTGTTAAAAACCACATCAAATTCCAGTGCGCATCCTAACCAAAAAGGATACAATGTTCGATAAAGCTTTATTATTGTTCAGATATTGTTAAAAAGAAACCTTTGGGCAAACTCAAATGTTGCTTGGCACGAACCATATTAATCGATGATACAAAGTTGTTTTTCATTGGATCCATTAAACGGTATGCACATTCCAGAATTTAATGATCCTCAAAAACAATCCGAAGATATCGCATTGCTTGCTATTTTAACTAAACTAGATATTTTATCTGATTGGAAGGATGTGAGAACAAGATTATAGGTTCCATGAAGAGCGTATTTGGAACATTAAAATATACACAACATCCCCAGGATCACAGCCTTTTTTTTGCAAGTGTTTGAATTTAGGAGCATCACATAGTGGACACATATATATATTTTCTGTTTACGAATACATTGTTTGCGTGAGACTTTTTCTACATTCGCATCTACAAGCTTTATTCAAAGCCTGGTAAACGAATATAAAGATCTTGAGCATTTATGGAACAGCGCACACGATGGCCATAGGATGGGTACTTGGGAATAAACGCTGCAATTATAGTTCGCACTGCGTCTATAACATTCACTGGACAAAATAACAACAATGCGACATCGACTATATTTGTCATACTTCGCGGAAGGGCAGCCCATACACCATTCGCATTATTTGCAAGATTTGTAAACACTCGAACAAATAATTTGCTCATGCTTGTAAATCCAGTGT
>Ga0207658_10001402_pt1 | contig 18786 bp, 15 predicted proteins | sample KBSS33metaG_FD_184322 | JGI IMG/M metagenome (GOLD analysis project Ga0207658, IMG submission 184322) | Switchgrass rhizosphere microbial communities from Kellogg Biological Station, Michigan, USA - KBS S3-3 metaG (SPAdes) (version 2) | ecosystem: Host-associated > Plants > Roots > Rhizosphere...
TACTGCGGATGAGCGTCGAGCATGGCGGCGGTGGTCGGGTCCTCCAGCATCGATGTGTTGACCCCCCATGGGTGGATAGAGTTCACGCGAATGCCGTACTCCCCCAGTTCAATTGCCGCGGTTTTCGTCAGTCCGACGACGCCGTGCTTGGCGGCGCTGTAGTGGGCTTGTCCTGGAAGCGATTTGATGCCGGCCACCGAGCTGACCGTGATGATCGAGCCGCCGTTGCCGGCCGCGATCATCGGGCCCACCGCGGCGCGCAGGGTGCGCCAGACGCCGGTGAGGTTCACGTCGAGCATCGTCTGCCACTGGTCGTCGGATATTTCCCAGAAGCGATTCCAGTTGCAGATGCCGGCGTTGGCGACTACGACGTCCAGCCGATCTCCCAGCTGTGGAAGCGCCTCGGCGAGAACGTTTTCCAACGCCTCCGAGTCCCGGACGTCGGCGGTGGCGACGTGATGGGGTTGTCCGGTCTCCTTCAACAGGATGCGGGTCTGCTCGAGGTCCTGCAGGGTGGCCGACGGGTATCCGTTGTCGGTGGTGACGGGGCCGGCGATGTCAATTGCGATGACGGCGGCCCCCTCGGAGGCCAGTCGCACCGCGTGTGAGCGGCCCTGGCCGCGGGCGGCACCGGTGACGAATGCGACCTTGCCGTCGAGCAAACCCATGAAGCAAATCCTCTCGGTAGCTGTTGTTTTGGAGTCAGGCGTCAGCAGACCGCGGCGGCCAGCGCCGACTTGTCGCGGCCGAGTTCGGCGCGGGCGATGCCGCGCATGTGTACCTCGTCAGGGCCGTCGAACAGCCGCATCGCTCGATGCCACGCATACAGCCGTGCCAGTGGTGTGTCATCGCTGACGCCGGCTCCGCCGTGGACCTGGATCGCACGGTCAATGACGTTGCACGCCATCTGGGGAGCGACCGCCTTGATCTGACTGACCAGCACCTGCGCAGCTTTATTGCCTTGTTGGTCGATGGTCCATGCGGCCTTTTCGCATAGCAGACGCGCTTGGTCGATCTCGTTGCGCGACTGGGCGATCGCTTCCCGGACCACGCCTTGTTCAGCGAGCGGCTTGCCGAACGCAATTCGGGTTTGCACACGGTTCACCATCAGCGCCAACGCGCGTTCGGCGCATCCGATCGCCCTCATGCAGTGATGGATCCGCCCGGGACCGAGGCGTGCCTGGGCGATGGCGAAACCGCCACCTTCCTCGCCGAGCAAGTTGGTCACCGGTACCCGCACCTGGTCGTAGACGACCTCGCAGTGGCCGTGCTGGTCTTGCCAGCCGAACACCGGTGTGGATCGAATGATGTTGACGCCAGGGGTGTTCACGGGCACCAGCACCATGGACTGCTGCTGGTGAGGGGCGGCCTCGGGGTTGGTGCGGCCCATCACGATCAGCACCGTACAGCGTGGATCGGCCGCGCCGGATGTCCACCACTTGCGGCCAGTGATCACGTACTCGTCGCCGTCGCGCTCGATGCGCGTCTGGATGTTACGGGCATCGCTGGATGCAACGGCGGGTTCGGTCATCGAGAACGCGCTCCGAATATCCCCGGCCAGCAGCGGTTCGAGCCATTGTTGGCGCTGGGCTTCGGTGGCGAACAGGTGCAGGGTCTCCATGTTGCCGGTGTCCGGAGCGGAGCAATTGAGTGCTTCGGGCGCGATGTCCATACTCCACCCGGTCAGTTCGGCCAACGGTGCGTATTCGACGTTGGTCAATCCGGATTCGGCGGGCAGGAACAGATTCCACAGGCGCTGCTGTTTGGCCAGCCCTTTGAGCTTCTCCACGATCGGTGGCACGGTGTGATCGTCAGGTCCGGCCTCACGCCGATAGTGTTCGTAGTCGGCTTCCGCCGGTACGACATGTTCGATCAGGAACTCGGTCAGTCGGTTGTGGTAGTCAGCGGCCTTGGCGGACATTGCGAAGTCCATTGTGGTCTCCTTCCAGGGGTCAGGGACGGGCTGGCTCAGAGTCGTTGTCGCGCAAGGTGCGACGCAGGATTTTGCCGGTGGCGGTCTTGGGGATGTCGTCGAGGAACTGCACTGCGCGTGGGTACTTGTAGGCCGCCAATCGCTGGCGGCAATAGGCGATGAGTTCGTCTGCGTCGACGGTGGCCCCGCCGCGGACCGATACGAACGCCTTGACCGTCTCCCCGCGATAGGGGTCGGGTTCGCCGACGACGGCGGCCTCGCGGACGGCGGGATGGGTGTAGAGCACGTCTTCTACTTCTCGTGGCCAGACCTTGTAGCCGCTGGCGACGATGACGTCTTTTTTGCGGTCGACGAGGTAGAACCACCCGTCGGCGTCGACGTAGCCGACGTCGCCGGTCAATAGCCATTCGCCGTAGAAGGCCTCTGCGGTCTGTTCGGGTTGATTGAAGTACCCCGGCACGATTTGCGGTCCCGCCGTGGCGATTTCGCCGACCTTCCCTACCGGGGCCGGCTGCCCATCCTCGCCGAGAACAATGACTGAGGCGGTCAGGACGGGCTTGCCGACCGACAGCGCGGAGGTTTTCACGTCGACGGGGGCGTGGCTGCCGACGGGGACGGCGAGCACCGGTGAGGTTGTCTCGGTCATCCCGTAGACGTTGTGCACGTAGGTGCCGTATCGCTCGACGAATCGGTCGAGGACGCTAGCGGCCACGGGCGCGCCGCCGGATGCGATCTTGGTCAGGCTGTGCAGATCCTCCTGGCGTACACCAGCTTCCAGCAATGCGATGAACACTGTCAGCGCTGCGACGGTGAAAGTGGGCCGGTGCGTGCGGATCATGTCGGTGATGACGCCGATGTCGAAGCGGTAGGCCAAGATCAGCGGTGCGCCGGCGCTGATCGCTGCGGCGATGTGCCCCGACAGGCCGGTCACGTGGAATAGCGGTGCCACCCCGAGAATCGAGTCGGCGGTGCCGAGACTGAACCATTGGCAGTAGGCGGCCCCACCGGTGAGCACGTTGAGGTGGGTGTTCATCGCGCCTTTGGGCTTACCGGTGGTGCCCGAGGTGTAGGTGATGACGGCGACGTCGTCGGCGCTCGGAGATGCAGCAACGACCCTGCGGCCGCGGTGCTGCTCGATCAACCGCATCAGATCCTCGGCGCCGCCGGGCGTGGGAACCCGGGATGCGGGCAGGACCCGTTGGTCGTCGCTGTGCTGAAGGTCAAGCGCGCTGGTCGTCAGGATGCGGCGCACCGACGTGTGGGCCACTGCGTGCATCAATTCCGCGGTACACAGCGTGTCCAAGGCGATGAGTGCCTGGGGCGTAGCGTCGTCGAGAAGTTTGGTCACCTCGTGCGGGGTGAGCATCGGATTGATCGGGACCGCAGTGGCGTTGAGCTTCCACACCGCCAGCAGCGCGATGACGTATTGCGGCATGTTCTGTAGGTACAGCGCCACCCGCTGCTGGGGACCCACGTCGGACTGCAGGGCGGCGGCCAGTGCGTCACTGGCCGCATCGACTTCGGCTACAGAAAGGGTCGCGTCGAAGTAGACCAAGGCCGGTGCGTCCGGCCTTTGTGCGACAGTGCGGCGGAACACCGTCAGGATGGTGTCCTCCGCCCAATGCGGTTGTTGCTCAGGCATCTTCGTCCTCCTCAACATCGTCGGTGGGGCGGCGTCAGCCGGCCCGCAGCATCAAGCCCTGGGCGTTGAAGAAGAAGCCGCCGGCGGTGATCAGCGCGGTACGGGCGTCAGCGACTTGGCGCGCTCCGGCGAGTCCCTGCAGTTGGTGAACGGCTTCGCGGATGTGCCCGGAGCCCTGGGTGGCCCCCTCGGCCAGCGATCCGCCGTGGGGGTTGACCGGGATGCGTCCGTGGATCCGCACCTGTCCGCGGTCGTCGGCATTCTGGCGCAGGAAGTCCGATGCCTCACCGAAGCCACACCAGCCGGCGTTCTCAATCCAGTTGAGTGTGATCGGGGTGAAGCCGTCGTAGGGGAAGTAGACATCGACACCGTCGAGCCAGAAGTCGCCTTTGGCCCGCAGCGTATCGATCACCACCTGCTGTCCGTGGTGGCGCAGGCTGGTGGTCTGATCTTCCTCGGTGGGGCTGGCCTGGCCGAGGACCGCGGCGTGGATGAACACCGGGGGCAGGGCCAGGTCCCGGGCCCGCTCAGCGGTGGTCACGATGAACGCGTCGGCGCCGTCGACAGCGACGTCCATGTCGTACACCGAAAGTGGCCACCGCACCATTCGCCCGGAGCGGTAGTCCGCCAAGGTCAGCGGGTCGCGGCGAGCTGCGGCCGGGTTATCGGCAGCGGCGGCGCGCGCATTGAGCACCACCGGCGCGAAAACCTCACGCTCAAGGCTGAACTCGTGCAGATACCGGGCGGCCCATCCGGCGTACCCCACGCTGGAGGCCATGGTCTCAGGTCGCGGTGGCGGATCACTCAAGCCAGGTGTAGCGATCCGGCGGAACGGGTCCTTGAGCGCTGAGCCGGTGTTCCACGCCGCACGGTAGGCCGCGTGATACACCAGCACCGTCTCGCACAGTCCGGCGTATACAGCCGCTGCGGCGGTCGCGATGTGATCGACGATGGGGATAACCGGGTTACCGGACCAGGTCAAGCGCGGCAGTCCCAGAGTCGATTGCAGCACCTCGGTATTGGGCCAGCTTCCGCACAATCCGTCGATGTCGTTGGCGGTCAGTCCAGCCGCACGGATCGCGTCGATACCGGCGCGGGCCGCCAGTGCAGTCTGGGTCTGACAGGTGTTGGCCGCAGTGAACCCGGTGGTCGCAGCTGCGACGATGGCGACCTGATCCTTCATGAGATAACGGCTGGACGAATTCATGATGGACGGTCTCCTAAGACGAATACCGGCATCGGAGCCCGGTCCAGAGTTCGCCAGGTCAGGTGCACACGTGCGCCGATGACTACGTCGCTCAGGTCAGCGTCGACGACGGTGGAGGTGAATCGCAGGCCGGGTTGTTCGTCGAGTTCGACGGCCACCACCGGGTAGGGCCGCTCGTAGCTCACACCGGGAGCCGGGGCCCCTTGGTGTAGCAGAGTCAGTAGGTAGATGGTGCCCGAGCCGGTGACTGGTGTTGGTGTGACGGCGCTCGACCAGCATTGCGGGCACACCGGTTTCGGTGGTGCGTGCCAGGTCTGGCATTCGTTGCATCGGTTGACGAGCAATTGCCGGCGCAGGCGTCCACGGTAGTGTTCGGCGTTGTCGTGGGTCAACGCCTCACCGGGGAACAGGTCGACGAGTTCGTTGTCGCTGACCTGTTCCGTCGGTGTTGCGTGACCGTCGAGCGCCCGGTCGGTGCTCAGTTGATGCCCTCGGTGAGTTTGATTCCGTTTTCGCGCAGGAAGTTCCGCTTCGTGACGTCGTCGAGTCCTTCGACCTTGTTGTAGAAGTCGGCGGGTTCGCGCAGTCCTTCGGCGTGCGGCCAGTCTGATCCCATCAGCAGCGTCTCGTCGGTGGCGAGCTTCTCGATCATCGTGACGGTGTCGTCTTCGGGGTAGGGCACGACACGCACGTTCTTCTTGAAGATGGTGCTGGGGCGTTCGTCGAGCTGTCCACCCAGCCAGCGGCCGTTGCGGGCCATTCCGCGGCTCTTGTCCATGTGTCGGATGAAGTGCGGTACCCATTCGGCGCCGAATTCGCTGACGAGGACCTTGATGTTGGGGAATCGGCCGAACAGGTTGTCGAAGATCAATGCTGACAGGGTGTCAGTGATGGGTCGCTCGCCGTAGGTGTTCTGCCACTGCCACGCCGAGAATTGGAAGGGCGGGGTCAGGCCCCAGCCCCAGTCAGCGGCCACGTGATCCTGGTAGTAGAACTCGGCGATGTGGTAACACACGACTGCGCGCGCTTCGTTGATGCGAGCCCAGAACGGGTCGAAGTAGGGGTCACCAGGTGAGCGGCCGTAAGCGGGGCCGGCGGGCAGCACGATGAACCGGGCTCCCGCGTCGAGGATGCGGTCCAGTTCCTGGCAGGCGCGGTCCAGGTCTCGCATGGACATCAGAGCCGGTGCATAGATCCGGTTCTTGTAGTTGAAACCCCAGTCCTCGTTGATCCACTTGTTGAACGACTCGATGTTGTCGTAGAGCGGGTCGATTCCGTGCAGGTACTGTTCGGCCATCAATGCCCAGCCGCCGGGGTACATGATGGAGCGCTCGATCTGCTGTTCAGTCAGCTGGATCAGCCGCGCGTCGCGGTCGAGATATTCGGTCTGCATCGGCTCGTAGAACCGCTCGGCGTCGGTCGCATTGCCCGATGCGCGCTGTTTGAGCATCTCCACGAGCGAACCCGGAACGTAGGCGTGATCCAGGTCGTTCTCCAATGCGGTCACGATGCGATCGTTGGCCAGCAGGATCTTTCGTCCGGACGGCGCGACGATCGGCCGAACGGCGGTATCCATCTTCGCTTTTGGCATGAAGCGGGTGAAGCAGTCTTCGGCTTCATAGGAGTGCTGGTCGAAGTCGGTCAGCTGGTAGGGCAGTTCGCCTACGGAGTTCTGGATGAGGGCCATGCTGTGCGTCCTTTCGCAGGTGGTCGCCCCGGCTGCTGCAACGCCGCAGGCTCCAGTGATTCGAACTATACATGTATAGGTGGGTGTTTGAAAGAGGCTTCCAGTCCGGTCTGCGACTGGTCTGCGCGAGCTGACGGCGGGCATTCACTGCCGTCGACAGCCGCTCCTAGCCGTTGTCCAGGTCGCCAAATGCCCTGCTAGATAAGCCCGCATCGATCGCCCGGTTGTGCGCGTGCGAAACCAGACATCGTGCACTCATCACGGGCACGGCAGGCACGGCGACGTGCTCGTTCCTGTCAGTTGGCTGGCTTGTCCCGAACCGAAAGTAGAACTGGTAGAGGCTGTCTCAGCGCCCGGTGAAGCGTGGGGGACGTCGTTCCAGAAACGCCCGTTTGCCTTCGTCGGCGTCCTCACTCGGGCCTACCCACAGCACCGCCTGCTGCGCGTCCCCCAACGAGGTCTGCAGCGTATTTTCCATCGCTCGGCGCATCATGAACTTCACGGCGCGCTGCACCAGGGGCGCGCCGCGGGCAAAAGTCTGCGCGAGTTCCAGCGTGCGAGTCTGCAGGAGCTCGTCGTCGACGACCTCGGTAGCAAGCCCCAACCCCTCGCTGCGCTCGGCGTCGTAGATTTCCGAGAGTGTTACCATACGAAAAGCATTGTCATAGCCCATCGTTCGGGGAAACAGCCACGCGCCACCCTCGTCGGGCAGCAGACCTGCTCGGGCACTGGTGTCACCCATGCGGGCGCTGGCGGCGACGAGACGTAGGTCGCATGCCAGGGCGAGGGACAATCCGCCATTGACGGCGATGCCGTTGACCGCGCAAAGGACCGGTTTGTCCAGCTGGTGCAGGGCCGTGATCACTGCGTGGGCATCTTCGCGCAGTTCGCGGGCCCGCCCGATCTGGTGTTTGAGAGAGTCGGCGAAGCCGGCGTCGGGCGAGACGTCCCCGCCGGTGCAGAATCCCCGGCCGGTGCCGGTCAGGATCAGCACTCGGAGGTCATCGTCGAGGCGCACGCGGGTCAGGGCGTCGAGCAGCTCGGCGCACATGCGGGGGGTGTAGGCGCCCAGGCGGTCGGGTCGGTTGAGGGTGACGCGGGCGATCCCCTCCTCTACCACTTCGAAGACCGCCTGGACGTCAGAGCTGTTGTCGCTCATATCCGTACCGCATCGGGCACCGCGGCATCGGCGAGCAGTTGACCGCCGAGCGCGTCGATGGACTGCTGCCAGCCGCCGTAGAGGGCATCGAGCAGGCGGCCGCGTTTGGCGTAGATCGGCAGGCGGTGCTCGGTGGTGAGCCCGATGGCCCCGCAGACCTGAAGACAGGCGCGGCTGGTGGCTTCGGCGGCGTAGCCGGCGTAGGTCTTGGCCACCCTGGCATCCCAGGGGGTGCCGCTGCGCCAGGCTGCATGCACTAGTTCGGCCGCCCCGCCCAGCAGTGCATAGGTTTCGGCCAGCCGGTGCCGCGGTGACTGGTTGGCACCGATCGGCCGGCCGAACTGGGTGCGCTCGGTGATCTGTTCAGCGGCGATAGTGAGCATGGCGTGGCCGTTGCCCACGAGTTCGGAGGCAAGTGCCCGGTGCAGGGTGCTGGTCGCGTCGGTCCAGTCGCCTTCGATGGGGGTGAGCGTGTCGGCGGCCAGAGTCAAATGGACCCGGCGCAGGGCCGCCGCCGGGTCGAACCCGGCAACCGGTGAGGTTCCCGAATTCACCTCAGCTGCAGGGATTTCGACAGCACCGCCTTCGAGGATGACGATCGCCGGCCCATCGCTTTTGCTGAGTATGACGCCGTCGATCTGGAGTTCAGTTCCGCGGCGGGTGGACGCGGCCGGCGCGGCGAAGGGGTGGATGACGTGCCGTCGTGACGCGGTACTGGGCTGACCGGCGCAAGCGACGGTGTCCAGTGCCGACGATGCTTTGCCCGCGGCGCCCTGTTCGTGGAACAGCAGGTCGATCGCCATCGCCGGGTCTTCGTCGAGCACTTCGGTGAATCCGAATTCCTCTAGCTTGGTGGCGATGTCGCCGTCGTGTGTCTCGAGCAGCTCACGGATCGAGGCCCGCATCAGGTCAGTTGTCTCAGCGTCCACCGGTGTTCTCCTTCGGCAGTTTCAGGATGCGATCGGCGATGATGCTGTACTGCACTTCCCGCGCGCCGCCGTAGATCGACGCCGCACGCGAGTACCACCAGTGATCTCGCCAGTGCGCGGCCTCGGTAGTGTCGCTCAGGAGGAATTGGACGGGCAGCAATGCCGCTGCGGCGTCGAGCACAGCCTGTTCGGCGGTAGACAGCAGCAGCTTGTCCACACTGGTCTCCGCGCCCACCGGCTCGCCGGCATCCAGGCGCCGCAAGGTCGCGGCCGTACGTGCCCGGAGCGCGGCCAGATTCAAGTAAGCCTGGCCGACCGTGGGGGCGGCGTTGGCACTTGGTTGTTGAGTGTCCAGTGCGATCAACAGCTGCTGCAGGTAGGCGGTGGCCGTGGCCATCCGCATCCACGCGTAGGTGCCGCGCTCGTACTGCAGCAGATCCATGGCCACCGACCAGCCCGTGCCTTCGGCGCCGATGACACGGTCAGCACCGACAACGGCATCGGTGAAGAAGACTTCGGCCAGTTCCTCGCGCCCACTGGCCAGTGCGATAGGCCTGCGTTCGATGCCTTCGGCATTCAGGTCGACCAATAGCATGACCAGCCCGCGGTGACGGTCGTCGACCGTACCCCCACGCGCCAGCAGGACGATCCGGTCGGCGAAGGCCCCATAGGAGGTCCAGATCTTTTGACCGTTGATCACGAAGTCGCCGTCTTCGCGACGAACAGCCTTGGTGCGCAACGCCGCCAGGTCGCTGCCAGCCTCGGGTTCGGAGAAGCCTTGGGACCACAGCTCGTCGCCGCGCAGCGCGGTGGGTAGCCGCTCGGCCGCCAAGTCGGGTGCGTGTTTGACGATCGCCGGGCCGACGACTTCCAGTACCAGCAGGTGGTCGGGAATGGGATAGCCTGCTAGGGCGAGGCGCTCGACGATCTGGCAGCGGATCAGCGAGGAGCCCCCAAGTCCGCCAACGTGTTCTGGCCAACCCCACCTCGTCCAGCCGCCGTCGTGGAGCCAGTTCATCAGCTCACGTGACTGGTTCAGCGCGGTGGCCACGTCCTCGGCCGGTACCCGCAGGTGCGCCAGCTCCTCGGACGCTGCAGTGAGTGCGGCGTCGAAATCATCGAGGATAGAGTCGGTTTCCAAGACGGCGGTCACGACGCGGCCTGCGTTGACAGAATGGTGCAGGCGCTGATGCCGGGAGCTCCGTAGACATGGGTGAGTCCAGTCTGGGCGCCAGTGACCTGACGCTCGCCCGCATCACCGCGCAGCTGCAGGCATACCTCATAGACCATGCGCAGCCCGGACGCACCGACCGGTTCACCGTTGGCGAGCAGCCCACCGTCGGTGTTCACCGGGGTCGCACCGCCGATCTTGGTCGCGCCCGACTCGATCAGCTCAGCCTGGGCACCATGCTCGCACAGACCCACCTCGGCCATGTGCATGATCTCGGCGCCGCTCTCGGTGTCCTGCAACTGCCACACATCAATGTCTGCGGGCGCCAAACCCGCTGCCTCGTAGGCCTTTTGGGATGCAAGCTCTGAAGGTGTCGCGGGTAGATCGCGCGGCAGGGAGGTTTGGAACAGCTCGAACGACCCGTTCTTGCGGCTGCTCAGTTCCGCGGCGCGCAAATAGATCGGATGGTCGCTGTACTTGTGGGCGACCTCGGCACGACACACCACCAGCGCGACGGCGCCTTCGCTGGGCGAGCAGATCATGTATTGGCGCAGCGGGTCGTTGATCAACCGGGAGCCGGCGATGTCGACACGCGACAGGGGCTTGCGTCGCCAGGCGTTGGGGTTCAAAGTTCCATTGGCAAAAGCTTTTTCGGCCACCGCGGCCAGGGTCTCGACCGGGATTTGGTGCTCGTGCAGGTAGCGCTGAGCCTTGAGCCCGAAGAATTGCGGGTTGAGGAACATGCCGACTTCGCCGTACCAGCGTCCGACGCCCCATGCGGTCACGTCAGCGGCAGCGAAGGCCCCTCGTGGGTGCTTGTCGAATCCGACGACGAGTCCCAGTTCACCGGTCCCGGCGCTGATCATGTTGCGCGCGGTGATGAGGCTGGCCGCACCGGTGGCGCAGCCGTTGAGCACGTTGATGAAGGGGATTCCGGTCGGGCCGAGCTGGCCGACCATGACGTCGGCCTGCCCGCCGTCCAGGCTGCCGCCGACCGCCAGTTCAATGTCCGGCCAGCTCACGCCGACGTCAGCGAGTGCATCGCGGATCGCGATGAGTGCCATCTGCTGGGCGGTGAGTTCGAAGCGGCCGAACGGGTGAATACCGATGCCGACAATCGCCATCGTGGTCATAAGGGAGCTCCTAGGCGGTAGCGGGGACGGAAACGGGGCGGAAGGCGTACACGTGCACGGTGTTGCCGGATTCATCGGTGGTGAAGGGGACCGCCACCGACTCCATCTCGGTGCCGATCGCTGCCAGTTCCGCGGCCCGGTCGACGGGCACGTCCAGTCGCGCTTGCACCATGCATGCGCCGGGCAGATCGATGTAGCCGACGACGAAACCGGTGAAGTCCTCGTCAGTTTCGGGTCCGATGTACGGCGCCTTCGGCAGGAATGATTGTGTCGTCCAGGTCCAGACAGTGCCACGGCGGGGAAGCAATTCCTCCCTGATGGCTGTGCCTTGGCAGGCGCCACAGGTTTCGCGGGTCGGGAAAGTCACCGCGTCACATGCGATGCAACGCCCGCCGACGAGGTGTACGCCGTCATCTTCCTCACGGAATAGGTTCTCCGCGATGGGATTCAACGCCATTCAGCGCTCCTTGCAGTGATGTGTACGCCCCCGATAAGCGGCCGGGCGGACGTTGAACAGGTCGGTGTGAGGCCGTTCACAACTTGCGACTATACATGTATAGTAGCGCAACGTGAATGGCTGCAAGACAACGGTGCGGCCGAGAACTCTAGGTAGACGGGAAGCGACCATGGCACTCAACGACGACATCGAAGGCCGCCTCTTCATTGACGGAAAATTCACCGAAGGTGAGGCTGGGCGTCGCTACGACGTCGTGAATCCGGCCGACGAAACGGTGATCGCCACCGCCGTCGACGCCGATCCCGAGGACGTCGCGCGCGCTGTGACTGCGGCGGACAACGCCGCCCGCACCACCGATTGGGCCACCAACCACGACTTCCGACTGCACTGCCTTCAGCAGCTGCAGAAAGGCCTGCGCGAGGAAGCCGAGCATTTCCGGCAGATCGCCGTCGCCGAAGCCGGCACCCCCTACTCGGCAACACTGACCCATGTGACCGCTCAGATCGAAGACATGAGCTACTTCAACGGCCTGATCGAAACATGGCCCTGGGAAAAGGATCTGCCGGCCTACGAGCTGTTGGGGATGCGGAGCAACCGGCGCATCCGCTATGAGCCCTACGGCGTGGTCGGCGCGATTTCACCGTGGAACGCGCCGTTCATGACCAACATCTGGAAAGTTGGGCACGCCCTGGCCACCGGCAACACCGTGGTGCTCAAGAGTGCCCCCGATACTCCGCTGACTGCTGCGCTGATCGCCAAGGTCGCCGCCGAAAAGACGGACCTGCCCGCAGGTGTGCTCAACACGATCAGCTCCGCCGACAAGGCCATCGCCGGGGAAGCGTTGACCACCGACCCGCGGGTCGGGCTGCTGCACTTCACCGGATCCCCTCAGGTCGGACAGCGCATCGCCCAGAACGCCGCCGTCGGCATCCGCCATACCGTGCTTGAGCTCGGCGGCAAGTCAGCCAACGTCTTGCTGCCCGACGCCAACCTGGACATGGCATGCGTGTTGGGTGCGGCGATGTGTATGTCTAACAGTGGCCAGGGCTGCGCACTGGCCACCCGCATGGTGGTCCACGCCGACATCTACGACGAGGTACTGGCCAGGCTCGAAGCCATCGTCGGGGCGCTGCCTTGGGGAGACCCCCGTGAAGAATCCACGATGGTCGGACCGATCATCCGCGCCGAACAGCTGCACCGTGTTGCCGGTCTGGTCGACCGCGCTATCGATGGCGGTGCTCGCGTCATCGTGGGCGGTCGGAGAGGAGAACAAGGCGGCAAGGGATTCTGGTACCTGCCTACGGTTGTCGCCGACGTCGATGAGAACGCTGAGCTCGCCCAGACCGAGGTCTTCGGCCCCGTCTTGTCCGTCGTCCGATATGACGGAGACGACGACGAAGCGGTGCGGGTGGCCAACAATTCGCAGTACGGACTGTCCGGCTACGTTCAGTCAGCCGACGAGGACCGGGCCTGGCGGGTGGCCAACCGGCTCAAGGCCGGCACGGTGAACATCAACAACTCGTTCTACCTCTCTCCGGATGCGCCGTTCGGTGGCTATGGCATCAGCGGTGACAACGTCGAGCATGGCGAGGATGGATTCCGTAACTACCTCCAGGTCAAGACCATCGCCAGCCCGGCGGGCAATTGAGGACGCACACGATGACAACGTTTGACTACATCGTCGCCGGCGCAGGCTCTGCGGGCTGTGTCCTGGCCAATCGGCTCAGCGCCGATCCTCGTACACGGGTGCTGTTAATCGAGGCCGGCGGCAAGGACTCCAGTCCAATGATCAAGATTCCCAAGGGATTCGGAAAGATCCTCGGTAATCCGAAACTGGCTTGGCATCACGTCGTGCGTCCCATCGGGCCCCACAACAAGGTCGAACAATGGGTGCGTGGCAAGACGCTCGGTGGGTCTAGTGCCGTCAACGGCATGATGTACAACCGCGGTCACCGCGACGACTATGACGAACTGGTTCGCCTCGGCAATCCCGAGTGGGGCTGGGAAGACATACTGCCCGCGTTCCGAGCGATCGAGGACCATCAGTTGGGCTCCAGCGCCTTGCGCGGCGCCGGTGGCCCACTCACCATTTCGCTGGCCCCCGACTTTCCCGGTATCTGCGATGACATCGTCGAGGCCGGCCAGAAGATGGGGTGGATGCGCACCAACGACATCAATGACAGCGATGCCGAACGCATTGGCCCGGCTCCGCGCACCATCAAGGAGGGCCAACGGGTCAGCGCGGCGCACGCCTTCCTGCACCCGGTACAGAAGCGGCCCAACCTGACCGTCGTCACCGGCTCGGAAGTGCAGCGCGTCATTATCGAATCCGGCCGGGCAGTCGGTGTCGCCGTCGCCACCACCAACGGTAAAGCTGAGTTTCGGGCTACCGGTGAGGTGATCCTGGCGCTGGGCAGCCTGGCCACTCCCCGCGTGCTGCAGTTGTCGGGCATCGGCGAACGCCGGCTGTTGGAGCGCCTTGGCCTCACCGTGCACGCGGACAGCCCGCATGTTGGCCAACGCATGCTCGAACATCGCTGTTTGGCAGTGCAGTATCGCCTCAACCGCAATATCGGCTACAACCGGCAGCTCGCCACGCCGGCGCGTCAAGCCGTCACCGGCATGCAGTACCTGGCAACCAAGAAGGGTCCACTCGCCGGTGGGGCCTACGACGTGGTCGGCTTCCTGAAAACTCGGCCCGATCGCGACCGGCCCGACGCCCAGATCCTGGCCGCGCCCTTTACAGTTGCCCCTTTCAAGGCCGGTCAGGAACTCGGCGTGGAACGTCTTCCGGGCATCCAGGCCATCGGGTACGTGTTGCGGCCGACCAGCGAGGGCAGCGTGACGATCACCTCGGCCGACCCGAACGCGCCTTCGGACATCGATCCGAATTTCTTCGACAGCGACTACGACCGCACTGTCGCGGTGGAGCTGTTCGCCAAAATGCGCGAGCTGTTCGAACAGGACCCGATCGCTGCCCTGATCGATCACGAGACCATGCCCGGTCGCGACGTCGTGGACGATGACGCAATCATCGATGCCGCACTCGATAAGGGCTACTGCGGCTACCACGCGGTAGGCACGGCGGCGATGGGGCCTCGGGACGACGACAGATTCGACTCGCGGCTGCGAGTGCGGGGCGTGCAGGCATTGCGTGTCGTCGACTGCTCGGTGATGCCAACGATGGTGTCGGGCAACCTGAATGGGCCGATGATGGCGATGGCGTGGCGTGCAGCCGCCCTGATCACCGAGGATCGCTGATAGCGCGATGATGCGCTATCAGGTCGTCGATGGGGCGCCGATCCCGTTCCGCGACAGCGGAACGGGACAGTCGGTTGTTTTCGTCCACGGCGTCTACGTCACCGGTGCACTGTGGGATGAGGTTGTCGACGCATTGGGCGGCCAGGTGCGGTGCATCGTGCCTACCTGGCCGCTCGGCGCGCATGATCCGTTGCCCGACGGTGTCGACCTGTCCGTGGCGACGACGGCGCGCCGCATCGTCGGATTGCTGGAGGCCCTCGATCTGAACGATGTCACCGTGGTCGCTAACGACACCGGCGGTGGTCTGGTTCTGGCCGCGCTCGGTGATCCGGCCGTGGATGTCTCGCGCATCGGGCGGTTGGTGTTGACCAACTGCGATAGTTACCAACACTTCCCTCCGGCGAGCTTCGCTCCCCTGGTGTGGCTCTGTCGCGTTGCTCCGTTTGCCGGGCGGGCCGCATTGCGCGGACTGGCAAGCGGATTCGGCCAACGCTTCTTCATCAGTCAGGTCAGTCGTCGCGGGGTCGATCCCGAACGGCGTCGGGCGCTATTCGGGTCGTTCGTCACGAATCCTGCGACGCGGCGGCAGGCGGCCGAGGTCACCGCCACGCTTACTCCGTCACTGACTCTGCGATCGACCGAGGCGATCCGGAGGTTCGCTCGCCCGGTCACCCTCGTGTGGGGACGAAACGACCGCTTGTTTCCCATGGACCATGCGCGCCGGCTGGGCTGCGAATTCCCTCACGCCGAGCTCGTCGAAGTCGACCACAGCTCCACCTACGTCATGCTCGACGTCCCCGACGTCCTGGCGGCCGCCATCCTCGGGCAGCAGTCCGCGTAGGACTACTGCCCCGCCGGCTGCGTATCGGGACTGTTGTCGAGTTCGCCGCCCAACCCTCCTATACGCGTATGGTAGTGGCGTGAAATGCTAGTTCCCGCGAGAGCGCCGAACTAATCCGCCGGGGCCCGCAGGGGCCGCACAGAAGGAGTTTCTCGACCACGCGCTCGGGCTGGCCAGGTTTTGCGCTAACTTGCCGCTGATCGGTCGCCATCTGGAGCCTTTGGGCGGCGTAATCGCGTTGGGTGCGTGGAGTTGTCGTCACGCACCCGACTTCATCTCTACCTTCCTGGGCGACCGCGGCGTCGTGGGAGCCGATCAGCGCCGCCTCAATCGAGAGATGTCCAACAAGGTGGCCGCAGCAGCTCTGCGCGATCTGGTTTCCCCGGAATACTCGGACGTTGAGTGGCCGCAGCACGACCGCATGTCGCCGCTGCTGCGCGGCGTTGCGCAGCGGCGCCGATTTTTGTATCGGCGCCGTGTCCGCTACGGCGACGACCCACGACCTTCGCGATCACCGCTACTTTGTCGTCGGCCAGCCCCTCCGCGAAATACATCTCCCACAGCGGGCGATGCAGTTCGAGCGGCGTTTCGGCGATGCGGGCAATGGTGTCATCGAACTCGCACCTACCGCCCGGGCTGGGCACCATGACGCGCCGGACATGGAACTCGAGGTCGACGTCGCAGTTCTGCAGCCACATGGGGTGGTGCAGCTTCAACGGGATATCGACGAGCCGGTAGCGAAGCGGTTCGAGGTCGAGCAGTCGCTTTTGCACGATGCGACGGAATCGATCGAAGGTGAAGTCACGGTCGTCCTGGCTGAGATCGATGACGACGATCTTCAAGGTATGTACGGCAAGGTTGGGGTTCTCGCCGTAGGGCATGTAGGCATCCGAACCGCTGAGTCGCTTCATGGCACCGACTCTCCAGCTGTTGCTTGGACGACTATCTCGTCGACTGCACTCATGGCGTGGCTCCCGCGTATCTGGCTACCAGGCCGATTCGCCGCGGACTACGGCGTCGCTGCCGCCGTCGACGAAGATGATCTGGCCGCACAGATGGGTGTTCTCAGCACTGCCCAACCAGGCCATGGCGTGCGCCACGACGTCCGGACTTGCGATGCCGTTGAGCGGCATCGGGGTGATCTCCAGCAGTGCCGACTTGCCTTCATCGGTCTGCAGGAACGGCGCCGTCATGGCGGTCGCCGTGGTTCCGGGCGCGACCGCGTTGACAGGTATCCCGGCGCCGGCCCAGTCGGCGGTCGGCGCAACCCGACGCACCCACCGCGACAAGGCATTTTTGCTGGAAGGGTAGATCAAGTTGCCCAGCACCGGATCCCGTGCGAGCACTGCGGCACGGGCGCATGCGCCGACCTCGTCGCCGGCCAGCATCGCCTCCAACAGGGCCAGGTCCACGCGGTGGGTTGCGGCGAACGAGCTCACCACCACCGCGCGCGGCGCATCCGATTCAGTGAGCAACGGTCGTAGTCCTACCAGTGTGGCCAGCGCACCGAAGTAGTTCAATGCAGCCGTAGCCGGTGTAGGGGTTGCCATTCCGGCGACGGCGTAGACGCAGTCGATCCGTCCACCGCTCAAATCCGCTATGCGGTGAACCATTTCGATTCGGCCGGTCTCGGTGGTGAGGTCAACGGTGATGTCCGCACTGTGCAGGTCTACACCGAGGACCCGCTCGCCGCGTGCCTCGAGCAATGTGCGAGTGGCCGCACCGATGCCCGATGCGGCGCCCGTTACGACCGAGGTGCGCGTCACCGGGCTTCGTCGGCCACAGTGCGTTCGGGAATGCGGAAGAGCTCGGCAAAAGCACCACGCAACACGCGGTCTTGGATTTCGGGGCTGGCGCCGTCGAAGATCGTGTGCAGGGTTTCCTGCGTGTGGCCGTAGGTGCCTTCAAGGTGCGGATAGTCATCGCCCCAGCACACGTTGCGGTACCCGGTGCCTTCGATGATCTGAACGCCGCTGATGTCATGCTGGAAGGACGCGTAGACCTGGCTGCGGACGATCTCGCTTGGTAGCCGAGAAAGCTTGGGGCGTACGAACATTCCGTGCTGCCGGTAGGCTTCGTCCATGCGGTCGCCGATGGCCGGCACCCATGCTGCGCCGCCTTCGGCGATAAGAATTTTCAGGTCGGGGTGGCGGTCGAGAGCGCCGCCGGCAACCATGTGCGAGACCACGCGCATACCCGGATAGGTGGTCTCCATGTAGTTCACCACCGCTCCGCCCGGGCCGCGGTAGACGACGTTTTCCCCGCCGGTACCGATGTGGAAGGACAGCACCGTCTTGTTGCGTTCAGCAGCCGCCCACAGTGGTTCCCACTTATCCAGGCCCCACTCGTCGCCCGCACGGGTTCCACATGGCAGGAACACGGTTTGGAAGCCCATCTCAACGGCGCGTTCCAGTTCCGCGACAGCGTCATTGACATCGACCAGCGGCACGATCGCCGGAGTGAAGATGCGCTCTGTTCGCTGCAAGATTTCTTCATGGGCCCAGTCGTTCCATGCTCGCACCACTTCCCGCGCGAGCTCGGCCTCGGTGATCTCCACGGTCCAAAAGCCCATCGACGGAAACGCCAGTTGGGCCCAAACACCCTCCTGATCAAGGTCTTTCAATCGGATATCCAGGTCCCGAGCACCCGGGGGCCGGATCGCGTCCATGAAGTCGTTGAGCTGTCGATTGATCTGCTTGCCGTCGATGTAGAGGATCTCGTACTTGTCGCCGCGTTCAGCGCGTGGCGCCCGGTCCGCAAGACGCGCAGGCAGCCGCTGTGTCCACAGGTCGTCCGGCTCCAGGACGTGTGAGTCCGCCGAGTTAGCCCAGATCTTCGCCATCGCTTCCTCCGTTGTCGCCCCGGGCCTGGTCCGCTTTCAAGCGGCCGGGACCGGACTGTACATGTATAGCCACTCCCAAGCGGAGTCGCCCTCGACGGCCGTCCTGGATGTGCTTACTATACATGTATAGTATGAGCTCGCGGTGAAATCAATCCGCGTTCTGAATCCGATCGTTCGACGACGAAGGACGGCACAGATGTCCGACACGGCAACCCATCTGCGACCCGATACCAGCAGCCCCACGGCGTTCACCGAATCAGCTCATCGATTCCTGGCCGCGCACGCAGAACCCGCGCGCACACAGGCTGCCGCCTGGGGGACGGGTAGCGACCGTGTGTCCTACTTTGCCTCAGGAACTGCGGAGCAGGAGCACGAAGCCGTGCTCGCTGCGCGCCAATGGCAACGGGTCCGATACGACCAGGGCTGGGGCTGGTTGACCGGTCCCCGCGCCTACGGCGGGCAAGAGCTGTCCGTGCAATATCAGCTGCTCTATCAGCGCGCCGAGGCCCAGTACGACGTACCTG
>Ga0207658_10001404_pt1 | contig 18761 bp, 20 predicted proteins | sample KBSS33metaG_FD_184322 | JGI IMG/M metagenome (GOLD analysis project Ga0207658, IMG submission 184322) | Switchgrass rhizosphere microbial communities from Kellogg Biological Station, Michigan, USA - KBS S3-3 metaG (SPAdes) (version 2) | ecosystem: Host-associated > Plants > Roots > Rhizosphere...
CGGATGTGCTCACTGTTCTTGGTGGCCATTAGTGACGTCACGTATCCAAGTAAGGGCCCGTATCGCCCGCGGCCAACCAAGCGTAGTGATTGCCAGATAGGCGACATGCTCCAGTTCCTCGGGCGTGAAACTCTCTTCAAGCGCCCTTCGGCAATGCGAATGCGTGGCGCCTTCGGAATCGCCCCCAATAGCCAGTGCCAGATGCACTAACCGCCGGTTCCGATCGTCCAATGGCCCTGCATCGGTGACGGCGGCGCCAAGTTGCTCAAACGCGTTCCATACCTCTGGCTTGTCGCGCGCCACGCCGCTTGCCGCCCCGGGTAGAGATAGCTCGTTATAGTCCCTCATAGCGGGTAAACGTTAGAGGCGATCTAATGTTCATCGCGACAAAGTCGAGGCGGGAGGTCCCGAAGCGACCTCCCGGCCCGTAGGCCGACGGTACACGACAGGCCAGCCCGTCGCCTCCATATCGCAGCAGTGTTTCCACGGGGCTGACCGGCCTTAGTTAAAAGCCGCGCCTCAGAGCCATTTTAAAACTCTTACAGCACGTCTGGCGATTTCCGGCTGTTGAGACCCGGCGCGGGGCTTTGGCGCTCAGCGAGTCTTGGTGGACGGAATTGCAGCACTAAGGCCCTCGTTAAGTGATCCAACCACTCAGGGTGGTGATACGGTTAACAACCTCCCGGAATCCTATGCAGGATGCTCCAGCGATCCAAAGGGCCATGGAAAGCCATTGCAGGCGCAGTGCACCCAATCCTGGAGGGTAAATTTCATCCGCGTACTCACCGGCCTCATCTATCGCCTTAGCGAGGCGATCATACTCTTCGCTGCCGACCGGGTGGTCGGCGAACGAAACCGCCCTTGCCAATGTCATGGCCCTTGCATTGGCTGCGCCAGCTACCTCGATTAATTGCGTCTGTTGAGCAGCCACCGAATAGCCTGCGACAATCGATCCGATCAGGAATGCGCCAGCCGCTAAGAGGATATCGTCCGGTTTCGTGTGGGGAAGCAACTTAGCTAAGTTCAAGATCGTCACTAACAATGCAACATTGATGGCAACCAAGCCAAATCTAATGCGGAAAGTATATTGATCGCGCTGTTCCCGTTCATGTTTCGCGATCTCTCGCGCATGCTCCAGGTCACGCTCAAGATTGGCCTTGAGCAGTTAACCGACGATCCTCCGGCAGCAGACTCACTTCGCCTTCAGTCCCAATTCCACCAGCCGGCGGATGGCCTCGGGGCGAGAGGGTTTTGGATCTGGCTGTTTTTCGATCCAGGTATTAAGTGACACCTGCAGCGTGATCGCCGGCATGTCTCCCGCGTTGGCTGCGCTTATCGAAGGGTACAGGGAAGCGTTCTTTGGGACCGGCGACGACTGCGCCGATCGCCAGCACATCACCGCAATGCAGGTGAAGGATTTCGGCCCATCAAATCCGGCTGACATCGCTACAAAGATGTTGATCGGCCTGCACTATGCTAACCCGTTGTGCGACGGCGATCAGCTGGCGACGATGACAGAAGATGCGCCATGTGATCGATCGGCGCTCGAAATCATCCTTGCTGGCTTGAGCGAACTCACCAATCTCGCGGCCGGGGGAGGTGACAATGGATGAGCACATTCCCATACACCCGGCGAAGTATCGCTTTTATGATGAAGGTGCGCTCAGAAGCCGCCCCTCAGAAGCCGAGCGCCCGCGCCGCGTTCACCGCGCGCGCGGCGTGAGCGCGGGGCGTGACTCCCTTCTGCAGGGCGGTCAAGTCCGGCACCTCAACTCCCACGTGGAAGTCGGGCGGCAGCACCTCCAGCATCTCGGCCAGCGGCAGCTCGCCTTCGCCGGGCACGAGCCGGTGAAAGATAGCCTCCTCCATATAGGGCATGCCCGGGGAGGTCAGCGGCGCGTCGCACAGCTGCGCATAGCCGAGGCGGCCGCGCGGCAGGGCACGGATGTCGTCGAACGAGCCGCCGGAGCGGATCAGGTGCATGACGTCGAACATCAGGCCGCAATGATCGCCGACATGGTCTGCCACGGCCTGTGCCATCGGCAGGCTGCTGATCATATTGGTCGGTGCGAACTCGACCATGAAGCGCATGCCGCGCTCCACCACCATCCCCGCGAGGATGGCGAACTGGTCGTGTGCGCGGGCAAGGTCCGGCTCGCGGCTGATCGCGTTGACCCGCACCGCGCCGAGCCCGGCCATCATGTCGAGGTCGGCGGCCCGCTCGCCCACGTCGCGGTCGGGTAACACCATGAAGCCCTCGGCAAGTGCGATGCTCAGGCCGGTGTCGGCCAGTGCCGCCCTGAGTTCGGCGCGCAGCGCCGCGTCGCTGGACAGCGACCAGGGCTGGTACAAGCGGAGCGGCGCGACACCGAACGCGGACAGGTCCATCGACGCCGTCGTCAGCGACACGCCCGAGCACCCGAGTTCGGCGGCGAGGCGCACATGGTCGACCGGGTTCATGCCGAACAGCGTGAGCGCCTCCAGCCCGAGGCGGTTGACACCCGCGCTCATCGGCCGGCCGCCAGGTGCGGGCTACGCGCCGAGTCGCCGGAACGGGATTTTCGGGTTTCGATCGTCATTGTTTCTATCCTTTCCGCGTTGGCCGCGCGCGTCATTCGGGGGGATAGGCGATCTCTCCGGCCATTTCCACCGGATCGGCGCGGGACCCGGCGGTGACGGCGGCGCGTTCTAGGCCATTGACGACCTTCTTATTGCCGCGCAGCATCATACCATGTCCCGCCGGGCGAGAGTGTCGACCGAACGATGAACGACCTGCACCACGGCCAACGCGCCGGGGTTTTTCTGTCAGTCGCGTTCACCGCTTCTCCGAGAGCCTTGCGCTCTCGAAGGCGTATGCCGATGCGGAATGGTGGATACCGATCTACCGCCAAGCCTTCCCGCGCCTGATGACAGCAGTCTCGATCCGCGAGGACGGCTGGGCTCAGCGTGGCGGGGTTTTTGCACCCAACCTGCGCTCCAGATCCATTGCGTACAGTTCAAGCGCCGGGAGCAATGTCTCGCAGGTCGTGGAATCGATCAGCCGACGAATATGTGTCAGGCGCTCCTGCGCCTCCAGAACACGCGGCGATGCGCTCGCGGTCATGTCATCCTCCATATAATGAGCAACGAGCCTAGCAGCGCCGAGCTTGCCTGAATTTGATGCGCGTCAAAGAGAGCGCTCGGTGGCAACCCTTGCCCCGCCGGCTTCGGCTGGCGGGTTTTTTATATCCAGCCAGTTGCACGGAACGTAAACCGCGTGCGCCTCGTTCGTGAGTGCATGGTGAGTACACGCGCCGAACTAGGCCAGAGAATTTCCGGGCGATCTTCTCCAAAAAATCGTTTATTTTGAAAGTGGTGGACGCACCAGGGCTCGAACCTGGGACCCGCTGATTAAGAGTCAGCTGCTCTACCAACTGAGCTATGCGTCCATGGCTGCGGCGGAATCGCCTTGACCGGCATGACTGCCCTTGGGCCGTGATGCGGCGCGCCGGGTAGCAGGTGGCGGGGGTGGTGTAAACCTCGCAGAATAGAATTGTTACAGGCCGCCGCGCGGCTGCGCCCGTTCGGAGCGGGCGATCGCCATCAGCAGGCCGATCGAAAGCATCACCGTCATCATCGCCGATCCGCCGAATGACACCAGCGGCAGGGGAATGCCCACCACCGGTGCCAACCCCATCACCATCATCAGGTTGATCGCGAAATAGAAAAAGATCGTCGTGGAGAGCCCTGCGGCTGCAAGCTGCGAGAAACGCGCCCGCGCCGCCAGGGCGACACGCATGCCCCAGTTCACCAGCAGAAAATAGGCGAAGATGAGCGGTATGCCGCCAAGCAGCCCCCATTCCTCGGCCATGGTCGCGAATACGAAGTCGGTATGCCCCTCGGGCAGATAATCGAGATGGCTTTGCGTTCCCTGCAGGAAGCCCTTGCCGGTGATGCCACCCGAGCCGATCGCAATCTTGGACTGGATGATGTGATAACCCGCGCCAAGCGGATCCTTTTCCGGATCGAGGAAAATCTCGATTCGGTCGCGCTGATAGCCGTGCAGCATCGAAAGCGCGATCGGGAAGGCCGCTGCCACCATCAGTGCGCCGCCGACGAACAGCAGCAACGGGAGCCCCGCCAGGAACATCACGGTCAGCCCGCCTGCCATGATCATCAGCGCCGTGCCGAGGTCGGGCTGGACCAGAACCAGCAGAAACGGCACGCCGATCAGCGCGCAGGCCGGCCAGATCGCGTTCCAGCGCCGCGTTTCTCCGGCTGGGAGCAGATCGTAGAAGCGGGCGAGCGTCAGAACGATGACGGGCTTCATCAGCTCGGAAGGCTGGACGGTGATGAAACCCAGGTCCAGCCAGCGCCTGCTGCCGCCACCGACGACCCCGAGCACTTCGACGGCAATCAGCAGAAGCAGCAGCACCGCGTAAAGCGGGAAGGCGATCTGCTTCAAGCGATCAGGGTTCACGCGTGAAAGCGCGATCGCCGCCAAGATGAATAGGATGAGCTTGATGCCCTGGGAAAGCGCCCAGGGCCGGAGGCTTCCGCCCGCTGCCGAATAGAGCACGACCAGGCCGAAGCTGCCGATGGCCAGCACGAGCAGAAGCAGCTTCCAAGGCAGCCGCGCAATCGAAGCGGGGACCAGCGAGGCCGTGCTCATTCCGGCCGATCTCCGCTTTGATTGGCAGCAGCAGGAACAGTCGCAGAAGCTTCCGGATCGGGATTGGCCGCCTGCAGCTGCTGTGCCTGCCAATGAGCCGCATCAGCGCGCATGCGCGCGGCGATGTCGCCGCCCCAGCCTTCCTCCATCTTCAGCAACGTATCCATGGCGCGCGCCGGATCGAACAAATAGGTCATGCAGTCGCGCGCGATCGGCGCAGCCGTCACGATATGGCCGCTATGCTCCAGGATGATACCGCATGCGTAGCGCGGTGCGCCATAAGGCGCGAAGCCCATGAATAGCGAATGATCACGTAGCTTGAAGGGCAGGGCGGTATCGCCGAGCACGCCAGACTTGCGCTCTGCCATGCTGATGCGGCGCACCTGCGCGGTACCGGTTTTACCCGCAAGCTCCACGCCTGGCACCTGCAGCCGGGCGGATCCGGCGGTACCCCCGCCATTGACCACGGCGTGCATCGCGTCCTGTACGAAGGCGAGATGTTCGGGATCGATCGGCAAGTCGCCGCCCTGGGGCGGGTAGTGCCGGTTGACGATGAGCCGCGGCGCCAGCGCGCGCGCCGAGGCGATCCTGGTGGCCATGGTGGCAAGCTGAAGCGGATTGGCCAGCATATAGCCCTGGCCGATTGTCGCGTTCACTGTGTCTGCGACGGTCCATGCGCTTTTGTATTTTCTCAGCTTCCACGCGCTATCGGGGACGGTGCCGTAGCGCTGCGTGGTGTAGGGTAGCGGGAATTGTTCGCCGAGGCCGAGCGATCGCGCCATCGGTGCGATGGCATCGATGCCAATCCGCTGCGCCATCGTATAGAAATAGATGTCGCAGCTCTGGGCGATGGCGCGCTTCATATCGACGCCGCCATGGCCGTGCCGCCGCCAGCAATGAAACAGGCCAGTGCCGACCCTAAGCGTACCGGAACAAACAACCACCTGTTCGGGCTTGATGCCGGCGCGCAGCAGCGCCAGCGCGACCATCGGCTTCACAGTCGAGCCGGGCGGATACAGCCCTTGCAGGATCTTGTTGATCAACGGCCGATGGTCGTTGGCCGAGAGCATATTCCATTCGCTGTGGCTGATGCCGTCCGAAAAGCTGTTCGGATCATAGGCGGGCATCGAGGCCATGGCGAGAATGCCGCCGGTTTGCGTATCGAGCATCACGACCGAGCCGGACGCCGGACCGAGACGCCGCGCCGCATATTCCTGAAGCCCGATATCGATGGTGAGCTGGAGGGTATGCCCGACCGTCTCAGGACGGGTAGTCAGCTCCCGGACCAGCTTGCCGTGTGCGGTCACCTCGGACCGTTTGGCGCCCGGCTGGCCGCGCAGCCAGCTTTCCATCGTGCGCTCAAGCCCGTCCTTGCCCACCTTGAAGCCGGGGGTAACGAGCAACGGATCATGCGTTTTCTCATAGTCGGCAGCCGAGGCTGCGCCGACATAGCCGACCAGATGCGCGATCGCCGCTCCTGTGGGGTAATAACGCGCCGTGCCGCTTGCCGGAACGACGCCGGGCATGTCGGGCGTGCGGAGGCTCACGGCCGCGAACCGGTCATAATCCAGGTTGCTGGCCACCTGCACCGGCTGGTAGTCGGCTGCCTTGGCGAGATCCTCGTGAATGCGATCGACCTCTTCGGGAGGCAGTGTGAGGATCTGCTTCAGCTCGCGGATCGCGGCTTCCGCGTCGTGCAACTGGTTGGGAATCAGGTCGACGCGGAAGTCGGTCCGGTTGATAGCGATTGGCTTCCCGAAGCGGTCGATGATCCATCCGCGCCGCGGCGGGATGATGGTGAGCTGTACACGATTGCTTTCGGCAAGGAGGCTGTAGCGCTCATTCTCCGCGATCGCGAGCCAAGCCATGCGGGCCGCCAGCATCGCCGCCACGCCCCCCTGCGCCGTTCCGAGCAGAAGGGTCCGCCGCGTGAAGCTGAACGTCTGCGAGTTCTGCGTGACGATCTTGCCGGTGCGCATCAGCCCATTAGGACGGGAACGGGTCCGCTCACAATGGCAGTCGCCAGCGATCGAGCCGAACGCAGATGCGGACCAGCCCGGGGAAGCAGAGAATGGACAAGGCGATTTGCGGCAGAAGCGTCTCGATCGCCATCGGCGAACTGCGGAGCCCAGAAAACCAGTAGCCCGCAAGCATATAGATGATCGCAAAGATGGCGCCGACCAGCCAGTCGATCCAGAAATCGCGCCAGATAAAATAGGAGTCCATCAGGTCGAGCACCAGCAAGGTGAGCGTCCACAAGCTGATCGCGGTTCCCAGCGGCTGCCCGGAAACGAGATCGTCGAACAGGCCCAGCGGCAGCCCGATCCAGACCGGCCAGAGTTCGGGGCGCAGCAGCCGCCATGCAAGCAGCATGAGGAAACCCAGCGGAGGCATCAGAGGCGCCGTGCTGACCAGCGGCGCAAGCGCCGCGAGCGATGCGATCATCGTGGAGAGGACGGGCACCACGCGCACGCGGACACGCGTGACGCGAAGGCTTTCGGTGGTGATCGTCCGTTCGGCCATCAGGGCGTCCCGCTACGCGATGGCGGCAGGGCCGGTTGATAGGGCTGGCGTACGAGCGCGAAATCGGCGGTGTCGGGATTGGCGAGCGGCCATCCGATCGCGCTATCCCCGTCGACGCTGGTGATCACCGCAACCGGCACGTCGGGCGGGTAAATGCCGCCCGTTCCCGATGTCGCCACGACGTCACCTTTGCGGAACGGCCTCGCGCCCGGCAGCAGCGAGCTGATCAACAACGTGCCGTTTCCGCGGCCGCGCGCAAGCGCGGCGACGCCGCTGCGCGTCAGCCGCACCGGCACTGCGCTTTCCGGATCGGTCAGGAGCAGCACGCGCGAGGCCGACCGGCCGGTTTCCAGGATGCGGCCAATCAACCCGTCGGCAGCGATGACGGGCTGGCCCGAACGCACGCCATCCTTCTCGCCAGCGGCAAGGGTTCCGAAGCGGCGTGCCGAAGAGAGGCTGGAGCCGATCAGCCGGGCGGTGGCCACCGGCTGGCTTTGATAGTCGATGAGCTTGAGCAGGCGGCGGAGCTGGAGATTCTGTCGGCGGATCGCCTGCGCTTCGAGAAGAGCATGGCGGCTTCGTTTCAGCTCGGCGCGCAGGGCTTCGTTCTGGCCGCCTGCCTCAATATAATCGCCGATATTCCGGCCAATCGTCTGAATGCCGGTCACGATGCTTCGTCCGCCGGAAGTGACGGGGGCAGAAACGTCCAGCGCGGTGGCGCGCAATTGGCCAAAACCCTCCGGGTCCAGCCTGCTCAGCATGACCAGCGCCAGCCCGCATACGACGCCGACCACGGCAATCACATAGCCGATGAACAGACCGAATTGAATGCGACGCGAGAAGCCCGGACGCCGGTTGCGGGGCGGCGCCATCCGCCGAAAAGCCGCCTCAGGCGGTCAACAGCACGCCGCGGAAGATCGGATCTTCCAGGGCCCGGCCCGTACCAAGCGCGACGCAGGTAAGCGGATCGTCCGCGACCGTGACCGGGAGGCCAGTCGCTTCGCGCAGCACCTCGTCCAGCCCGGTCAGCAAGGCGCCTCCACCAGTCAGAACAATGCCTTGATCGACGATGTCGGCAGCCAGTTCGGGCGCGGTATTTTCAAGCGCGATGCGCACGCCCTCGACGATCTGGGAGACAGGCTCGGTGAGTGCCTCGGCGATCTGGCCCTGGGTGATCGAGATTTCCTTGGGCACGCCATTGACGAGGTCGCGGCCCTTGATGTGGATGGTCGATCCCTTGCCGTCCGCGGGCATTTTGGCGACACCCACCTCCTGCTTGATCCGCTCAGCCGTGGCTTCGCCGATCAACAGATTGTGATTGCGGCGTACATAAGAGGAAATGGCCTCATCCATCTTGTCGCCGCCGACGCGAACCGAGGTGGTGTAAGCAAGGCCGCGCAGCGAGAGCACGGCGACTTCCGTCGTGCCGCCGCCGATATCGACCACCATCGATCCGATCGGCTCGGTAACCGGCATATCGGCGCCGATCGCCGCCGCCATCGGCTCCTCGATCAGCCAAACCTGCGACGCGCCTGCGTTGGATGCCGCATCGCGGATGGCGCGGCGTTCGACCGAGGTAGAGCCCGAGGGGACGCAGATCACGATCTCGGGCCAGCGCGGGAAGCGGCGCTGACCATGGACCTTGTGAATGAAATGCTTGATCATCTGCTCGGCGACGTCGATGTCCGCGATCACGCCGTCGCGTAAGGGGCGGATCGCCTCGATCTGATGGGGCGTCTTGCCCATCATCAGCTTGGCATCGTCGCCAACGGCCTTGACGCGTTTCACGCCGTTGATCGTCTCGATCGCGACCACCGACGGTTCATTGAGAACGATGCCCCGCCCGCGCAGATAGACGACCGTGTTCGCCGTGCCGAGATCGATCGCCATGTCATGCGACATGAACTTGAAAAAACGCGTCCAGAACATTCAGCCCTGCCTTATCCTTCCCCGCCGCAACCACGGCCGCGCTGCTTCTCATGCCATGGAAAAATCAAATATGGGAGCACAGATGGCGGGTCGCGGGAAGCCGTCGCTTGGGCTAGAGACCTGTCCATGTCAATACGCCGCCTGCCCGAGCATCTGGTGAACCGCATCGCGGCGGGCGAGGTGGTGGAGCGGCCGGCGAGCGCGCTCAAGGAGTTGGTCGAAAACGCGATCGATGCGGGGGCCGGGCGGATCGCGATCCGGCTTGCCGACGGCGGTCTCGCAGGGATCGAGGTGATCGACGACGGCTGCGGCATGACGATCGATGAGATCGCGCTGGCGCTTGAGCGGCATGCAACCTCCAAACTGCCCGATGACGCCATCGAGGCAGTCGAGACGTTGGGTTTTCGGGGCGAAGCGCTGCCCTCGATTGCTAGCGTTTCGACGCTGCGAATCGAGAGCAGGGTGCGGGGCAGCGACGGCTGGGCGCGCGTGATCGACAATGGCCAGCTTGTAGAAGAGGGGCCGGCCGCGCTTCCTCCGGGCACGCGGATCAAGATGGACGGGCTGTTCGAGCGCGTTCCCGCCCGACGTAAATTTTTACGCTCCGCGCGTGCGGAATATGCGGCTTGCGCGGACGTTGTGAAGCGGCTGGCGATGGCGCGACCGGATGTCGGCTTCACGCTGGAACATGACGGGCGGCGAATATTTTCGGTGCCGCAGGGGGAAGCACGCGCCGAGCGCGTGGCCGCGGTTACCGATCGCAGCCTCGCCGAGAATAGCGTGGCCATCGATTATGCGCGCGGCGAGGTTCGGCTTGGCGGCGTCGCCGGGTTGCCGACGTTCAACCGGGGTGTGGCTGACCATCAATATCTGTTCGTCAACGGCCGACCGGTGCGGGACAGGCTGCTGATCGGCGCGGTGCGGGGCGCGTACCAGGATTTGCTCGCGCGAGACCGGCATCCGGTAGTGGCGCTCTTCGTCGATCTGCCAAGGCATGAGGTCGACGTGAATGTGCACCCGGCAAAAACAGAGGTTCGCTTCCGCGATGCGGCCCTGATCCGAGGGATAATCGTGGGAGGGCTGCGCGACGCGCTGGACCGTGCCGGGCATCGCAGTTCGCAGGCGGCGCGGCCCATGACCTGGACAAGCGAAACCTCTTCGCAGCGCCCCAATCCTGCGGCTTTGGCGTCAGGCGGATTACGCGCTAATGCCGGTTCCACCTTCGCGACGGGCGTTCGGCCAAGCTGGGGTGCCGCTGCTGCGATGAAGGAGGATGTGCTCGATTTCCGGGCGACCCCCGCCGCCAGGGCTGAGACCGCTGAACAGGCAGTGCCTGAACGTGCACGTTTTCCGCTTGGGGTGGCGCGGGGCCAGGTGGCGGCGACCTATATTGTCGCCGAGGCCGAAGATGGCCTGGTGCTTGTGGATCAGCATGCTGCGCATGAGCGGCTGGTGCTGGAGCGGATGCGCACGGCGATGAACAACGGCGGCGTTGCCCGCCAGGCGCTGCTGCTGCCGGAAGTGGTCGAGCTCGACGAAGCGGCTTGCGACCGGCTCGAGGATCGCTGCACAGAGCTCGCCGAAATGGGCCTTGAGCTGGAGCGTTTCGGGCCGAAGGCAATGCTGGTGCGCGCGACCCCGGCGCTGCTGGGGCAGGGGGATATTCGTGGATTGGTGACCGATCTGGCCGATGAGCTGGCCGCCTATGACTCGGCGGTGACGCTCAAGGAACGGCTCGATCATGTCGCGGCGACGATGGCGTGCCACGGATCGGTGCGCGCCGGGCGGATATTGTCGGTCGCCGAAATGAACGCGCTGCTGCGGGAGATGGAAGTGACGCCCCATTCCGGCCAGTGCAACCACGGGCGGCCGACCTGGGTAAAGCTCGGCCATGGCGACATCGAAAAGCTGTTCGGGCGGAAGTAACCGGGGTTCTTGACGGCACGCGTTCGCGTCAGCGGCTTCACTCTGCTTCGCCGATCAGTCATGGACTGGCCATGCCCAAGAAGATGCGTGCCGATCAGTTGCTGGTGGAACGGGGATTGGCGGAAAGCCGCGCTCGCGCGCAGGCGCTCATCCTGGCCGGGTTGGCTTATGCCGGCGAGCGCAAGATCGCCAAGGCCGGCGATCAGCTGCCGGAAGACGCGGCCTTGACGCTGAAGGGCCGCGATCATCCCTGGGTATCGCGCGGCGGGATCAAGCTCGCGCATGCGCTCGATCAATGGGGCTGGGAGGTCACGGACAGTGTGGTGATCGACGTGGGCGCATCGACCGGCGGCTTTACGGATGTGCTGCTCAGCAAGGGGGCGGCGCGCATCTACGCGGTCGATTCGGGGACGAATCAGCTGGCTTGGAAACTGCGCCAGGATCCACGCGTGGTCGTGCTGGAGCAAACCAATGCCCGCTATCTGACAAAAGACCAGATTCCCGAACCGGTCGACCTCGTCGTTTGCGATGCGAGCTTCATTGGCTTGTCAAAAGTGCTCGCCGCTCCGCTGGCGCTGGCCAAGGACAGCGCACGGCTGGTGGCGCTGATCAAGCCCCAGTTTGAAGCGGGGCCGCAAGAGGTTGGAAAGGGAGGAGTTGTTCGCGATCCCGCCGTGCATCAGCGTGTCTGCCAGGAGGTGCGGGACTGGTTGGAAAGCATCAGCTGGAAGGTTCTGGATTTCATCGAGAGCCCAATCAGGGGACCCGAAGGGAATGTGGAATTCCTGATCGGCGCCGAACGGCGCGCGCGTTAACCTATCGTTGGGCTTGTTTCGAACCTGTATCAACGGCTAGTCACCGTTCCGCTGCGTTCAAGCGGCACTGGACGATGGTTCGGTGGAACGACAATATGCCGAGCCGAGTTGCTGTGCGTTGAAAAGGATACCGATGGGTCAGATCGCTTCAACCTCCCAGCTTCGCATGGCATTCCTGCGTTGGGCGCTGGTCACGATCCCCCTCGTCGAATTGCTGGGGATCTCCAGCGGCCAGCTTTCGGGCTCGGGGTTCGGCAATCCTTGGTTCGATGCGTTGCTCAAGCCGAGCTTCATGCCGCCCGGCTGGGCGTTCGCTGTCATATGGCCGATCCTGTACGCGCTGATGGGGCTCGCCTTGGGCATCATTCTTGCCGCGCGCGGCGCGCGCGGGCGGGGCGTCGCGATCACCTTGTTCATTATCCAGCTCATTCTGAATCTTGCCTGGTCTCCCTTGTTCTTCGCCGCGCATCAGGTGACGATTGCATTCGGAGTCGTGGTGGCGATGCTTGTGGCGGCGGTCGCGACGGCGGCAAGTTTCGCGCGGATCAGGTCCGGCGCGGCTCTGCTGCTGGTGCCGTATATCGCGTGGCTGGTTTTCGCGGCGCTGCTCAATTTCGAGATCATGCAGCTCAATCCCAGCGCAGAAACGCTTGTGCCGGGCGCCAATGGAACCCAAATAGAGCTCTAACCTTTTCCCCTTCGGGTTTTCGCCAGAGGAGGCGGCCATGCAGAGCGAGAACAAGCTTTTTGAAGATTTTGCCAAATTCATGAATGGCGCCGCTGGCACGCTGGCTGGTTTGGGCCGCGAGGCCGAGGCCTCGGTGCGCGAGCGCGCCAAGGAATGGATTGGCGGTCTGGATTTCGTGAGCCGCGAAGAATTCGAGGCGGTGAAAGCAATGGCAGTTGAAGCCCGCGAGGAAATCGATCGCCTGAAGGCCGAATTGGCTGCGCATAGTGCTACTAAATCGTCCGGCGTGGACGCACCGCCGCGGGCTTGAAGGGGACTGACGCCGCAACAGTCCACAGATTTGTGCGCTGATAAGGCGGGCGTTGCTTGCGTGCGACCGGCAGTGACGGCACGGTGCGCGCGATTTGACGGGACCTCCATATGAACGAGGACAATTATTTCGAGACGGTGCGCGAAGCGAGTGCCCCTATCGACATGCTTGAGCAATATTTCGAAGCGCATGGCTGGGCGTTCGAGCGCAGCGGCGACGAGGAGATCCTCGCCAACTACCAGGGCAGCTGGACGCAATATGAGCTGCGCGCGGTATGGCGCGAGGAAGATCGCGTGCTCCAGTTCCTGGCCCTCCCGGATATCCGCGTACCCAGCGACAAGCGCCTGTTGATCTACGAAACGCTGGGGCTGGTGAACGAGCAGCTCTGGATCGGTCATTTCGAGCTTTGGGCAAGTTCCGGCGTTTTGCTGTTTCGCCATGCAGCGCTGCTCGACGGCAACGGCGAGCCGCAACTGACGCTGGATCAGGCCGAAACGCTCATTGAAGCGGCGATCGATGAATGCGAGCGTTTCTATCCGGTGTTTCAGTTCGTGTTATGGGCCGATAAAAGCCCGGCAGAGGCGATTTCCGCCGCGTTGATCGAGACCCAGGGCGAAGCATGATCGGGCCGATCTGGCTCGTGGGCGCCGGAAATATGGGCGGAGCGATGCTGCGCGGCTGGCTGGCCAGCGGAATCGATCCGGCCGGAATTACGGTCATCGACCCCTTCGCGGCCGATCTTCCCGGTGGCGTGACCGTGGTCTCCGAATTTCCCCGGGATGGCGCACCGGATTGCCTCGTACTGGCGGTGAAGCCGCAGCAATTGGATAGTGTAACGGCGAGCTTTGCCGGGCGGGCCGCGCCGCCGCGCCTGCTGCTGTCAGTGTTGGCGGGCGTGGAAACAGACGCCCTGACGCGCGGCTTTGGCGCGCAGCATGTAATCCGTGCGATGCCGAATCTTCCGGCGTCGATCGGGGAGGGCGTCACCGTCCTGTTCAGTGCCGGCGATGATCGGGCGATCCGGGCTGAAGCCGCGACCCTGGCAAGGCCGCTGGGATTAATCGAGTGGATTTCCGAAGAGCGGCTGTTCGATGCCGTCACCGCGCTATCGGGCAGCGGACCGGGCTATGTCTTTCGTTTCATCGAAGCTTTGGCCGAGGCCGGCGCTACGCTTGGACTGGATGAAGGTCTCGCCCGACGGCTGGCGATCGCGACTGCAAGAGGATCGGCATTGTTGGCCGAACGGAGCGATGTTTCCCCTGCCGAACTGGCGGACAGGGTTGCAAGCCCCGGAGGCACCACCCGCGAGGGCCTCAATGTCCTTGACGAAGCAGCGGGGATCAAGCCTCTGCTTCTACGAACCTTGCAGGCGGCGGCACGGCGCAGCGCGGAGCTTGCGGCGACGAGCCGTCGCTAATTATCGATTTCGGTTACCCGCTCCCGCTGCTCCTCGGGAATCAGACCTTCGAGCACCCGCCAGAAACCGGTCACTGATCCCTGGCCGGCCTCCGCATAGGCTTCCGCCATCTTGGCGCGGATGGCGGCGAAGAGTTCGGATTCAAGCTCGATTCCCGTGGCCGTGAGCCGCAGCAGGCGCTGGCGGCGATCACGCTTGCCAGGAAGCGATTCGAGATAACCCTGCTCAGTGAGGTCTCCCAGCACCCGGCCCAGCGATTGTTTCGTGATTCGTAGCAGCTTGAGCAGATCGCCCACGGGCATTTCGGGCCGCCGCGCGATGAAATATAGCGCCCGATGATGCGCACGGCCCAGACCTTGGCGGGTCAGGACGAGATCTGCAGTTGCCGTAAAATTGCTATAACCGAAATAGAGCAGCTCGATTCCACGCCGGATCTCGGCTTCGCGCAGGAATAAGGGTGATGCAGACGGGACAGCCATGTTGACCTATTTTTGCGATCTTTCTAATGCCATGCCGCCTCATGGCGATTTTATCCAGAGCGAGATTTAAGAGAGGCTGCGTGTGACCGGCATCCAATTCAAGGTTCAACCCCATGGCGCTCCTGTTTCTAAGGCACAACGGCAGGAGCTGATTTCCAATCCGGGTTTCGGCAAGGTTTTCACCGATCATATGGTGATGATCCGCTACTCGGACGATCTTGGCTGGCACGACGCGGCGATCCTGCCGCGCGGTCCTCTCTCGATCGATCCCGCCTGCGCCGTTCTTCATTATGCCCAAGAGATTTTCGAGGGGCTGAAGGCCTATCGGCTGCCGGATGGCGGGATTGGCTTTTTCCGGCCTGACGCCAATGCCCGCCGCTTCCAGAAATCTGCCGAACGGCTCGCCATGCCCCAGCTTCCCGAGGACATATTCCTCGAGTCGATTCGTGAGCTGGTCAGCATAGATCGCGATTGGATGCCCACGATCGAGGGGGGCTCGCTCTATTTGCGGCCGTTCATGTTCGCGAGCGAGACGTTTCTCGGCGTTAAGCCGGCCAGCGAATATCTCTATCTGGTGATAGCGTCGCCGGTCGGCGCCTATTTCAAGGGCGGGGCGCCAGCGGTCAGCCTGTGGATTTCGGACGATTACAGCCGCGCGGGGCCGGGCGGCACCGGCGCCGCCAAATGCGGCGGCAACTATGCGGCGAGCCTGCTGCCGCAGTCCGAAGCGATTGCCCAGGGCTGCGACCAGGTCGTGTTTCTCGACGCTGCCGAGCATCGTTACGTCGAGGAGCTGGGCGGGATGAATGTTTTTTTCATCTTCGAGGACGGCTCCATGACCACGCCGGAACTGGGTACGATCCTGCCGGGCATTACCCGCGACTCAATCATGACCCTTGCACGCGATCAGGGCGTTGTCGTTCGCGAGGAAAAATATGCGATCGATCAGTGGAAGGCCGATGCCGAATCCGGACGCCTGCGCGAAGCCTTCGCCTGCGGGACTGCTGCGGTGGTCACACCGATTGGCACGGTGCGCGGCACCACGACCAATTTCACGATCGGCAATGGCGGGCCCGGCATCGTCACGGAGAAATTGCGGTCGCAATTGACCGCAATCCAGCGCGGTCTTGCGCCAGATCCGCATGGATGGCTGCATCGGCTGGACTAGCAGCTTTTCAGCTGCCGCAGCCTCATTCGCCCTGACCATAAAGCCCGAGGTTGCGGACCCGCGCCGCGAACTGATTGCGGGCCGCGGCTTTAGATGCCGGTATAATCCCGGTACCAGTTAACGAAGCGCGGCACGCCGGTGTCGAGCGAGGTCTTGGGCTTGAAGCCAAGGTCGCGCTGAATGGCGCTGATATCGGCATAAGTGGCTGGAACGTCGCCCGGCTGAATCGGCTGATAATCGCGGACAGCGGGCTTGCCGCAGGCAGCTTCGATCAGATCGATCAGATAGCCGAGCTCTTCGGCGCGATGATTGCCGATATTGTAGAGGCGATGGGGGCCGCGGCTGCCGCCAGCTTTCTCCTCGCCATCGTCTGGCGGGGGATTGTCGAGCGCGGCGACCACGCCTGTAACGATATCGTCGATATAGGTAAAATCGCGCTTCATCGCTCCATGGTTGAACACGGCGATGGGTTCGCCCGCCAGAATCTTGCTGGTGAAGATCCACATCGCCATATCCGGCCGCCCCCAGGGACCATAGACGGTGAAAAAGCGGAGCCCGGTTTGTGGAAGGCGATAGAGATGGGCGTAGGTCTCGCTCATCAGCTCATCGGCTTTTTTGGTGGCGGCATAGAGCGACATCGGATGATCGACGCGATCTTCGACACGGAAGGGCAAAGACTCATTGCCTCCGTAAACCGAGGATGACGAAGCGTAGACAAGATGGCTTACACCCCGCGCCCGGCCGACCTCGAGTATGTTGAGGTGGCCGATCAGATTGGAATGTGCGTAAGCGCGGGGATTTTGGATGGAATAGCGCACGCCTGCCTGCGCGCCCAAGTGAACGATGCGATCGATGTCGGATCCCTTAAGCGCGGCATCCAGCGCGTCATGGTCCGCGAAATCGAGTTCGATGAAACGAAAATCCCCCTTTTCCCCGTCGAGCGCGGAGATGCGGTCGCGCTTGAGTTGAGGAGGATAATAGTCGTTGAGGTTATCGATGCCGAATACGCGTTCGCCCCGGCGGAGCAATGTGGCGCAGACATGATAGCCAATGAACCCCGCTGCTCCCGTAACCAATATCGCCATTGCCCGCCTGCCTTTGATCTTCTTTTGCGATAGCGAAGCAAAATCCTGTCGTCGAGGCTTCCCCCGTGTGCGTTCCCGATTATAAGGGCGCCGCTGCTGGGGCGTCGCCAAGTGGTAAGGCAACGGTTTTTGGTACCGTCATTCGGAGGTTCGAATCCTCCCGCCCCAGCCAACCGAGTCCTCATGATTTGGTTCCTGTGCAGTCACTTATGGCGAATTCTTCAGATCGGACCGCTTGCCTCGGCTGGACTCAGTTCGACGGCTATTCCGCCGGGATTTTTGGCGTGTTTTCCTCTGCGCCGGGAGCCGACCAGAGTCGGTATGGGAAAAAAAGTGGCACTCACCCCTGCGTTGATCGACACGCACCAGATCGGAATTCTGGCTGACCTCTTGACGTCCGGGCCCTGTCGTCGAGGTCCTCAGCGGTGGCAAGAAGAGGCGGGGCTATCGGCGGCAGGTGGCGGGGACCACGATCAGGCGTTCTGCCGATATTTTTGAGCACGGGCGCATGACGATGTTACAGGCGGCCGGCGCATTGGCGGTTAGGGTGCGTGCAGGAACGCCTACTCCTGCAGAGGTGCACTCAATTCCACCATCACGCCGTTGGGATCGCGCACGAACAGCAGGCGAATGCCAAGCTGCGGTGCATCGAACATTTCAAAGGGCAGACCCCGATCCTCGATAGCTGAGTGGACCGAATCCAGTTCATCATAACGAAGCGCGAAATGGTCGATCACTCCGCGCTGGGCGACGCCACGGACCGGATCCGCAGCAGCGGATTCGGACCTGGTGCCAGACAGGTGAACGACGGCGATGCCCCGTTCGTCGAACGCCCAGGCGCCGGCGGACATGTCCTGTGCCATCGGCGACGGCCCCAATGAAAGGCCCAGCACATCGCCATAAAATGCGATCGATTCGGCAAGCCGTGCGGTCGGGATGTTCACATGATCGAGATGGAGTACCGGCATGTGTCGTCTCCCAATATGTTCCGCTCAGCCGGTGGCATCGACAAGGACATGCCGGGTGGCGTCCACAATGCGCCGCACGCGCTCCTCCGCCGATACGCCGGCCTTTTCAAGCGATCGCAACGGCACTTCGCCACTGACGACCACATCGGGCCGCACGTTGCGCAGAATGGAAACAAGTGGCAGTTCCCCTTCGCCGGGTATCTGTCGTTCGTGCATCGCTTCGTCCATGTAGGCTTCGTTCGAAGGCGGCATCGCCAGCGGGGCATCGCATATCTGCACATAGTCGATCAGGCCGGGGTCGACGCGTGAGGCCGCTTCCGCCTCCCCGGTGCGCGATATGTGCATGGTATCGATCAGCAACCGGAAGTTGGGCTGTTCCACCTGGCGGATCATGTCCAGCGCCTGTGCCAAGGTGCGCACGGTGAGGACCGGGCAGGGCTCCATCGTGACGGTGATCCCATAAGGCTGCGCCATTTCGACGAGACGGGCGGTTTCATCGAAGGTGCGGCCGATTTCGTCGAACGACACGGTGTTGACACGGTAGGCGCCAAGTTCCCCCATCACGTCAAACAAAGGCCGGAACTGCTCCACCGACTGGTTGCGGTACACCGCAACGCCATCGACCAGCGCGAGCGAAACGCCCTGATCGCCCAGACACTGCGCAACATCCCGCCGCAGGGACGGATCATGGGCGAGCGACCACGACTGCTGGCCGCTGCCGGCTGGCGCATAATATGTCGCAAACAGCGCGACATTCGCGCAACCGGCCCCAGCGGCGATCCTGATGAAATCCAGCTGATGT
>Ga0207658_10001407_pt1 | contig 18751 bp, 16 predicted proteins | sample KBSS33metaG_FD_184322 | JGI IMG/M metagenome (GOLD analysis project Ga0207658, IMG submission 184322) | Switchgrass rhizosphere microbial communities from Kellogg Biological Station, Michigan, USA - KBS S3-3 metaG (SPAdes) (version 2) | ecosystem: Host-associated > Plants > Roots > Rhizosphere...
GTGGCCATTCTTGAAAGCGGTGCGCGCGAGCGACAACTCTTCGTCAGCCGCAGCCGACTCCTCGGGCAGGGCGTGACCGGCGCCCATCGTGTGCGCGGTCTCGATCTTCGCCTCGGCTGCGGCGATCGCCTTGCGCGCATCGTTCGCCTTGCCGGCGAAGGCGGGGGTGGCGAGGGTTAGCGAAAGCGCGCTGGCTGCAAGCGCGGCGGTGATGGCATTGGTGCGGATCATGACAGGGGTCTCCTTGTCTAGTGGGCCTTCAGGGGCATGGGCTGGCAACGGCGCCACCACCGGATGCGTTCCGGCCTCGTCCTCCGCTCGTCGCGCGCCAGCGGTCGAACCATCGCGGACGCCGGGCCACGGGCTCCGTCACGGCGCCGTCGTTCATCGGGCAGCAAGCCCGGACCGTCTGGTCGCTGGCCACTTTCCCGCGAGCTGTCGGAGCTCTAACGTCCGGGCATGAGCACTATGACCGGCGGCTGCCAGTGCGGCCGCATCCGCTACACCGCCGACGTCGAGCCAGACCAGGCCTACCTGTGCCATTGCAGCATGTGCCGTCGCGCGACCGGGGGCGTTTCGATCGCCTTCGTCAACCCGCCCCGAGAGAACGTGACGTGGCACACCGAGCCGGACTGGTACCAATCCTCGCCGATCGCGCGCCGCCCGTTCTGTTCCCGTTGCGGCACCCCGCTCGGCTTCGAGTTCCTGGAGGCCGGCACGAACATCGACCTGACCGTGGGCAGCTTCGACGATCCCACGCCGTTCGCGCCGAATCATAATTACGCGATCGAATCGATGCTGCCGGCGTGGCTTGACGCGCGCCACCTTCCCGGTACTCGCAGCGACGAGAACCAGAACGTGGTCGAGCGCTGGAAGGCCGCCGGCCTCGAACCCCCGCAATGAGCGAGATCATGACAGAGACCTTCGGGGACACAGCGCGGACTGATTTCATCGAGGGCTTCGGCGGCACGCGACTTGCCGTCCACCGCATGGGTGAGGGGCGGCCGCTGTTGCTGCTGCATGGCCTTTTCTCCAGCGCGCAAGTCAACTGGATCAAATTCGGCAACGCGCGGCTGCTCGCAGAAGCGGGGTTCGAAGCGATCATGCCCGACCTGCGCGCGCACGGCCAGAGCGAGGCGCCGCACGATCCGGCAGCCTATCCTGACGACGTGCTCGTCGAGGACTTGGCCATCCTCGTGCGCGAGCTTGCCCTCACCGATTATGATCTCGGCGGCTTTTCGCTCGGAGCGCGCACGTCAGCACGCGGTGTCCTCGCCGGGCTGACGCCCCGCCGGCTCGTGCTGGGCGGCATGGGGCTGGGCGGGCTGGCCGGCTGGGCTCGGCGCAGCGCGCACTTCGTCGATGCGATCGATCGCTTCGGCACCATCGAGCGCAGCGACCGGGCCTTCGTGGCGCAAGCCTTCATGAAGACGATGAAGATCGACCGTATCGCCGCACGGCTGTTGCTCGGTTCGGTGGACGACACGCCGGCCGAGGCGTTGTCGGGGATCACAATGCCCACGCTGTGCGTGTCAGGGGCCGACGATCACGACAACGGCTCCGCCATCGAGCTGGCCGCGGCGTTGCCCGACGGCACGTATGCCGAGACCCCCGGCAATCACATGTCCTCGGTGACCTACAAGGAGTTCGGCCGCGCGATTGCAGTATTCCTGCAGTAGCCGGGCCGGGCAGCGGTCCAACGCATGACCGCCGCCAATCGCTTGGAACCGAGCGACGCGGCCCGTCCCGCCTCGTTTCGCTTCCGATTTCACTGCGGCCTTCCTATATGGCCGTCATAGCTAGAACCTTCGATGGGGAGCCAGCGTTGGCCAAGAGACCGAGTAAAGCCCAGCCATCCACTCCCGCCGAAACGGAAGATGACGACTTCGCGCTGCGCAGCCTGCAGCAGGCGCTGGTCGCCGATCGCCGCTACAAGGCGGGCAAGGAAGAGCTGCTGCGCCTCTACGAGCAGATGTTGTTGATACGCAGGTTCGAGGAAAAGGCGGGCCAGCTCTACGGACTCGGGTTGATCGGTGGGTTCTGCCATCTGTACATCGGCCAGGAAGCGGTCGCGGTCGGTCTGCAGTCCGCACTCGACGGTTCGAAGGATTCGGTCATCACCGGCTATCGCGATCACGGCCACATGCTGGCCTACGGCATCGATCCCAAGGTCATCATGGCCGAGCTGACAGGGCGCGAGGCGGGCATTTCCAAGGGCAAGGGCGGATCGATGCACATGTTCAGCGTCGAGCACCGCTTCTATGGCGGCCACGGCATCGTCGGCGCCCAGGTCTCGCTCGGTTCGGGCCTCGCGTTCGCGCACAAGTACCGCGAGGACGGCGGCGTCGCCATGGCCTACTTCGGAGACGGTGCGGCCAACCAGGGCCAGGTCTACGAAAGCTTCAACATGGCGAGCCTGTGGAAGCTGCCGATCATCTTTGTGATTGAGAACAACCAGTACGCCATGGGCACAGCGGTCAATCGCTCCTCGGCGGAAACTCACTTCTACCGCCGCGGCACGGCATTCCGCATTCCCGGCATGCAGGTCGACGGCATGGACGTGCTAGAGGTCCGCAAGGCGGCCGAGATCGCGCTCGAGCATGTGCGCGGCGGCAACGGCCCGGTGCTCATGGAGCTCAACACCTACCGCTATCGCGGCCACTCGATGTCGGACCCGGCCAAGTATCGCAGCCGCGAGGAAGTGCAGGGGGTGCGTGAGAAGCGCGATCCGATCGAACATGCAAAGCACGAACTGATGGAAATGGGCGTGTCCGAAGCGAGCCTGAAGGAACTGGAGAAGCGCGTGCGTGCACAAGTGGCCGAGGCGGCCGACTTTGCCGAGAACTCGCCCGAGCCGGCGCCGGCCGAGCTTTATACCGACGTCCTGGTGGAGCGCTACTGATGGCGGTGGAACTGAAGATGCCGGCGCTGTCCCCGACGATGGAGGAGGGCAAGCTTGCCAAGTGGCTGGTCAAGGAGGGCGACGACGTCACGTCGGGTGACATCCTCGCCGAGATCGAGACCGACAAGGCGACGATGGAATTCGAGGCGGTGGACGAAGGCAAGGTCGGCAAGATCCTGGTACCCGAAGGCACCGAAGGCGTGAAGGTCGGCACCGTTATCGCCGTGATGGCCGGCGAAGACGGCGAGACGGAGGCGCCCGCCGCGGAGCCGGAGGCGCCTGCCAAGAGCGAAGCTTCGAAGGAGGAGGCGCCGGAGCAGCAGCAGAAGACAGAAGAGTCGAAGTCGCCCCAGTCCGAGAAGCCGGAGGCCGGCAAGCCCGCCACCGGCACCGCGCAGCTCGCCAGTGAGATCCAGCCGGCGCCCGATCCGGGCCTGCCCTCCGGCGTCAACATGAAGACCTCGACCGTGCGCGAGGCGCTGCGCGATGCCATGGCCGAGGAAATGCGCCGCGATCCGCGCGTGTTCGTGATGGGCGAGGAAGTTGCCGAATACCAGGGCGCGTACAAGGTCACCCAAGGCCTGCTCGAGGAGTTCGGGCCGACGCGGGTCATCGATACGCCGATCACCGAGTACGGCTTTGCCGGCATCGGCACCGGCGCGGCGATGGGCGGGCTGCGTCCGATCGTCGAGTTCATGACCTTCAACTTCGCGATGCAGGCGATCGACCACATCATCAACTCGGCCGCCAAGACCAACTACATGTCGGGCGGCCAGATGCGCTGCCCGGTGGTGTTCCGCGGCCCCAACGGCGCCGCGGCGCGCGTCGGTGCGCAACACTCGCAGAACTATGGGCCATGGTATGCGAGCGTGCCGGGCCTGGTCGTGATCGCGCCTTACGATGCCTCCGACGCCAAGGGGCTGCTGAAGGCGGCGATCCGCAGCGAGGACCCGGTCGTCTTCCTCGAGAACGAGCTGGTCTACGGCCGCAACTTCGAGCTTCCCGAACTCGACGATCACGTCCTGCCGATCGGCAAGGCGCGCATCATGCGCGAGGGCAAGGACGTGACGATCGTGTCCTACTCGATCGGCGTCGGGCTGGCGCTGGAAGCGGCGGAGACGCTGGCAGGCGAAGGGATCGATGCCGAAGTGCTCGATCTGCGCACGTTGCGCCCGCTGGACAAGGCGGCGGTGCTTGAGAGCCTTGCCAAGACCAACCGCCTGGTCGTGGCGGAAGAAGGCTTCCCGGTCTGCTCGATCGCATCGGAGATCATCGCGATCTGTATGGAGGAGGGCTTCGATCACCTCGACGCGCCGGTCCTGCGCGTGTGCGACGAGGATGTGCCGTTGCCCTACGCCGCCAATCTCGAAAAGGCGGCGCTGATCAATGCGAGCAGGATCGTCGAGGCGGTGAAGAAGGTCTGCTATCGGTAAGTCGCCGGGTTCCCTCGGCCAGCGCTTTTCGCTGCCCGCGGAGCGAATGGTGTAGGGGGCTCACTCACCTAAACGCATTTGTAAAAGCCGTGCACCCATAGACCAGGTCAGGCTTCGCAGCGTTCGCCTGGTAGACCTGCGTCAGATCGCGGCTCGACCGCACGGTGAAGCTTGAGATCGTGCGGATGGTCGTGCGGCCGATGAAGCTGTCGGATATCAGCGCCGGATAGTCGTAGCTGATCTCGACGAAGATCACCGCGTCGCCCGCGCCGGCCATGACTTCGCGGCCCTTCGGCCCCATGCCCGAGGCCAGCACGTCGCCTTCCTTGCCGTAAGTCGGGCCGACATGCAGCGTGCCCATGCAGCGTTGCCAGTGGATGTACTGCTGGCCTTTGGCGTTCACCTCAAGGCTGCTGACGATGACCCGACCGTGATCGTAGAGCGCCAGTCGGTCACCGCCCTGCAACGTCGCGCCGTGCAGCAGGTCATCAATGTCCCCTTCGTAGATCTTGCGGTTCTCCAGCGTCGAGATGTCGCCGATCCGCGAGGCATCGTCGGCCACCTGCACGGCAATCTGGCCGATCTTCATCGTCGTCAGCGCATAGTTGGCGAGCTCCACGCCCCACAGGCCAGTCATCAGGAAGAACGGCATGATCAATGCCGTTTCAGTGACCGCGACACCGGACCGGCACTGCCGCAAGTTTGCGACAAGTCGCGCGATCACGCGCATGTCGCAACCTTCACGGTCTTCTCGCCCAGGTCGTAGGGCTGGTTGCGCAGCACCGTGCGAGCGACCAGCGTTCGGCTGGGCGAAGTGCCTAGGAATCCAGCGATCGGGAAGGGGCGGTCGAACGTCACGCGGACCTCGTAGAGTACCGCGTCGCGCGCACCGCCGCTGCCGGCCTTGCCGCGATCCTGGTCCCACGCGCCGTTGCCGTTGGCATCCTCGAACGGCTCACCGCCATCGCAGCGGCCGTCCTTGTTGACGTCGGTGAAGTCCTCGGGCCGGCCGATGTCCGAAAAGGACGTATAGGCCGTGCGCTTGAACGACAGCTGCGCGGACGGAGCGATGGCTTGGACCGCCGACGTCACCTGCTCATCGAGTTCCGAGGTCTTCGTATACGAACCCTCGATCGTCGCTTGGCGGGCCGTCTCCTGGATCGCGCCTTCGAGCAGGACACTGGTGTAAATGGTGTAGCCCATGTCGAAGAGGCTCATCATCGTCATCAGCACCAGCGGCGCCACCAGCCCGAACTCCACCGCGGCGACGCCGCTGCGCGCCCCACGGAGCCGCCGCAGCATCAGCTGACGATCCTGAGGTCGCCCATTGATTTGGCGATTTTGTCGAAACTGTTGTTGAGCTGCGCGGCGTTGTCAGCCTGGAACCAGTGACCGTCCCCGGCGCAAGTCTTGAGCAGGTCGGTCATGCCGGTGCCGAAGCCGATTACCCATATCGTGACGTTGCGCTTCTTCACTTCGTTGCACGCGACGATGAAGCGCTTCTCGACCGTCTCCGTCAGGTTGTATTTCGACGTCGGGGACCAGCGCCGCGTGCTGAGCGGTTCGACGCCATAGCTGCCGTAGATCAGGTCGAGCGGCGCCGTCTCGCCGTCGGTCAGGAAGATCAGGTGGCGGCTGGTCGGGGTGCGATTGAGGTCTGCGTTCTCGCTGGCGAACAGACCGGTCGGCGAAAGCAGGCGTCCGCCCCAGATCATGCCGATGTCGTGATAGGTGCCACCCCCCACCACCAGCCCGTCGACATAGGCCGCGACTTCCCCGGCCGTCATCGTCGCCAGCTTGCGCGCAGGGGAGGGGCAGACCGAGAGGCCGTAGTTGCTGGCCTGCATGTAGCTGTCGGTGGTGGTCACCCCCGCTTTCGACCAGCTGCCGCCGGTCGGCTTCCAGCTGCGCAGGAACGAAACCTCGTGCAGCATCGGCCGCCACTGCGTCGCCGGCTTGCCCGCAGTCGGGACGAGGTCCAGGTCGAGGTCGAGCGCGCGGCTCAGGTCGACGTTGGCGTAGTCGGTGATCTCGTAGGTATCGCGCTCCTCGATGCAGCCCTTGAACGTGGCCGAGAGCATGGTCGGGCTCGCCTGGGGGTCGCCCGCCATGGGCAGCCACAGCGTGCCGCCCTTGTAGGCATTGCCGGGGTTAGCGTCCCTGAAGCTGCTCACGTTGACGGGAACCGATTTGTATTGCCACTTCCACACCTGATTCTGTGTGGTGGTGCCGTTCGCCTGCTTGAGCGTGCGGTAAACGTAGTCGATGTAGCGGTAACCGGTGACGGTGTAGGTGCTGCCCGAAGAGGTGCAGGTATAGGCATCTCCCTCGGCCTTGGTGTCCCACACTTCGTAGCCGCTGCCCGAACCATAGGATATCATCTGGAACGTGGCGGTGTCGCCGGGGCAGGCGCTCGCCTTGTAGGCGCTGATGGCGGTCTTGGCGCCGCTCTCAGGCGTGTAGGTGTATTTATACGTCGTTACCGACCCCTTGCCGGTGTCGATCGACACGCGACCCTCGTAGTTCCAGCTGTCCACCATCCAGCCAGACTTGAGCAGGGTGCCCACGTTCACGTTGTTGGAGTAGGGGACGAAGCCGTAGCGAATGCGCACGCCGGGGCTCTTGCTTGCTTCCAGCTGGGCGTGAAATGCCTTCACCACCTGGCGCAGGATGGCAATCTTGGGTTGGGTGTCGCCCGGGTTGATGTCCGCCATCGACCCCGTAGTATCGAGCACCATCATCACGTCGGTGTTGGTGAAGTTGAGCTTGGCCTGGCAGTTGACCGCCACCGGAACGACATTGTCGCCGAAGATGCGCATCACCGTAGTGGGCACGGTGACAGTCGCCCGGCCCGAGATCGACGTGTCGGCCTCCAGCGCCATGGTGAAAGTGCGACCCTCGGTGCCGAAGGCGTCGGCGGGAAAATTGATATTGAAGAAGCGGTATCCCACCGTCGAGACATCCGCGGGCACCACGCCGGTGGTCGCCACCTTCGAGCCGAGCTGCTTGCGGGCGGCGAGGACCCCGGCGTCGCAGGCCTGCTGCAGCCGCGTCTCGGTCACATAGCTGCGGCCGATGTCTACCGCCCCCCCGACCATCGCCAGCAACGGCATCAGCGCAGCCGTGACGATGATGAAGGTGTTTCCGCCCCGGTCGCGCAGCACACGGCGCAGCTCGGCGCCCACCGACGTCAGGAGTCTTGAGAGAACACGCAAGGTCACTCGGTCGGCTTAGCGCCGGCATGCTCACCGCAGCGTGCGACCGCCACTCCGGAAATCTACGAGTGACGGTCCGGCTTCTCATTGGGGGTCGCCGGAGCTAGAGAGGCGCCGGTGACGTCCTCAGACCCCAACGACCGGAGCGATCCCGCCGCAGCGCTGGTGCCGCTCCTGCCGACGCTTTCGCGGCTGGCGCTCGCCTATGCGCCGGCCAGGGCGCGGCTGCCGACACTGGCGCTGTTCGCGCTGGACAGCCGCTTGGCTGGCCTGCTGCGGCATTCGCGCGAGCCGATGCTGGCGCAGCTGCGGCTCTCGTGGTGGCGCGAGATGCTGGCGCAGGATGTCGCGGCGTGGCCCGCAGGCGATCCGCTGCTGGCGGCGCTGCGCAGCTGGGACGGTGCCCATTCGGCGCTGGTTCCGCTCGTCGACGGCTGGGAAGCACTGACCGGCGCCGCGCCGCTGGCGACCGCCTCGCTCTCCGCTATGGCTGACGGCCGCGCCGCGGGGTTCGCGGCGCTCGCACGCGTGCTCGGGCGTGATGGGGAAGCCGGGCGGGTGCACACGCTCGGCCGGCGATGGGCCCTGGCCGATCTCGCGACGCGGCTCAGTCACCCCGGCGAGCAGGCCGAGGTCCGGGTGCTGCTGGCGCAGGAGTTCGAAAGCGGCCGCCGCGTGTCACGCGCGCTGCGACCGCTCGCGGTGCTCGAAGGTCTGGCACGCCGGCAGCCCGGCGGCGGCGCCGAGGCTTCGGTAGGCACTCTCGCCGTGGCAATGCGGCTAGGCTTGTTCGGCATTTGAGCAAGTCAGCGATGAACTTTATGTAATTTCCCTTCGAGCGCCCGCTGCCTCACACTGGCCCTGCACCAAGGGGGAGTGGATGAAGCGGGCGCTCGACGGCGGGCTGGTGGCGCTGGTCATGGCGAGCATCGGCCTGTTCTGGCTGCAAGGCCGCGCGGAAGTGGAAGCCAATGCGCCTCCTGCGTCAGCGCCTGCCCCGCCATCGCCGTTGCCCACCGCCGTGGCGGGCGACATGACCGGCCCGGAACCGCCCGAGGCGACCGAACTCAGCCGCGAGCAGCGCCGCTTCGCCCGCTACGATCGCGACCGCGACGGCCGGATCAGCCGCACCGAACTGCTCGCGCCGCGCGGCGACGTGTTCCGCAAGCTCGACACTGACGGCAACAACTTGCTGACGTTCGAGGAGTGGGCAGGCGCCACCGTCCAGAAATTCAGCCAGGCGGACATCAACCACGACGATTGGCTGACCCCGGCCGAGTTCCGGAGCACCGCTCCGCCGCCGCCGAAGCCGAAACCGAAGTGCTCGTGCGACAGACCGAAACGCGAGGCGAAAAATGACCGGCATCGGCGCCGGCACAAGCCGGACAGTCGGATTCGTTCCGATGACCTCGTCGCGGGGCGGATCTGAATATCGATTAGCATGCGGCCGGCCGCCGGGTCATCCCAGTGCCGCCACCCAAGGCGCGATCTCTGCCTTCGCCCGCGCCGTGTAAGCTTCCTTGCGCTGCTTCTTCTTCACGTCGTGCAGCGGCGGGAACAGGCCGAAGTTGACGTTCATCGGCTGATAGCTCTCAGCGTCGGCGTCGCCCGTGATGTGCGCCAGCAGCGCGCCCATCGCGGTGGTGCGCGGCGGCGTCTGCCAGTCGCGGCCAGTCAGCTCCGCCGCCGTCATCAGCCCCGCAAGCAAGCCGACCGCCGCACTCTCGACATAGCCCTCGCAGCCGGTGATCTGCCCGGCGAAGCGAACGTGCGGCGCGCTCTTCAGGCGCAGCTGCCGGTCGAGCAGCACTGGCGAGTTGAGGAAAGTGTTGCGATGCAACCCGCCCAGCCGCGCAAACTCCGCATTCTCGAGGCCGGGGATGGTGCGGAACAGGCGCACCTGCTCGGCGTGCTTCAGCTTGGTCTGGAAGCCGACCATGTTCCACAAGGTGCCCAGCTTGTTGTCCTGCCGCAGTTGGACCACCGCGTGGGCCCAGCGGCCCTTGGGATGCTCGGGCGTCGCCCAATGCGGATTGTCGAGCCCTATCGGCTTCATCGGCCCGAACCGCAGGGTGTCCACCCCGCGCTCGGCCATGACCTCGATCGGCATGCAGCCGTCGAAGTACGGCGTGTTCGCTTCCCACTCCTTGAACGCGGTCTTCTCGCCCTCGATCAGGCCTCGGTGGAACGCGAGGTACTGCTCCTTGTCCATGGGACAATTGATGTAGTCCTTGCCGTCGCTGTCCTCCGTTTCGCCCTTGTCCCAGCGGCTGGCCATCCAGCACACGTCCATGTCGATGCTGTCGCGGTAGACGATCGGGGCGATGGCATCGAAGAAGGCCAGGCTGTCTGCGCCCGTCGCCGCGCCGATCGACCCGGCAAGGGCGGCGGCCGTCAACGGCCCGGTGGCGACGATCGTCAGGCCGGCTTGCGGCAGCACGTCGATCCGCTCGCGCACCACCGTCAGCGAAGGGAGGGCGGCCAGCGCCTGCTCGACCTGGGCCGAGAACACGTCGCGATCGACCGCCAGCGCCGAGCCCGCCGGCACCTGCGCCTTGGCGGCGGCGGCCATGACCAGCGAATCGCAGCGGCGCATCTCGTGATGGAGCAGGCCGACGGCGTTCTTCGCATCGTCATCCGAACGGAAGGAGTTCGAGCAGACCAACTCGGCCAAGGCATCGGTCTGGTGCGCCGGGCTGCGCTCGCCCCCCAGTTCTGCCGGGGCGCCGCGCATCTCGGACAGGCGGACCTTGAGGCCGCGGCGGGCCAGCTGCCAAGCCGCCTCGCTGCCGGCGAGACCGCCGCCAATGATGTGGACGTCGTATTCGCTCATGGCCGCGCGCCTAGACCCTTACCCGGCATGCGACAAGGCGCGAGACAAGCGGGCGTCCCCGGTGGCATAGGCAGGCCATGCCCAAGCGCGCCCTTGTCGAACGCCGGCCCTGGCTCGTCGCCAGCGTGCTGCTCGCCCTAGTCACCACCTGGCTACAGTCGAGCCGGCTGGCCGATCCCTACCTCATGGGATTGGCGGCAGGCCCGTTCGTGTTGCTCGGGATCTATGCCGCGCTGCGTCAGCGGGGCCGCAACACCGGACTGCTCGCGGCGATGGTGGGGCTGGAGGGGCTGGGCTGGGCGCTTGTGACACTATCGCCCGACTTCGCAGTGATGGCGCTGTGGCTCGCGTTTCTGGCCGGCCTTAGCCTGTTCCTGCAGCACCGTGTCACGGCGCCGCAGGTAGACCGCCGCATCGCCGCCGCCGCGCTGTTGCTGGGAACGCCAGTGCTTTGCGTGGCGGCGGGCGGCATGGCGATGCTGGTGCTTGGCCTGGCGCTCGGCGCGATGGCGGCTTCGGCCTGGATCAGCACGTTCCCGCGCGAGCGGGTCGGCGCCGGCGGGTTGTTGATCGTCGCGGGCATGCTGATGGCGATGATCGATACTGGGGGGATCGAAGCATCAGGCCGCTGGCTGGCGCTGGCCGCCTGGCCTGTCGCGTACCTCGGCAACCTGGTCCTGGCCACCGGTGTCACCGGCGAACTGCGCGCGCGTGAAGCGTTCGACGAGATTTGACGGAGGGGACCGGGCACACCTCGTCCTCCGCTGGCGAATGCGGAAGTTACGCCGGGGAAGATCGCGCATCAGCCGAAGGTAACATCGGGCCGGCGTCGAGGGCGTACTTTGCGGGGACGCGGGGTTTGTCGCACTTGCGAGTGGCCGGGTAGCGACGGCAGCCCGGCTCAGCCTGGAGTAATCGGACCTGTTGCGCGGTGAGCAAGGGCGGCTCGCGAACGTGCGTCACCAATGGGGACACCCGGGATAGACGCTCCGGCCGACCGCGGCTTGGCGGAGGGGTTGAGGAGCGGCATTGCCGGGGCCACGATGAACAGGCCCGGATGGGACGCGCGGGGTGCATGCATGGCTGACAACCCATGCCCCAGCCCGCGACGCCGACCCGATACACCGCTTGGCCGTTGTACATCGGGCCACTCGGATGCTGGGCCATATAACCGATATGGTTCGCAGTGTCAAGCAGATCCTACCCTCCATGGGGGGAGGGACCACCGCCACAGGCGGTGGTGGAGGGGTCTCACCACCTGATGCCAAGTGGTGTGATGCCGCGACTCCCCTCCGTCGGCGCTGCGCGCTGCCACCTCGCCATACATCGCGAGGATATCAGGGAAGTCTTAGCGTGCCTTCGGCGTCAAGTTCCACGCCGCCGTGCGCTGTCACCGCAGTCAACGGCAGCGGTGCGTAGAGGTGCGGGAACAGCGCGCCGCCGCGCGAGACTTCCCACTTCACCGCATTGCCCAACGCGACCAGATCCACTGCGGCGATCACCAACCCGCTCTGCCCGGCGAAGTGCTTGTCCAGCGTTTCCCGTACTTGACCGGCGGTGGACATGTGGATGTACCCGTCCGCCAAGTCGACCGGCGCGCCTGAAAAAGAACCGTCGCGCGAGAAGTCCTGCCACTGCTGGGCGGTCAGGATCTTGTAGGCGACACTTGGCTTCTCCTCGCTCACGGCTCCTCGCCGTCGGTCTCGTCGAGGTTGCTGTCGCGCGTGGCCGGGTTGGGAATCTCGGTCGCGTCGGGCGAGATCGCGTCCGGATCGAGCTCGGCCGCGATCATCGCCTCGGCCGGGGTTTCCGGATCGGTATCCTCGTCCAACCGCACTGCGCTCACGACATGTTCGTCGTTCGAGACGTTGAACAGGCGCACGCCGGCACTGCCGCGGCCGATCACCCGCAGGCTCGCCAGCGGCAGGCGGATCAGCTTGGCCTGGTCGGTGACGAGCATCAGCTGCTGCGCCTGCGTTGCCGGGAAGCTCGCCACCACCGGCCCGTTGCGGGCGATGTTGTCGATATTGGTGATGCCCTGGCCGCCGCGGTTCGTACGACGGTATTCGTAGGCCGAAGACATCTTCCCGTAGCCGTTGGAGCACACGGTGAGAATAAACTGCTCGCGCTCGGCCAGGAAGCGGAAGCGCTCCTGATCGGCCATCTCGCCGTCCTTTTCGGGCTTCCAGGCGGCGTAGCGCAAGTATTCCTCGCGCTCGTCCTGGTCGCGCATGCCGACGCGGTGGAGGATCGAGAGCGAGATGACCTCGTCGTCGCCCTTGAGCATCATGCCGCGCACGCCCGTCGAGGTGCGGCTGGCGAACTCACGCACGTCGTCGCCGGCGAAGCGAATCGCCTTGCCCTGCCGGCTCGCCAACAGCACGTCGTCGTGCGGCTCGAGCAGTGCCACGCCAATCAGCCGGTCCTGATCGCCGTCCTCGAAGCGCATGGCGAACTTGCCGTTGCTCGGGATATTGGCGAAGGCGTCCATCGCATTGCGACGCACGTTGCCCCTGGCTGTGGCGAACACCACCGACAGCTTGCTCCACTCCGCCTCGTCCTCGGGCAGGGCAAGCACGGTCTGGATCGTCTCGTCCTTGTCCAGCGCGGGCAGGAGGTTGACGATCGGGCGGCCGCGCGTGGTCGGGCCACCCTCGGGCAGCTTGTAGACCTTGAGGCGATAGACCTTGCCGGCGGTCGAGAAGAACAGCACCGGATTGTGGGTGGACGTGACGAACATCGTCGTCACCGCATCCTCTTCCTTCGTCGCCATGCCGGCGCGACCCTTGCCGCCGCGGGCCTGGGCACGGAAGGTCGAGAGTGCGGTGCGCTTGATGTAGCCATCCATGGTGACGGTCACCACCATGTCCTCGCGCTCGATCAGGTCCTCGTCCTCGATCCCGTCGAAGGCGGCAGTGATCTCGGACACCCGCGGGGTGGCGTAGGCGTCGCGCACCGCCTGCAATTCCTCTCGCATGACGGCGTAGAGCCTCACGCGGTCGGCCAGGATGGCGAGGTATTCGGTGATGGCCGCCGCCAGCTGCTCCAGCTCGCCGCCGATCTCGTCGCGGCCGAGCGCGGTAAGGCGATGGAGTCGCAGGTCCAGAATTGCCTTCACCTGCGCTTCGGACAAGCGGTAGACACCACCGCCTTCCTCGGCGCTCGGCTCGATCGCCTCGACCAGGCGGATATAGGGCGCGATGTCGCCGATCGGCCATTCCTTGGCCATGAGCTTGGCGCGCGCTTCGGCTGGGTTCGGCGAGCGGCGGATCATCGCCACCACTTCGTCCAGGTTCGACACTGCGACGACGAGGCCGAGCAGGATATGGGCCCGATCACGCGCCTTGTTCAGCTCGAACTTGGTGCGCCGGGTGATGACTTGTTCGCGAAACTGGATGAACGACTGGATGATGTCGCGCAGCGCCAGGGTCTCGGGCCGGCCGCCACGGATCGCGAGCATGTTGGCCGCGAAGTTCGACTGCGCCGGTGTGTTGCGCCAGAGCTGGTTGAGCACCACGTCCGGCGATGCGTCGCGCTTGAGGTCGATGACGACGCGCACGCCCTCGCGGTTGGATTCGTCGCGGATGTCCGAAACGCCTTCGATCCGCTTGTCCTTGGCGGCCTCGGCGATCTTCTCGACCAGGCCGTTCTTGCCCACCTGGTACGGCATGCTGGTCAGCACGATCGAGCGGAACCCGTTGCGCGAGCCGCGACCTTCTTCGACATGCGCGCGGCAGCGCTGGATGATCGAGCCGCGCCCGGTGACATAGGCGTTGCGTGCGCCGCCCTTGCCCAGGATCAGCGGGGCAGTGGGAAAGTCGGGGCCGGGAATGATCTCGAACAGCTCTTCCGAGGTGATCCCCGGATTGTCCATCATCGCGAAGCAGCCGTCGATCACCTCGCCCAGATTGTGAGGCGGGATGTTGGTCGCCATGCCGACCGCGATGCCACCGGCGCCGTTGACCAGCAGGTTGGGGAAGCGCGCGGGAAGGACGGTCGGCTCGCGGCGCGAACCGTCATAGTTGTCGGCGAAGTCGACCGTATCCTTGTCGAGATCGTCGAGCAGCGAATTGGCGACACGCGCGAGCCGCGCCTCGGTGTAGCGCATCGAGGCCGGCGGATCGGGGTCCATCGAGCCGAAGTTGCCCTGGCCGTCGATCAGCGGCAGTCGCATCGACCACGGCTGCGTCATGCGTGCCAGCGCGTCGTAGATCGCGCTGTCGCCGTGCGGGTGGTAGTTACCCATGACGTCGCCGACGATCTTGGCGGACTTGCGGTACGGCCGGCCCGCGACGAAGCCGCCCTCGTTGCTTGCGAACAGGATGCGGCGGTGGACCGGCTTCAGCCCGTCGCGCACGTCAGGCAGCGCGCGGCTCACGATGACGCTCATCGCGTAGTCGAGGTAGCTCGTCTTCATCTCGTCGACGATGTCGACGCGCGTGAACTCGCCTTCGGGGCCAGTGGGCTCGGGGGCGATCGGATCGGGAATGTCGGTGTCGTCGCTCACGCGCTGGTGTCGCCGGTTGCTGCAGGGTAGGGGTGGTGAACCGCCCTAGGCCAAGGTTCTGGCGAACGCCACCGGAACCCGCGCGTACCTGCCGAAGCAGCGGCCTTTTTCCACATCTTCGGCGCACTTGCTGAATACCTGCGACGAATTGCATTCAAACAGCGTTCAGTGGCGCGGCCGTAATCGTGGCGACAGGTTGCCAAGGGCGGTTTTCCCCGCCAAATCGGCAACCGTTCGCCGTGAACCGCGTTGGCGGGAACGGACCCGTTTGCGTTGAGAGGAGTGGCCTGAATGGCTCGCACGTTCCTGAGTTCCCGAATTGCCCTCGCTGTCGCGCTGTCGACCGGGCTTGCCGTTACGGTCGCCACGCCCGCGGTCGCGGCCAAGAAGGAGAAGGCAGCGCCGGGCTCGTATTCCGACGCCTTCCGCAAGGCTGCCGTTCCGATCGAGAAGGCGATGACCGAGGCCACGGCGAAGGTCCCGGCCAACGCGACCCCGGCCGACCTCGCCGCCGCAAAGACCAGCATGGACACTGCGCTGGGCGGCAATGCCAAAGCGGCGCTCGAGGCGGCAATCCCGACCGCCACCACGCCCGACGACAAGCAGGCGCTCGGCACCTTCTTGCGCAACTACGGCATTATCGCTCAGGACTTGGCGACGAAGCAGAAAGGTAACGAACTGATGCTGCAGAGCGGCAAGGTTCCCGCCGCGTCGCTCGGACTGACCAATTACGACGCAGGCATCACTGCCTACCAGCTTAAGGATTACGCCGGGGCTGCGACGTATCTGAAAACCGCAAAGGACGCGGGTTTCGTCGACTCGGCCAATCAGCTCGACGCAGTGCTCGCCGATTCGTTCAAGCGCAGCAACAACCCGGGTGCTATCCTGCAGATGTCCAAGGACGACATCGCGGCCGCCAAGGCAAAGGGTGTCGCACCCAGCGAGACTTCGCTGCGCAACGCGCTGCAGGCTGTATATGACTCCAAGCAGGTCGGTCCGTCGGTCGAGTACGCGGCAATGCTTGGACAATACTATCCCGCCACCTGGAACACCGCGATTTCTGTGGTGCGCCAAGTCGCAGCCTTGCCGCGCGATCAGAACGTTGACTTGATGCGGCTGATGTTCGCCACGGGATCGTTGGCGAACCGCGGGGACTACGTCGAGTACCTCGATAATCTCGATTCCCGCGCCTATCCTGGTGAGGCGCTCAAGGTGATCAACGACGGCATTGCCAAAGGCAAGATCACTGCGGCCGATGTGGGCGAAGACAAGAGCATCGCTGCAGGTCGTGTGACGGCAGATAAGGCGACCCTGCCGGCCACTGAGCGCGACGCGATGAAGCCTGGCGCGACTGCAGCCACGGTGATCGGAGCGGGCGACCTTTTCCTTAGCTACGATGAGCCCGCCAAGGCCGAGACGTTCTACGGCAAGGCGCTGACTATCGCTGGCGCCGACACGGCAAAGGCGGCGTTGCGCATGGGCATCGCGCAGGTGCAGCAGGGCAAGTTCGCCGATGCGCAGGTCAGCTTCGCCAAGGTGACCGGGCCGCGCGTCTCGGTCGCCAAGATGTGGGCTGCCTATGCCGCCAGCAAGGCCGGCGGTGCTGCGCCGGCCGCTCCTGCCGCTGCCAGCTGAGCGGTCCAGCCAGGAAAAGAAAAAGGGCGGCGAGGAGATTCGCCGCCCTTTTTCATGCCTGGTGACGCTGTGTCCCCGCTGGCCAATTCCAGACCAGCAGCTGACAAAATCACTCGGCCGGTGCGAAGACGCCGCTTTGCGGGTCCATCAGATGCAGTTGGCCGTCCGCGATCGCAAAGAAGGCGCCGCGCAAAGTAAGCTCGCCGCTTGCGACCTTGCTGCGCACGCACGGGAAGGTCATCAGATTGTCGAGGCTGACCTTGACCGCCGCTTGCTCCATTTCACGCTCGGCCTCGCGACCGGTCGTGCCGAACTTTGCGGCGACCGGCTCGCGCGCGTCATCGAGCATCGATATCCAGTCTGCAATGAAGCCTCCGGCGCCGGGCTCCGTGCCCTTGAGGTCCTGGGTCAGCGCCGCCTTGCAGCCGCCGCACAGACCATGGCCCATCACCACGACCTCCTTGACCTTGAGCACTTGCACCGCGAACTCGAGCGCTGCCGAGACACCGTGATGGCCGGGGCTGGTCTCGAATGGCGGCACCAGCGCGGCAACATTGCGCACGACGAACATCTCGCCTGGATCTGCATCGAAGATCTGGGTGGGATCGACACGGCTGTCCGAGCAGGCGATGACCATCACCTCGGGCTCCTGTCCTTCGCGCAACTGCGCCCAGCGCTCGCGATGCGGCGTCCAGCCGGTGCCGCGGAAACGACGGTAACCGTCAAGGAGATGATCGAGGACGCGGCTGCTGGCTTCGGTCATGGGCGGGGGTACCTTTGCAACGAACTGTCGGTGGCTCCTTAGTGACGATAATCGCCGAGGCAAGCGCCAGGAGGAACTTCGCTCTGGCAAGCATCGGCGCTAGGTCCTATCTGGGCGGCATGAACGACCTTTCTTCCGCGCCCGTTCCTCCCACCACGCCGGAGCGGCAGCGCAAGCCCGACTGGATCCGCGTCAAGGCGCCGACGACCAAGGGCTATGGCGAGACCCGCCAGCTGATGCGCGACCTCAAGCTGAACACCGTGTGCGAAGAGGCGGCGTGCCCGAACATCGGCGAGTGCTGGACCAAGAAGCACGCGACGGTGATGATCCTGGGCGATACCTGCACCCGCGCCTGCGCCTTCTGCAACGTCAAGACCGGGATGCCTGGCCGCGTCGATCCGGCCGAACCCGACAATGTCGCCGAGATGGTGCTCAAGACCGGGCTCGAGCACATCGTGGTGACATCGGTGGACAGGGACGACCTGCCCGATGGCGGAGCGCACCAGTTCGTGCGCGTGATCCATGCTGTCCGCGCCGCCTCGCCCACGACCACGATCGAGATACTGACGCCCGACTTCCGCAACAAGATGCGGCCGGCGGTGGAGGCGATCCTTGCTGCGCGGCCGGACGTCTACAACCACAACATGGAAACCGTGCCGCGGCTATATCCCACGATCCGCCCCGGCGCGCGCTACTACGCCTCGCTGCGGCTGCTGGAGGAGGTGAAGCGTCATGATCAGTCGGTCTTCACCAAATCGGGCGTGATGCTCGGCCTGGGCGAGGAGCGGCTGGAGGTGCACCAGGTGATGGATGACATGCGCTGTGCCGACATCGATTTCCTGACCATGGGGCAGTACTTGCGACCCACGCCCAGACACGCAGAGGTCAAGGAGTTCGTCACCCCGCAGGCGTTCTCTGCCTATGGCGCTATCGCCCGCGCCAAGGGCTTCCTTCAGGTCGCCTCCTCGCCACTGACGCGCTCCAGCTACCACGCCGGCGCGGACTTTGCCGAGATGAAGGCGGCGCGCGAAGCCAAGCTGGCGCGCCAGCAGGCCTGACATGCCCGGTATCCACGAGACGCGGCGGCTGCCCTACAGCGCCGAGCAGATGTTCGACCTCGTCGCCGACGTCGGCCGCTACCAAGAGTTCCTGCCCTGGGTGGTGGCCACTCGGGTGAAGTCGGACGACGGGCATGAGATGATCGCCGACATGCTGGTCGGCTTCAAGGCGCTGCGCGAAAAGTTCACCTCACGCGTCGAGAAGGAGCGCCCGCACGAGATCCGCGTGCACTATGTCGACGGGCCAATGCGAGACCTCGACAACCGCTGGACCTTCCGCGCGGTCGGCGAGCACGCCTGCGAAATCGAGTTCGACGTGCGGTTTACATTCCGCAACGCGCTGTTCGAGAAGTTGGCCGGGCAGTACTTCGACAAGGCTTTCCGCAAGATGGTGCAGGCCTTCGA
>Ga0207658_10001408_pt1 | contig 18738 bp, 21 predicted proteins | sample KBSS33metaG_FD_184322 | JGI IMG/M metagenome (GOLD analysis project Ga0207658, IMG submission 184322) | Switchgrass rhizosphere microbial communities from Kellogg Biological Station, Michigan, USA - KBS S3-3 metaG (SPAdes) (version 2) | ecosystem: Host-associated > Plants > Roots > Rhizosphere...
ACTTCGAGGCCGAGATCCGCGGGCGTCACGCACGCAAGTCGGCGTTCTGGGCGCATGTGAACGGAACGCGATTCGACCGGAACGACGACGACGAAGGCATGACCTCATAAGCGCTAACCCGTTACTACCCGAGAGATGCCGTTCGCGATCGGCAGCTCATGGCGCTATGAGCCGAGCCGCTTTGGGCCCACTCGACTCATCGTTAACATTCTCCACGTCAATCGGGCGTCGACAAAGCGGTCGTTCGGCGCGCCGCATTGACGCGCTAAGACAAATATCTCGCCAGCACATGGATGATCTGGCGCCTCACTGCGCAAGCGCACTCCCGCAAACAGCGCTGTCATCTCACGGTCGTACTTCCAGGGAGACTCGGGTTCAACGGGTGGAACGACGCAATGAAGCCTAGATTGAGCGCCAGCTCGAGTGTCTCGTTGCCTTCATAGGCGCGGTCCATGAGCAAGGCGCCTGGTCGGAGCATCCTCGCTACCGCGTCGCCGTCGGGCTGGTCATCGCCTCTCGGTATGCAAGACCCGAAAGATGGCGCAATACCCCTTCTGCCGCAAATCGAGCTGGGCCGCGCCGATGGGACATGAACTGATCTGAACCGGCCGGCGCCGCTTCGCGCGGCGCTGGCCCATCGCGCGCCACAATCCCGCCACATACCGCGCCATGAACCGATTCGTGCGACCGCCTCCAGTTGAACGAGACACGCTCTGGGACCGCGCCTATGCGGCGATCAAGTCCGACTTGCTCGCCGGCCGCCTCGCACCCGGCCACCGGCTGGTGCTGCGCCAGGTCGCCGACGACCTCGGCATTAGCCTGACGCCGGTGCGCGATGCTGTGAACCGGTTGATAGCCGAGCGGATCCTCGAACACGGCGGCCTCGGCCAGGGCGGCGGGGCGATCGTGCCGCTGCTCGATGCCGACCAGTTCGACCAGCTGATGACGGTGCGCCTCGGTCTCGAACCGGCCGCCGCAGCTGCAGCGGCAGCTCGGACGACGCCGGGCGAACTGGCCGCCATCGAGGCAGAACTCGTCGAGATGAAGCGATCTGTCAAGGAGAACCGGACCGACGAATACCTCCAGGCGCACGCGCAGTTCCACTTCCGGATCTACGCGATGTGCCGGATGCCGATCGTGCAGGAAGTCATCGAGACCGCATGGCTGCGCTGCGGGCCGACGCTGACGCTGGCGCTGCCCGAGTACATACCGGGCCTGAAGCGCTATCAGAGCCACGTGGACACCTTGGCGGCGCTGCGCAAGGGCGACGGCGAACGCGCCGCATCGGCCATCCGCGCGGACATCGAGAGCGCCCGCAAGGACATCGTCTCGCTGCTCGAGAAGTCGGACCGCGGTTAGAGCGGCGTCGGTCCTCGGCGGACCGCCTGCAGAGCCATTTCCATGTTCGGTGATCGGGCATTCGGTACGTTCGGGCGCCCGCCTGTTTCTTTGTTATAACATTGCGGCCCTCGACAAGTCCAGGAAACAGCATGACATCGCGCCCGTTGCACGCCCTCACCCGTCGATCCGCGCTTACGGCGCTGGCGGCCCTCACCGTATCGATGCCGGCCTTCGCCGCCGATCCGTTCCCGAGCAAGGAAATCCGCTTCATCGTGCCGTGGAATGCCGGTGGCTCCAACGACATCGCCGCGCGCGCGCTCGCCGAGATCCTGATGAAGGACGGCATTCGCGTGATCGTCGACAACCAGCCGGGGGCAACCGGCTCGATCGGGATGCAGAAGGTCGCGACCGCGGCTCCGGACGGCTACACGATCGGCATGGGCACGAGCTCGACCCTGGCGCTGATCGCGCAGGGCCTGACGACGCTGCGCAATGACCAGTTCGCGCCCATCGCGCGCGTGACGCTCGACCCGCTGACCTTGCTCGTGCCGACGGCCTCGCCGAACGGCACGCTCGAGAGCTTCGTCGACCACGTGAAGAAGAACCCCGGCAAGGTCTCGATCGGCACGCCTGGCAGCAACAACCTGAACCACATCTTCGCAGTGATGACCGGCCGCGCCGCCGGCACCGACGTGATCGCAGTGCCGTACACCGGCGGCTCGAAGGTCATTGCCGACCTCGCGGGGAAGCAGATCGAGGCGGCGGTGCTGAAGCCTTCGGAAAGCAAGGCGCAGATCGACGGCGGCCTCGTCAAGCCGATCGGCGTGTTCGCGAACGAGCGCCTGAAGGCGATGCCCGATGTGCCGACGTTCAAGGAGCGCGGCTACGACGTGTTCCCGTACGGCCCGCTGGTGCAGATGGCCTACATCGTGGCGCCGGCAAAGACGCCGCAACCGGTGCAACAGCGCCTGATCGAGATCTTCTCGAAAGCGATTCAGAGCCCCGAATTCAGGAAGAGCGCCGAGCAGGGCGGCGCGGTGGTCGACAACGTGACCGGTGCCGCGCTCGGCAAGGAGATCGACAACGTCCAGAGGTCGCTCAACGAGGTGGGCAAGAAGGTCTTCGTCGCCGAAAAGAAGTGAAGCCACAAACCGGAGCGAGAAGCTGACATGAGTCCGATCAAGAAAGTCACCTGCCACCCGGTCGCCGCGCCGGTCGAGCGGCCGTTCACGTCGTCGCGCGGCTGGCTGTACAAGACCCGCGGCTCCTGCATCGTCGAGCTCGAGACAGCGGACGGCACGGTCGGCTGGGGCGAGTGCTACGGACCCTCGGCCGTTGCAAAGGCCTACATCGATACGCAGTTCGGCCCGCGCATCATCGGCCGCGACCCGTTCGACGTCGAGGTGATCTGGGAGGACCTCTACAACCGCATCAAGGACTACGGCGGCAAGGGCATGGCCGCGTCGGCGCTGAGCGGCATCGACATCGCGCTCTGGGACATCATCGGCAAGAGCACCGGCCGGCCGATCCACAAGCTGATCGGCGGCGCGCACCGCACGGAAGTCACCGCGTACGCGACCGGCCTGTACTTCATCGACATGGACCGGCTTGTCGAAGAGGCCGTCGAGGAAGCGCAGGGCTATGTCGAGGAAGGCTTCACCGCGGTCAAGATGAAGATCGGCCTCGGGGATCCGAAGCTCGACATCCGGCGCGTCGCCGCGGTGCGCGACGCGATCGGCGCCGACGTCCGGCTGATGGTCGATGCGAACCACTGCCTGACGGTGCCCCAGGCGATCCGCCTCGGCCGCGAGCTCGAGAAGCTCGACGTCGAATGGTTCGAGGAGCCCATCTCGCCGGAGGACATCGACGGCTACGTCGAGGTCACGCGCGCCCTCGACATGGCCGTGGCCGGCGGCGAGAACGAGATGACGCGTTGGGGCTTCCGCGACCTCGTCGTGCGCAAGGCGATGGACATCGTCCAGCCTGACGTCTGCGCGGCCGGCGGCATCAGCGAGTGCCGCAAGATCGCGACGCTGGCCGCAGCGCACGGCGTCGAGTGCGTGCCCCACGCATGGGGTTCGGTGATCGGCGTCGCCGCGACCCTCCACTTCCTTGCGGCGCTGCCAGACCAGCCACCAAGCTTCCGGCCCATGCCGCCGATGTTCGAGTTCGAGCAGTGCGAGAACCCGTTCCGCGACCTGCTCGCGAAGGAGCCGATCGTGCAGATCCGCGGCAAGGTGCAGATTCCGACCGGCGCCGGGCTGGGCATCGAGATCGATCGCAAGATCCTCGACCGCTACCGCGTCGGCTGAGCGCGGCGATGCGCTTCGTGACTTTTCGCGGCACGGGCGGCGCAGCCGTCTGCGGCGTGCTTCTCCGCGAGCGCATCGTCGACCTGTCGCATCGCGCCTGCGCGGCGCTGCTCGGCGAGACGCCGCCGACGTTGCAGGCGCTGCTCGACGACGACCTCGACGGCTGGGTCCGCCGTCTCGCCGATGCGCGCTTCGACGACGACGCGATCCGCGCGCTCGCCGACGTGCACCTGCTCGCCCCGTTGCCGCGGCCGGGCAAGATCGTCGGCGCCGCCTTCAACTTCACCGACGCGCTCGCCGAACGCGACATGGCGGCGCCGAAGGAGCCGGTAACGTTCGTGCGCTCCGGCCGCACGGTGATCGGCCCCGGCGAGCCGATTCTTGTCCCGCCCGATGTAGGCAACGTCGGCTATGAGGGCGAGCTCGCTGCGGTGATCGGCCGGCGCGCATTGCGCGTCTCGCGCGACGACGCGATGCGCTTCGTCGCCGGCTACACCGTTCACAACGACGTCAGCGGCAGCGACCTCGTGAAACAGGACGGCGGCAATTTCGTGCGCGGCAAGAACCTCCCGGCTTCGGCACCGCTCGGTCCAGCGCTGATTTCGGCCGATGAGCTGCCCGACCCGTACGGCGTCGGCATCCGCCTCGACATCGATGGCCGGCTGCTGCAGAACGGCTCGACGCGGACGATGCTGTTCGACATCGCCGACCTGATTGCCTACATCTCGCACCGCATGCCGCTCGAGCCGGGCGACGTCATCGCGACGGGCACGCCGGCCGGCGTCGCCGCGATGCACACTCCGCCCGCCTGGCTCACCCCCGGCACCACCGTGACGGTCGAGCTCGAAGGGCTCGGCCGCCTCGTCAATCCGATCGCAGCCGGAGTGCCTTTTCTTGAGCGATAAGCCGCGTGTCCTGCTGACGAATCCGATCCATCCGGCCTGGCACCCGGTGCTCGCCGAGCAGTGCGACGTCGTCGTCGCGCCTGACGCGGCGCCGGCGACCCTCGCGCGGCTCGTCGTCGATGCCGACGGCTTGATGGTGCGCAGCCAGCTCGCGCCCGACCTGTTCGATCACGCGAAGGGCCTCCGCGCCGTCGTCCGCCACGGCGTCGGCCTCGACATGATCCCGGTTCCCGCAGCGACGGCGCGCGGCATTCCGGTAGCCAACCTGCCCGGCTCCAACACCGCGGCGGTCGCCGAGTACTGCATCGCCGCGATGCTGCACTTGCGGCGCGGTCTTGCGGGCATCGACGCCGCGCTGCGGCGCGACGGCTGGGCCAAGGCGCGGCCGCTCGCCGACACTGGGGCCGAGCTCGGCGGCGGCGTCTGCGGGATCGTCGGCGTCGGCGCGGTCGGCATGCGGCTCGCCGCCGCGGCCACCGGCCTCGGCATGCACGTGGTCGGGCTGACGCGGCGGCCCGAATCGCTGCCGCCGCACGTCGCACCGGTGACGAAGGACGCGTTGTTCGCGCAGGCCGATGTCGTCGTGCTGTGCTGTCCGCTCAACGATGAGACGCGTGGCCTCGTAAACGCGGCCCTGATTGCGACGATGAAGCCGACCGCGATCCTCATCAATGTGGCGCGCGGCCCGGTCATCGACACGTCGGCGGTCCTCGCCGCGCTGCGCACAGGCCGGCTCGGCGGCGCCGCGCTCGACGTCCACGACCGCCAGCCGCTGACCGGCGACGAGCCGCTGTTCGACGCGCCGCGCCTGCTGCTGACACCGCACGTCGCCGGCGTCACCGCAACCAGCATGGAAGGCATGAGCCGCGGCGCGGTCGAAACAATGCTGGCGCTGCTCCGCGGCGAGCGGCCGCCGAATGTCGTCAATCCCGAAGTCTTCCGCTGATTTGCACTCCCGATCTCGAAGGGTCCATCACCATGCGCATTGCCGATGTCCGCGCCGTCCCGATTTCGTTTCCCGTTCCCGCCGAAAAGTCGGTGCGCCTCGGCATCGGCCGCAGCGTCAAGCGCGACTCGGTGCTGGTCCGCGTCGAGACCGACGAAGGCCACGTCGGCTGGGGCGAGGCCCACCACGGCCGGGCGCCCGGGGCGGTCGCCCGGCTGCTCGACACGACGATGAGAGAGCTCGTGCTCGGCATGGACGCGTGCGACGTATCCGGCGTCTGGGCGCGCGTCTACAAGATGCAGCTCGCGAGCCACGGGATGGGGGCCGCGGCCGCGCTCGCGCTGAGCGGGCTCGACATGGCGCTCTGGGACCTGCGTTGCCAGCTGACCGGCTGGCCGCTGTACCGCCTGCTCGGCGGCGCGGCCAAGCCGATCAAGGCGTACGCGGGCGGCATCGCACTCGGCTGGCAGGAGCCGGCCGCCCTCGCCGACGAGGCACTGGGGCATGTGCGCGACGGCTACCGCGCGCTGAAGCTGCGCGTCGGCGACACTTGGAAGAAGGACATCGAACGCGTGCGCGCGGTGCGCCGGGCGGTCGGCGATTCGATCGAGCTGCTGGTCGACGCGAACACCGCCTATTCGATCGACGACGTGCGCCGCGTGATGCCCGCGTACGAGGAGGCCGGCATCGGCTGGCTCGAGGAGCCGTTCCCGCCGCAGGACCGGCGCGCCTACAAGGTCGCCGCATCGCTTGGACGAGTACCGCTGGCGGCGGGCGAGAACCACTACACGCGCTACGAGTTCGCGACCCTGCTCGAGGACGGTCACGTTCAATTCGTGCAGCCGGACCTCTCTAAGACCGGCGGCGTCACCGAGGCGATGCGGATCGCCGCGATGGCGAGCGCGCTGAAGCTGTCGGTCAACCCGCACACCTCGGCGACCGCCGTGAACATGGCGACGACCATCCACTACCTGTGCGCGGTCGACAACCCGGGCTACTTCGAGGGCGACGTCACGTCGTTCAACCCGTTCCGCGATCACCTCGCCGACCGAGCGCCCTACGCGCTCGATGCCGAAGGCTGCGTGCGGCCGCACGACGCTATCGGCGTCGGACTGAAGATCGACCAAGACTTCATTGCGGAGCACCCGCTAATCGAAGGGCCCTGCTACGTCTGAGGGGAGGAAAGAGCCTCAGGGCGGCGTGAGGACGCCCCCAAGCAGCCGGTCATCGAAGGCAGCTCCTGGGTCGGCAGTCGTCATTCACCGACAGACCCTTATCCGCCGCAGCTAGTCTGGAGAGGTCACTCTGTGCGCCAAAGCGAAGGGCAACTTCGGCCTATGAGTGTTCGTAGCGGGAGATGAGAACACATCCGGCGCGACGCCGATCTGGCCTGGACACATGGCAATCAAGCGGACTGCGAGAGTTGGATCGAGCGTGCCATGCGTCGAGTCAGACGAAAGCTGATGGCCAGCGCATTGCACGGCTCTTTGTCGTGTGTTCGAAAGTTGAAACAGTCTGTGACAGCTCCCGGACCGTGTTGGACCGCAATGGAACACCTAGGATCTTGGCGGACGTAGCGAGGGAAATTCCGACGAGCTAGAGGGGACTACCAACACACAGAACGCAGCGGCACGATGCGTTCATGCGCTTGCCCTGGAACACACCGAAGATAGAGCAGCTCGATCTTGTCGACCAGGCGAGTGCCGGGCCTGTCGGAAGCCTGACCTCGGACGTTGTAGAAAAGCGCGTCGATACCCAGACTGCCGCCGCCATGGCATTGCCCTCGCTCGATGAACTCGTCGTCGAGGGCCAACCTCTTCTCGTGCCGACTGACAGCCTTGATGAGGACCCAGCCAACCCGCGGACCGAGTTCCCCGATGAGGAGCTCGCCGAGCTCGCCCAAGACATCGCTCTGCGCGGCATTCTTCAGCCGATCGTCGTGCGCCGCGCTGGTGGTGACGGTCGCTACCGCGTCCTCTTTGGCGCTAAGCGTCTACGCGCGGCGAAGCGGGCGGCGCTAAAGCTAGTGCCGGTCGTCATCGGCTCGGAAGCCCATGACGTCTACGCTCAGGTTGCCGAGAACCAGAAGCGTCATGGCCTGACGCCTCTCGATCTCGCCAGGTTCATGCGCTCGCGCGTAGATGCTGGCGAATCCAACGCCGAGATCGCCAAGCGGATGGGCATCGACCTCACGAGCGTAGCCCACCATCTGGCGCTGCTGACCTTGCCGCCCGAACTTGATGAAGCGTTTCGAAGCGGGCGTTGCACCTCGCCCCGGACGCTGTACGAGCTCGCCAAGCTGCAGAAGACGAAGCCAGAGCGTGTCAAAGCCATCGTCAGCGGCGAGGGCGAGATCACTCGCAAGGCAGTCGCATCGCTCAACAAGGCACCTCGTTCGCCGCGAGCTGCGCCACGTAAAGCGGTCGCATCACGCCAACCCCGTTCACTCGCCGGACAGGCAGGTGACCTATGTGCGCGCCTCGAAACGCTCCTCGAGCGGATGAGAAGGCCGGGGGCTTCGGTCACCTCAGACGAACTGGCGGCCGTGCGTCGGCGCCTGGCCACGCTCGTCGGCAAGTAGTCGCGGGGTCGGACTGTCCGACCCCACCATGTCAACTCATTGTGTCTCGATGAAGGGAGTAGAAAAAGATGGAAGGCAGGATAGGCTGCGCCCCAGTGAACGGCTGCCAGGCAGCGCGTTCGAAGTGACTCAACGTGGTCGTCGACTCACGCGATCGAGTGACCGTTGACCTCCGCGGCCTGGGGCCGGCGGTCAAGACGGCGGCAGCTGCGCGGAATTTGACGATGGCCGCATTCGCACGCGCGGCCATCGTCGAGTCGCTGAAGGGAGCCGCGGACCCATCCGACTCTTCGAGTTGGAATCGCGTTGACGACGGCCAGCCGGTCAAGCTCACGCTGACCCTGCCGCTTCGCCAGGCCAGCTGGCTGGTGGAGCGTGCACGAGCCTCCGGTGTGTCCTATGGTGCGTACCTCGCGTCGATGATCGACGGTGAGCCTTTTCCGGGAGGCTTGGCCGACGCAGTCGGTGCGCTGATGGCGTCGACCGACCAGCTGGCCTCCGTGTCCACCGATTTCACGGCCTTCCTTGGGCTGATTCAACAAGGGAGATCTGCCGAAGCCGAGAGGTACCGAGAGGCGGTCGTGTGGTACTTCGGAGAGATTCGGAAGCACATGAAGTTGACCGCCGCCTTGGCCGCCGAGGTGAGACGCGCGGTCCGCCTCAGGCCGACGAAGGCAAATCCGTCTTGAGGAAGGAGAGCCGTGTATGAGCACGCCCTCGACCGTTGAAGCCGCCCTGGTCGAATGGGGCGAGCGACTGTTCTATCCGGCGAACCGAATCGTTAGACCATCAAAGACACCGCGCCTGACCGCCCTCTCCTTCGGCCCGCGCGCCGCCGCCGTCCGCGCCCGGCTCGAGGCGACCGTGCTGCGCCCGGCGCCGCAAGTGATGGTCAGAGTGACGGGCGGTGGTCGTGGCATGGGCGCCATTGCCGCGCACTTCCGCTACATCGCCAAGGCAGGCCGGCTGCCGCTCGAGGATGACCGGGGAGTGGTGCGCGAGGGCAAAGACGCGCTGCGCGCCCTGACCGACCCCCTGACTGCGGATCGCCGGGTCGTACAGGTTGCGGCCGTCGAAGATGACGGTTGCTTCAGCGCGTCTTCGGCGCGGCGAAGTCTTGAACGAGAGTCCCCAGAGCGCGAAGTTCCGGCCGTAGCGCGCCCGCCGCACTCCCGTCGGACAACTGGAAGGACGGCGTCAGACAAGCGCGCGACAAGCGCCGAGGCGCTGCGCGCAGGCGTCGTTGCGCAGGAAGATCGGGCCTGCCCAGAAGGGCGTTCGCGAAGGCGAAGGCGGTCCGGTCGAGGCCGAGCCGCTTCACTCAACTCTGGAGATATCGATCATGAAGAAGTACGCGACCCTGCTCGCCGGCGTTCTCGGCGCCATGACGTTGGCATTGCCGGCCGTGGCGGCAGACGATGCGGTCAAGGCCTCGATGAAGCAGGCCGACAGCACCTACGACATGACCAAGAAGCAGGCCAAGGCCGACGAGAAGTCGGCGATGGCGCAATGCGACACCCAGAGCGGTGACGCGAAGAGCCAGTGCAAGAAGGACGCCGAGGCGACGTACAAGAAGACGATGGCCGACGCCGAAGCCGCGCACGACAAGGCCAAGGCCGACTACAAGGCGAAGAAGTAGAGAGTCGAACGTTTCGCTGAAACAAAAACGGCGCCCGAGGGCGCCGTTTTTGTCGATGGCTTGAAACTCGTCTTAGCGGACGACTGCCATCTGCTCGCGCTTGTCGCCCTTGTACGTGTAGAGCGTCAGCGCGCCGTTCTTGACGTCGCCCTTGGCGTCGAACGAGATGTTGCCGGTGACGCCCTTGTAGCCTTCGGTCTTGGCCAGGACCGGGAGGTACTTCGCCGGGTCGGCCGAGCCGGCCTTGACCATCGCCGCGACCATCACGTTGACCGCGTCGTAGACGTACGGGGCGTAGATCTGGACGTCGGCGCCGAACTTCTTCTTGAAGTCTTCGCGGAACTTGTCCATGCCGACCTTCTGCGTTCCCTCGACGCCGCCCGCTTCCGCGCAGACGACCTGGCCGTCGGCCATCGCGCCGCCTGCCAGCTTCGGCAGTTCGCCCGAGCAGATGCCGTCGCCGCCCATGAACTTGGCATTGATGCCGAGTTGCTTCATCTGGCGGATCATCGGGCCCGCGACGGCGTCCATGCCGCCGTAGAAGATGACGTCAGGCTTCTTCGCCTTGACCGCGGTCAGGATGGCGGTGAAGTCGGTCGCCTTGTCGGTCGTGAACTGCGTGTCCTGGATCGCGCCGCCCGAGGCCTTCACGGCCTTGGCGAATTCCTCGGCGACGCCCTGCCCGTAAGCGGTACGGTCGTCGATGGTGACGATCGACTTGCCCTTCAGCTCCTTGACTGCATAGCGACCCAGCGTGCCGCCGAGATGGACGTCGTCGGCAACGACGCGGAACGTCGTCTTGAAGCCCTGGCGGGTGTACTTCGGGTTGGTCGCGGACGGCGAAATCTGCGGGATGCCGGCGTCGCTGTAGATCTTCGACGCGGGGATGGAGGTGCCGGAGTTCAGGTGGCCGATGACGCCGTTGACCTTGGCGTCGACGAGCTTGTTGGCGACCGCGGTGCCCTGCTTCGGATCGCCGGCGTCGTCTTCGGCGACGAGCTCGAACTTCGCCTTCTTGCCGCCGATCGTGACGCCCTTGGCGTTCAGCTCGTCGATGGCCATGCGTGCGCCGTTCTCGTTGTCCTTGCCGAGGTGGGCGATGCCGCCGCTCGTCGGGCCGACGTGGCCGATCTTGACGACCATGTCCTGCGCCGAGACGGAGCCGGCGAAGATCGCCGCAGCGGCCGCGGCGATCAGGTTCAGTTTGACTTGCATGCAAATACCTCCGGGGTTTTGAAATGGATCGGGTCAGTATTGCCTCGCCCGAAACGCACGACGATAACGCAATTGCCGGGCCTGTCCGCATCGGGACTTTCATCGACAACGGATCGGCGCCAAAGTCCCTTCAGCGATTCTTCGCGTCGGCCCAGCTCGCTGGCGATCGAACGCGCGACGATGTCGCGCATTGCCGCGGTGAGCTCCTTGCGCGCATCGCGCACCAGCGCATCGGTGGCGCGTGCCAGGATCGGCGCGAGCGCTTCGCGCAGCCGCACCTCGAGCATCAGCTCGACCTGACGCTGCAGATCGGCAAGGACGCGCTGGGTGATCTGGACTTCGCTCGGCGTCGCCGCCTCCGGCTTCGTCACCGCGGTCGTCGCGGGTGCCGGACGGGATGCTGATGGGGGCGCGGCCGCGGGCGCGGCAGAGGGCACTGGGGCGGGCTTGCCGGCGTCCGCTGCGGTCGTCGGCGCTGCGGCGACGGGCGGTGAACCTGGGGCCGCTGCAGGTTGCGGTGGCGCCTGGGCCGCCGACGGTGGTGCTGCTGCAGCGGGCGCTGGCTCGGGAGCGGCGGCGGCGGGCGTGGGCAGGGCCGCCGCCGGCATCGCCGGCGGCGCGGAGGCAGGCGGCACAGGCGGGGCTGCGGCCTGGGTCGCCGAGGGCGGCGGCGAAGGCTCGGCCGCTGCCTTGGTTGATACGGAGGCCGTAGGCGTCGGCGGTGATGACGACCCTGCCGGCGCCGGGGCGCCGGTGGAGACCGGGGAGCCGGCAGCGGCTACCGACGAAGGCGTCGGCGACGCAGGCCGAAGCGGTGTCGCGGTGGCGGACGAGGTCGGCGCGTGGGGCGGCGCTGGCCGGGCCGGTGCCGCGACGGGGGCCGGGCCGGCGGTGGCCGGCGACGTTGGCCGAGTCGGTGCCGCGACCGGCGCTGGCGTCTGGGCCGCCGTCGGCGCCACGACCGGCGGTGCCGCGACCGTGCCTGGACCCGGCCAGGCGACGACCTCGGTCAAGGTCGGGATCGTCCCTGGCGGCGGCCGTCCGGTGCTCACGCCGCCACCTCGTGCCGCTTGATCGGATAGCCGCGCCGGGCGTACGCCTTCCACCGCTCGCGCGCCGCCTGGCGATCGGCGTCGTCGACCGACACGACCTCGAAGACGCGCTCGAACGTCTCGAACGCCGGTGGCGTCTCGCTGCCCAGGTTGAGCAGCACATCGTGCCGCGGCGCGTCGATCGGGTTGGCGCCGAGCCAGATGGTCGTCGCGTGCAACGACGCCGGAACCTCCGCCGCGCGCTCGATCCAACCATGGGCGAGAAACTCCGCGCCGGCGAAGGTCCACAGCTCGCGGTCGATCTCGTTCAGCGCGTCGAGCGGCCCGGTCACCGTGAGCGCCATGCCCTGGCGCTGGGCACGCCGCAGCAGCCGACAGGCGTAGCCGGTTCGGCTCGGCACATTGAAGTAGAAGCTGATCTCCGTCACCGCGGGCCCCGAGGCCGACACCTTACCTCGCGTAGCCGAGGACGAAGTGCGTCAGAAGTCCCACCGGGCGCCCGGTCGCGCCCTTGTTTGCCCCCGATTTCCACGCCGTGCCGGCGATGTCGAGGTGCGCCCAGGGGTACTTGGCCGTGTAGCGGCGCAGGAACATCGCCGCCGTGATCGCGCCGCCCGGTCGGCCGCCGACGTTGCCCATGTCGGCGAAATTGCTCTTCAGCGCCTCGTCGTATTCCTCGTCCAGGGGCATGCGCCAGCAGGGGTCGAGGGCGGTCTGGCTGGCCGCGATCATCTGCGCCGCGACGGCGTCGTCTGCGCTGAACAGGCCCGAGTGGTGATGGCCGAGGGCGATCACGCAGGCGCCGGTGAGCGTCGCCACGTCGACCACGACCGCCGGCTTGAACCGCTCGGCGTACGTGAGCGCGTCGCACAGGATGAGCCGGCCTTCGGCGTCGGTGTTGAGGATCTCGATGGTCTGCCCCGACATGCTGGTGACGACGTCGCCCGGCTTGACGGCGCGGCCGCTCGGCATGTTGTCGCAGGTCGGCACGAGCACCACCAGGTTGACCCTGGCCTTGAGCGACGCCACGGCGGCGAGGGTGCCGAGCACGCTCGCCGCGCCGCACATGTCGAACTTCATCTCGTCCATCTCGGCGCCCGGCTTGAGCGAGATGCCGCCGGTGTCGAAGGTGATTCCCTTGCCGACCAGGACGACCGGTGCCTTCGACTTGGCGGCGCCGTCGTAGCGCGCGACGATGAAGCGTGGCGGCTCGTCCGAGCCCTGCGCGACGGCGAGGAACGAGCCCATGCCGAGCTTTTCGATCTCCTTGCGGTCGAGCACGTCGACCTCGAGGTCGAACTGCTTGCCGAGCTTCTTCGCTTGCTGGCCGAGCCAGGTCGGGGTGCAGACGTTCCCGGGCCGGTTGCCGAACTCGCGCGCCATCGTCATGCCGGCGGCCACGGCGGAGCCCTGACGCAGGCCCTGCTGCACCGGCTTCGCTTCGCTGCGCTGGCAGAAGAGCGTGATCGACGTCGGCGTCCAGCCCGGCGTCGCGCTCGGCTTGGTGTGCGTATAGAGATAAGACACGTCCGCGGCCGCGACCACGGCCGCCTCGGCATGGCCTGCGCCGAGCGCGATTCCCGGCGCGGCGATGCCGACCGTCCTGGCAGCGCTCGACTTGAGCGCGCCGAGCCCGCTCGCGACCGCTGCCTTGAACGACTTCGGCGAAGCATCGCCGGCGACGCTGACGACGACCCGGCGCTGCGTGACCCCCGCCGGCTGATGCAGATAGAGCAGCTTGCCCTTCTTCAGCAGCAGGTCTCCTTCGCTGATGGCATTCGCGATCAGCGTCGCCAGCGGCGCGGCGAGGCCCGGATCGGGGCGATCGGCGATGACGAGAACGAGCGCATCGACATCGGTTTCGGCAAGGCCCGCCGAAGCGGTGATCTGATGCTTGAAGTCCATAATTCCCGCAGCGACACAAAGAGCGGACGATGTTATTCGATTCGACATTGCGCCGAGAGCTCGCGCGCAACTTCGGCGGCACGCTCGTCGTCATCCTGACGATCGTGCTGACGATCATGTTCATCAGGAACCTCGGCCAGGCGGCGCTCGGCCGGATCTCGCCGCAGGACGTCCTCCTGCTGCTCGCCTACATCGGCCTCGGCCACCTCTCGACCATGCTCGCGCTGTCGCTGTTCATCGCCGTGGTCGCGACGCTGTCGCGCATGTACCGCGCCAGCGAGATGACGATCTGGTTCGCGAGCGGCGTGCCGCTCGGCCGCTTCGTGCGACCGGTGATGTCGATGAGCTGGCCGGTCCTGCTGCTGATCGCCGTCCTCTCGCTCTTCGTCTGGCCCTGGCAGAACGAACGCAGCGCCGTCCTGAAAGACCAGTTCGAGAGCCGCTCCGATCTCTCGCGCATCGCCCCCGGCCAGTTCCAGACGTCGGCCGACGGCGAGCGCACGTTCTTCTTCGAGGGCAGCGCCAGCGACCCCGCGACCGGCCGCAACGTCTTCATCGTTGCATCGCGCGCAGGCGTCGAGTCGGTCACCTCGGCGAAGTCGGGTGCGGTCGAGAACGACGCCGATGGCCGTTTCCTGGTCCTGAGCAAGGGCCAGCGCAACGAGCAGAACATGGCGAGCGGCGAGAAGACGTTGTCGCGCTTCGAGACCTATCGTGCCGAGGCCACGGAGCGCGTGCGCAACGCCGCGCCGGGCGCCGCGCCGCGCGCGTTGCCGACGGCGGACCTGCTGCGCACCCCCAACGCGCCCAACCAGGGCGAGCTCGCGTGGCGTCTCGGCCTCGTTCTCGCCGCCGCCAACATGCTGCTGCTCGGCATCGGCATGTCGGCCTCGAACCCGCGCCATGCCAGCAACTGGAACCTGCTGTTCGCGCTGCTCGGCTTCTTCGCGTACTACAACCTCATCAATCTCTCGCAGGCCTGGGTCGGCACCGGACGCATCGGACTCGGCACGGCGCTGGTCGCCACCCATGGCGGCGCGTTCGCGCTCGCCATCGCCGTGCTCTGGTGGCGCGAGAACGGCATGCGCAGCTCGCCGATCGAGCGCCGGCGGCGCCGCCGGCGCCGGCGCCACGGCGCGTCCGCAGCGAACGCGGCATGAGGACGGTTCGCCGCCTGTTCTACGTCGACATCGTCTCCGCCGTCGTCTTCGTCGCGCTCGCCTTCCTCGCCCTGTTCTTCTTCATCGACTTCGTCGACGAGCTGCGCGACGTCTCCACTCGCGGCTACAGCGCGGCCCATGCTGCGCTCTACTGCCTTCTCCTGGCGCCTGCCCATCTCTACGAGCTGATGCCGATCGCGGTCCTGATCGGCACCATCTACGCGCTCGCGCGCCTGGCGCAATCGTCGCAGTACACGATCCTGCGCACCGGCGGCCTCGGCCCGGGACGGGCGCTCTGGCTCCTGGCGAGCCTGGCGCTGGTGTTCGGCGCCTTCACCTTCGTCGTCGGCGACTACGTCGCCCCGGTCACCGCCCGCTTCGGCAGCCAGCTGCGCGCCGCCTTCAGCGGCAGCCTCAAGCTCGGCCGCTCGGGCGCCTGGATCAAGGAGCGCTCGTCGACCCCGGAGGGCGAGCGCAGCTATTCGATCAACGTCGGCTCGGCCGAGGGCGGCAAGTTGCTGCGCGACGTGCGCATCTTCGAGTTCGACGCCGACGGGCAGCTGCTCAGCCGGACGGCGGCGGCGCAGGCCGTGGTCGGGCGCGACGGCACCTGGACGATGAGCGACGTCGTCCTGACGCGCTGGGTCGGCGGCGGCGCCGCGCCGAGCGCGCGCGAGGAGCGGCTGACGCGCTCGGAGTGGCGCAGCTCGCTCTCGCCGAACGTCGTCGCCGCGGCAGTGCTGCCGGTCATGACGATGTCGACGATCGAGCTCTGGCGCTACATCGGCCACCTCGCCGACAACGAACAGGCGGCGCAGTTGCAGAAGATCCAGTTCTGGAACCGCGCCCTCTATCCGTTCGTGTGCCTGGTGATGGTCGGCCTGGCGCTGCCGTTCGCATACCTGCACGCGCGCTCGGGCGGCGTCAGCATGAAGGTGTTCGCCGGGATCATGCTCGGCGTCAGCTTCGTCCTTCTGAACAACGTCTTTCGCCACCTCGGCCTGCTCGGCAACTGGACGCCGTGGATCGTCGCCGCCACGCCGGGTGCCCTCTACCTCGGGCTCTCGCTGGCCGCCTTCGCCTGGCTGGTCCGGTTCCGCTAGGAGCGCCGTCGTGAGCCGCGCCATCGTCCTCTTCGCCCACGGCGCGCGCGACCCGCGCTGGGCCGAGCCGTTCGAGGCGATCGCCGCCCGCGTCCGTGCCGCGGCGCCGGACTACCGCGTCGCCCTCGCCTTCCTCGAGCTGATGGCGCCGACGCTCGGCGACGCTGTGGCCGGGCTCGTCGCCGCGGGTGCGACGCGGGTCGACGTCGTTCCGCTCTTCCTCGGCACGGGCGGCCACCTGCGCCGCGACCTGCCGCCGCTCGTCGCCGCGCTGCGCGCGGCGCATCCGGGCGTCGACTTCCGTCTGCACGCGGCGATCGGCGAGCACGCCGCGGTGGTCGAGGCGATGGCTGCCGCCGCCGTCGCCGCCGCGGGCTTCGGTGAATAATCCGGCGGGCAATGAACCTCCACCAGTTTAGGTTCGTTCAGGAAGCGGTCCGGCGCGACCTGAACCTGACCGAAACCGCCAAGGCGCTCTTCACCTCGCAGCCGGGCGTCTCCAAGGCGATCCTCGAGCTCGAGGGCGAGCTCGGCGTCGACATCTTCGCGCGCCACGGCAAGCGCCTGCGTCGCGTCACCGAGCCCGGGCGCGAGGTGCTGAAGGCGATCGAGGTGATCATGCGCGAGGTCGGCAACCTGAAGCGGATCGGCGACGAGTTCTCGAAGCAGGACGCCGGCACGCTCTCGATCGCGACGACGCACAGCCAGGCACGCTATTTCCTGCCGGTGCCCATCGCGCAGATGCGGAAGCGCTTCCCCAAGGTCAACATCAGCCTGCACCAGGGAACGCCGGAGCAGGTCGCCAAGATGGTCTACGAGGAGGTCGCCGATTTCGGCCTCGCCACCGAATCGCTCGACGACTACGCCGACCTCGTCACGCTGCCGTGCTACGCATGGCAACACGTGCTGGTGCTGCCGACCGGCCATCCGCTGGCCCAGCTCGAGCGGGTCTCGATCGAAGACCTCGCGCCGCTGCCGCTGATTTCGTATCACCCGTCGTTCTCGGGCAGGAAGCGCATCGACGCCGCGTTCGCGACCCGAAAGCTGGTGCCGAACATCGTCCTCGAGGCGATCGATGCCGACGTCATCAAGACCTACGTCCGACTCGGCCTGGGCATCGGCATCGTCGCCGAGATCGCGATGCGCGAGGAAGGCGCGAGCGCCGACCTCGTCGCGCGACCGGTCGGCCACCTGTTCGGCCAGAACGTCGCCCGCATCGCCTTCAAGCGCGGCGCGTACCTGCGCAACTTCGTCTACGCGTTCGCCGAGATGACCTCGGATCGCCTGACCCGGCCCTTGGTCGAGCGCGCGATGGCCGGCGACGCCTACGACTACCAACTCTAGGCCTCACAGATGAACGTGCGCGATTCCGCCTTGCCGAGGACGCCTCACGTCACGACCCGCCTGCCGACGGTCGGCACGACGATCTTCACGGTGATGTCGGCGCTGGCGCAGGAGCGCGGCGCGGTCAACCTCGGCCAGGGCTTCCCGGATTTCGACTGCGACCCGAGGCTGCTCGATGCGGTCGACGCGGCGATGCGGTCCGGCCTCAACCAGTACCCGCCGATGGCTGGCATCGCGGTCCTGCGCGAGCGCATCGCCGCGAAGATGGAAGCGCTCTACGGCCACCGCTACGACCCGGTCGGCGAGATCACGGTGACGGCTGGGGCGACGCAGGCGATCATCACCGCCGTGCTGGCGTTCGTCGGCCCGGGCGACGAGGTGATCGTCCTCGATCCCTGCTACGACAGCTACGCGCCCAACGTCGAGCTCGCCGGCGCGCGTGCGGTGCACGTGCCGTTGCGGGCGGAGACGTTCCGGCCCGATTTCGACCGCATCGCCGCTGCGCTCGGGCCGAAGACCAAGGCGATCATCGTCAACTCGCCGCACAACCCGAGCGGAACGGTCTGGCCCGCCGCCGACATGGCGCGCCTCGCCGAGCTGCTGCGGCCGACCGACGTCGTCGTCATCAGCGACGAGGTCTACGAGCACATGGTCTACGAAGGCGACCACCCGAGTGCGGCGCGCCTCCCCGAGCTCGCGGCGCGGACGGTCGTCGTCTCGAGCTTCGGCAAGACCTACCACGTCACCGGCTGGAAGGTCGGCTACGCGGCCGCGCCGGCGCCGCTCATGGCCGAGTTCAGGAAGGTCCATCAGTTCAACGTCTTCACCGTCAACACGCCGATGCAGCACGGCCTGGCGAGCTATCTCGCCGATCCGTCGCACCATCTCGCCTTGCCGGCGTTCTACCGCGCCAAGCGCGATCGGTTCCGCGCCGGGCTGGCGGCGACGCGGCTGCGCCTGCTGCCCTGCCAGGGCACCTACTTTCAATGCGTCGACTATTCGGCCGTCAGCGACCTCGGCGACGACGCGTTCTGTCGCTGGCTGACGAGCGAGGTCGGCGTCGCTGCCATTCCCCTTTCCGCCTTCTACGTCGACGGCTTCGACCAGAAGATCGCCCGCTTCTGCTTCGCCAAGAAGGAAGAGACGCTCGATCTCGCGCTGGCGCGCCTGCGCTCACTGTGAGCGGGCGCAGGCGCGTCAGCCGGCGCGGCGCCCAGCAGAGCGACGGATGACCA
>Ga0207658_10001410_pt1 | contig 18733 bp, 23 predicted proteins | sample KBSS33metaG_FD_184322 | JGI IMG/M metagenome (GOLD analysis project Ga0207658, IMG submission 184322) | Switchgrass rhizosphere microbial communities from Kellogg Biological Station, Michigan, USA - KBS S3-3 metaG (SPAdes) (version 2) | ecosystem: Host-associated > Plants > Roots > Rhizosphere...
CGACAAGGAAGCGGAGGCGCACAATCTCTATCCGCTGATCACCTGGGATGACATCTACGCTGGACGAGTTCACCGTGCGCCCAACGCCAAACCAGAAAAGAAACCGGACGAGCCCAGCGCGAAATAGCGCACATCCCGACCAACCCGGAAGGGGCAGGGCTCTGGCAGCAGCAAGAAGCAGCCCTGATGGCCGGGTAATGTCGTTGTCCGCCAGTGCCTCCTCTCACGGCAGTCACTAAGGCATTGATCCGACACCATTCTCTGGACCACCCGGGGTTAGAGTTCCCCGGCCAGGGTCACGGTGACGGGCTGGGTGCGTCACCGGGATTCATCAGCGTGATCGGGGGCTTATTGCCGATGGCACCATGCGGCCGATCCTCGTTGTAGTATCTGCGCCACTCCTCCAACTTTTCGCGGGCATCTGCAATCGTCAGGAACCAGTGGGTGTTCAGACACTCCGCCCGGAAGCGTCCGTTAAACGCTTCGATGTAGGCGTTGTCAGTGGGCTTGCCCGGCCGGGAGAAGTCCAGCGTCACCCCGTTGATGTAGGCCCATAGGTCCAGGTCCCGGCTGATGAACTCGGAGCCCTGGTCGACCCGGATCGTCTTCGGATAGCCGACCACTGCACAGGTCCCCTCAAGGGTCTGAACGACGTCCTCGCCACGGTAACTAAATTGTGGATCCAGCACCGGTGAGAAGCGGGAGAACGTGTCGACGACCGTCAGGACACGGATCTTCCGACCCGTTGCCAGCTGGCCATGGACAAAGTCCATGGCCCAAACATCATTCACGCGGGAGGCCACGCAGCGGTCTTCCCTCAACTTCGCCTTCACCCTGCGCTTGGGCGTCTTGTTGCGGAGCTGGAGGCCCAACTTGTTGTAAATCCTGTGCGTTCGCTTCATGTTGATCTCCCAGCCTTCGCGGCGAAGAAGAACGTGGACGCGGCGATAGCCGTAGCGGACGCGCGTCTCGCAGATCTCACGGATGCGGGCTTCGATGCCGGCCTGCTCGCGGCGACGGGATTTGTAGTGGTAGGTCGAGGTGTCCATCTCCAGAACCCGGCAAGCCCGGCGGATCGACACACCCCAGTCACTGCGAAACCCGTTCACCAGCTCGCGTTTACGAGCAGGCCTCACAACTTTCGGCGGATGACGTCCTGCAGCATCTCCTTGTCCAGGGACAGGTCCGCCACGAGCTTGCGCAGCTTCGAATTCTCATCCTCGAGCTGCTTCAGCCGGCGCATGTCCGGCGGCAGCATGCCGTCGTACTTCCTTTTCCAGTTGAAGTAGGTCGCCTGGCTGATCCCCGCCTTGCGGCAGATGTCCGCCACGGGAACGCCGTCTGCGTCCTGCTTCAGAATGAACGCCTTCTGCGTCTGAGAATCTGGATGCCTTCATCGTCCTTCGCTCCTCCCAGCCACGGGAGATTACGGCGAAAAACTCTAACTCCAAGCGATCCAGTTTTCCGGGATCAGATCACATCACCGGGATCGATCAGCACCAGTGTGGCGCACGTTGCCGGCACCCCTTCCGGCCGACCATCGTGTGGTATTGCCAATCCTCTGATTTATCTTGTCCGTCCGCAAGCATCGGGATTCATCGGGCTCGCGGCAGAAAATAGGATTTCGATCGGGTAGATGAAGTCGCAACCAGTTGAGAAGGTCCTTTATCCTTCCAAAACAACGGTAAAATTGTCAAATTGGACATCGCCACTCCAGTATGTTACAGCACCGATCAAGCAGTCGTTTGGCCGCAGGTGAAAGATCGCGATTGCTGATCGAATAAGTCATTGTCCTTGTATGCACAGGCCCTTGGCCCATGATATTATTTGTCAGCAAAATAACGTCATCTTTAGCCATATTATGGTAAAAAAACTCCGGTGTTGCAATCACGAGTGCATCGCTCAGCATCATTGCTTCAGCCAAAATATGAAAATTCTCGCACGTGATTGCCGGGCGTTCAAAACGGAGGTTGTCGAACTCGTCTGACCATCCGGAGCACACCGGGTACTGATTCATCTGGTCGGTTGTTAGATCTGTAATTTGCGTCAGTGGATGTCCGGTGCGGCAGAATACCCCCATCGGCATTTCCCCCACCACATGGACATCGACTCCATCAAAGTCGGCAGATGTTTGATCCGACATCAGGCAAAACTCGATACCGCCCGCCTTCAGTTCGTCGACAAGCTCTGGACCGGATTTCGTGACGGCGTGAACCGCGAGCCCGGGACTGTCATATGCCAACCCGGCGAACAGCCGCGGCAGGACCATGCTGGCAAGCATGGGGCCAATGCCGAACGCAACATTGCCGGCCCGACCCTGCGCCCTCAGCGAAAGGTTGTGCTCCAGGGTCTGGCTTTGGATCAGCAATCGCCTCGCTTCCGCGACGAACGCAGCTCCTACCTTGGTGGGCGTGATCCCGGTAGGCGAGCGATGGAAAAGTTGGACGCCATATGCCGCCTCGATGGCGGCGATGCTCCGGCTGAACGCCGGCTGACTGATGGCTGACACCTCCGCCGCCTTGGAAAAACTCCCTTTTTCCGCGAGATTTACTGCATGCTGCAGCTTTTTCAGGTCGATCCGCATTTTAAAGGCATATGTCAGTTAGCGTATGCCTTCAAGGTATGAAAAACGCCACTAGAATGCATTGGACATCAGGTTGGTCGGGTCTCATAGTCTGCCGGCAGGAACCTAGCGGAGCAGACCGATGTATTTTGCATCGTATCTTTACGGCGCCACCTTGGTGATCGCTGTCCTGGAAATCGCCGCCGGGCGGCACAAAGGCATATACCGGCGCGATGACTGGCTGGTTGCGATCGCATGCTCGCTCGCGACCGCCGTCGCTCGGCCGCTTGCCGCTGTGCTTGTAGCAAGCTGCGCCTATTTCCTCATGCCTCACTATCGCAACATCCTGGCCGGGTCGGCCATCTGGTGGAGCTTCCCCTGCGTTCTCCTCGTCGCGGAGCTATGCTTCTACTGGGTCCATCGCCTGGCCCATGAGGCGAAAGGCGGACGCCACGATTGGCTGTGGAAGCTGCACCGGACCCATCATTCGGGCAAGTTCATGAACGTCGGGGTGATGCTGCGGGTCAACATGTTCTGGAATTTCGTCGTTCCGACGCCGTGGGTGGCGGGAATCGCCGCCTATCTCGGCCTGGGCCCGGCGGCTGCGCTCACGGTCGTCACCATCTACGGCTGGAACATCATCACCCACAGCAATTTCCGCTGGGATGATCCGCTACGCCGCCATCCGGTCGCAGGGGCAATGTTCCGCCGACTGGAGAAGATCCTTGTATCACCGGGAATCCATCATACGCATCATGGGTACGGCAAGGACGGCGGCAACTATCGCAACTATGCCGTAACATTTTCGTTTCTGGACGGAGTGTTCGGCACCCTGCACGTTCCGTCAGGACGTCCGTGGCGCTATGGGGTGCCGGGTCCCAACGCCCATTGGGTGGAAGAAGCCCTCTTCCCTCTGATCGGAGCCGACAGCCAGGGGCACTTGCGCATTCTGCCTGGACTGCCGAGGCGCGCGCTACATAACGATGAACTTCGGTGCCACTGAGCCGGCCACGCTGGTGCGGCTCTACGGCAAGCCTGAGTAGCCCCTGGATTTCTGGACGCCTTCAATCCTGATTTTGAGGACAGGAGGCGACGATGGGGAAGCCCAATTTTAGCGACGAGTTCAAGCGTGATGCAGTGACCCAGATCACCGAGCGCGGTTATCCGGTAGCGGAGGTGTCGCAGCGGCTCGGCGTGAGTCAGCATTCGATGTATGCGTGGAAGCGGCAGTTGGCGGGGTAAGTGTCGGGCGATGCCGAGATTCGTCAGCTGAAGCGCGATGAAGTGCGAACTGGCCTGGGTGACCGAGGAGCGTGACATCTTAAATAATGCCAGCGCGTATTTCGCTCGAGATGCAAAGTGAGATATGCGTTCATTGCCGAACATCGCGATCGTTTTGGCGTGCGGCAATGTGCCGGTGCCTCGCTGTGCAGCCGAGTGGCTACTATGCCTCGCAAAAGAGCCTGTTGAGCCGCCGGGCTCGGGAAGATGCTCGGCAGACGGAGCTGCTGCGGCAGGCCTGGAACGACAGTGGCAAGGCGGCTACCGCAACCTGCAAGATGACCTGCTGGATCACGGCGAGACCTGCTCCCCGAACCGCGTTGCGCGGTTTGCCAGGCTAGCGGGCATCAAGGCGCAGATTGGCTATAAGCGCCGGCCGGACAGCTATGGCGGCGGGCCGTCCTTGGCGGTCGACAACACTCTGGACCGCCAGTTCGACGTGGCTGCGCCAGACCGAGCCTGGGGTGACAGACATCACCTACATCCGCACCCTGGAGGGCTTTGCCTATCTGGCCGTCGTGATCGTCCGACAAACTCGCCCATTCCGCTTTGCGGATGTTACCGGGCCAAGCCGATCGGCAACGATCGAGCGTTCGTGTGCCAAACACGCGCATCGTAGCCGGAAACCACCCATTTTGGTGCGGTAGTTGGTGCACCAAACTTTCCCCTGTGCCAGGGGTACAAAAACCCTTGAAAATCAAGGGCCTTGGTGCGGTCGAGATGTAATCTCAACCCAAGGATATCTAGCTAGTTCGTTGAATGCAATATATTTTCTTTGACGCAATCTTACTCTCGGTTACTTGTTCTAACCCCCCATTGTGCCATTTGTGCCAAGCCCGCGAGGCCGTGTGCCGATCAAATTTCCAGAGGTCATGGCACAATGGCAACGATACAAAAGCGGGGCATCGCATGGCGGGTGCAAGTCCGTCGTCGCGGCAAGGCGCTCTCTGCAACTTTCGATACCAAAGTCGAAGCCGAGCATTGGGGCAATCCGGACCGAGAGCCAAATGCTTGATGGAGCCGTTCCACAGCCACCGGCGCGCAGGTCCGTGGAGCCGGCGGGCGAGACCGCTGCTGACGTCCTTCAGCGCTACGCCGACGAAGTGTCGCCAAAGAAGCGCGGTGGGCGGTGGGAGCAGGTGAGGCTGAAGAGCTTCGTCGAGAAATACCCGGTTTTCCAGAACGCCGTCACTGCGATCTCTGGCCCCGACATCGCAGACTGGCGGGATGTTCGGCTTGTGTCTGTCTCGGCCTCGACCGTGAACCGGGAACTTTGCCTGCTGTCGACGATCTTCACGCATGCGATGAAAGAGTGGCGTTCCCAACCTGCAACGGGACTGGCCTTCTCATTCGCGCGCTGCACCTCGGCAGCCAGAACCCCGGGGTTAACTTCCAGCTCCAGTTCGACTCCGAAGGACTTGCCGTAACCGGTAGTCGCCGTCCCACACCTTGTCGCTACCGTCGACCGGATTCAGGCCGACGTTGTTCCCAGTGTCGCTGAACAGTACGCGGAAGGCATCTAGGCCGGCATTCTCGGGTAGACACTACAACGAAGAGCGACCGCACAGCGCGATCGGGAATATCCCCCCGATCATGCTGGCAAACCCGACCGGGGCCACCAGCCCTCCGGACCCGGGCCCGGCGGTAAACTCTAGACCGCCCATGCTTGCGGCAAACGTCGGACGTCGAAAGACCAGCCTCCTGCTCCTTGATCACCCCGATGATCTGTTCCTCGGTGAAACGGCTCTTCCTCATTTATCTGCTCCTTCCTTGGGGCAGACTCTACATCAGATCGAGGGAGCCAGCGGGGGGCAGGTCACTCCTTGCGCCTTGGCCAGGAAGTCGACCTGCTCGGCGATGATCTCGCAGCCGTAGCGACTCTGGCCGGTGCTATCGGTCCAGAGGGTGTAGTGGTTCCGTCCGGTGACCATGATCATCGCGCCTTTGATGACGTGCTCTGCGACGCGCTTTCCGACGCCATTGAAGCACGTGATCCTGTGCCACTCGGTCTCGGTTTGACGGGTCCCATCATGCGTGCGATCCATGACAAAGTCATAGCTCCACACATGGCCGGTGTATTGCGGACGCAGCCGCACGCATGATCCGTCGTTGAACCCCAGACGACCGCGCTTAGCTGCTTCTGCGGAACCTTGAGCCCTTCGTGACGCCAGATCCGCTCGACCCGCTTGACGTTCACCTCCCAGCCTTCATTGCGCAGCAGCGCCGCGATCCGTCGATAGCCATAACGGCCATATTGCTTCGCCAGCCGGTTGATCGCAGCCTTGAGCGCTTCGCATTTGCTGGTGGTGCAGGCAGCTTACGCTGGCGGTGCTGGCCAACGACCCGGCAGGCACGACGTTGAGATAGATCCAACATCTCCTGCACATGATCCGATCAACCGGCGATCACTCATAGCACCTGATCGACGCGAACCTTCATAGTTTGAATAAGCCAGCGACCGCCGATTTTCCGGTAGGTGTCCTCGCAAGTTCCGAATCCGATGCCGACTTTCCCGTCTCGGGACTGGGCGGGAATGAAACTTTCCTGGCGCCAGTCGCCACGCGCTTCGGTGTCCGATTCGATATGGATTTCAGGCATCGTCGCGATATGGACCTGTCGCTTTTCCGAGCTTAGCCGCTCTTCGAGGAAATCGCAGACTGCCTGGGCGCCATGCACCGCGGGGAATTCCAGTCCCTTGCCGGCTAGAGTGGCCGTGGATGAAATGTCGAGTACCGCATCATCGGCGAGGACCGATTTCAGTTCCTGCAACCTCAATTCGTCGACGAGCTTGCTCCAGCGGGCGCGCAGTCCCTTGATCTCATCTATAGCGAGAAGGCGTTCCAACGGGGTCATGCGTAGCTCCTTTCGGGACAAGCGGTATCTTCGATACGCAGAATGGACAGGAGTGCATCTCGCGGCCCGGCGGGACGCATTCCGCGCCATCCGACGACGCCATCCGGTCGCACAAGTACGCCGCCTCCCGGCTCCACGCCGTACAGGTGCCGCCACCGCCGCGCACCATCCCGGCCCGCAATTGCTTCGAGCGCATACCTGACGACTCTTGCCGCGCGCAAATCCGGTAAGGGGTCGAACTCGGCAAGTGCCTGCTCCGATTCGGCAAGCAGGACGAAATCCGTGCCGTACAAGTCGAGGATCGAACTGGTTTGCGCCGCATCGAGCCACATGTGCGGCGCCCTCTCTCCGGGGCGACCTGTCGGCTCGTAATCATAATACGGATAGGCCCGAGGATATCCCGGAGAACCATCGGCGGCAACGTCCCCGTCATGATACTGCGCGCCAAGCACGACGCCCCATTGCGGCCGATCCCACAAGTTGGTTACCTGATTGCTCTTGAGATCGTTTTGCATCGCAGCATCCAAGACGACGCCAACTTCAGTGCGCCTCTCGCGGTCAAACCCATCGAGCAACGACGGCCCAGCCCCTCGGGTCAGAGCAGCGAGGCGCCAGGCTAGATTGTGTGCATCGAGAAGGCCGGCGTTCATGCCGAGGCCGGCTGCCGGAGGCATCAAATGAGCGCAGTCTCCGATCAGCGCCAACCGATTGGCCACAAATGACTCGGCTACAGCCGCAGTCTTCCACCAGATGGCGGTCGTGGTCACTGCAATCGGCAAGTCTGGCAGGCCGATGATCTTGCGGACCAACTGTGCGGTTATTTCCGGCTTGTAGCGTGACAGGTCTATCCCAAGATCAGGATCGCACTGGCACAGGAGGCTCCACTCGTTTTCGTCGCGCGCCAGCGGAACGCCGGCAAGCGCCCCGGTTAACGGTATGCTGCGATCGCCCAGAACAACGAAGACGCTTTTCAGCGGTGCCATGATTTCCGCGAGAGGCGCCTTGAAGATAATGGTCAGCATCGGGCATGCCTCGCCCTGCTCGACGATCGCGATGTTCGCTAACTCCGCGCATGTCCTTCGAGAGCCATCTGCCCCGACGATGTATTGCGCCTCGATTTCGAAATCCGCCTTGCCCCCGCCAGACGGATGAACCATCGCAGACACACCTGTCTCATGCTGGGTGAAAGCGATAAGCTCATTGCCGAACATCAGTTCAGCGCAGGAACGGCTGCCAAGATGATCAAACAGTATCGGCTCGAGCCGGTCCTGCGTGCAGAAGCTGCCGAGCACCGGCGTCAGCGGATTTGCCGAAAGGCTGCCGAGGCCGAACGGGAAGAATTCGAGTTCGGAGGGAACCAGTCTCCTTCCTATCGCAAAGTTCCGCGTCCGATCGGACGGCATCGCGGTCGAGATGGCCTCTTCCAACCCGAGCTGGCGGAATATTTCCATCGAACGCGCGTTGATCGCTCGCGCTTTCGGATAATAGGAGACGGCGTCCTTTCGGTCGATCACGATGTTCTCGACTCCCATCTGCGCAAGCAGCGCGGAACAAGTCATGCCGACAGGTCCGCCGCCGACGATGAGCACGTCGGTCTTCATGCCGGAACTCCGTTGACGATTGCCGAGAACACTTCCCGAATGGACAACATCTTGAACCATCCTAACTCCTGACCTGCTCCAGAGCTTGGGCGGAAGCCTCGCGCATGGGCCTTAATCCGATTGCGAACGCTGCGAACGCGAGTATCGGCAAGATTGCAAAGCAAACCGCAAGCGAGAGATGGACTTTCGCCGTATCATGAAACCAAAAGTCGGTCAGCGCGCCGACGATCGAGGGCCCGAGCGTCATCGCGGTGGTGCCCACGAACAGCAGGTAGATTGCGTAGACCCTGCCATTCAGACGGGGGGGCGTCACCGTCTGAATGGCGGACGCCGCTATCGCGCCGATGGTTAGGGGAAGGCCGGCAATGGTCATGGCGGACAGCATCAACCCGGCAGACGGCATCAGAAGTCCGCCAAGTCCGAAAACGAAGATGACGACACTGCCCGCGATATATAAGCGAAAGTGAGCATCCCGAACGCCTTGGCTGACCCAACGATCGACCCACCATCCGCTGATGAGGAAAGCCGCTACGCTGCTGATCGACCCAAGCGTCCCCAACACGTATCCGATCCGGTCCATTGGCCAATCGAATTGCCGCGCAAGGATCGTCGGCATCCAGCTTGCTCGAGCGAAGCTCAGCATCAGAATGCTCCCAAACCCTATAAAGTGGCACAAAAAGAATAGTCTACGCTTACGAAGAAAGGCAAAGAGATCAGTCCAGCTTTGCTGATCGGAAGCTTCGTTATGCCGCCTACCGGGTTCTGGCACTACGAAGATCAGAAATGCCAGCAGAAGACCAGAAAGCCCGGCGGCAATAAATGCAAACCGCCAGGCAGACAGAGTGCCAAGTATCGGCACTTCAACACCAGCAGAAGCATAATGGATCAGCATTCCACCCAGAACAACGGACAACTCGGAGCCAAGGACCCCGCCGATTACGAATACAGATAAGGCAGAGGTCAGCTGTCGCTTCGGAAACAGGTCGCTCAGCATAGACAAAGCGCACGGCATGATAGCGGCCTCACCGGCACCCACGAACATCCGTGCGGCAAGCAGTTCCGGAAATGTTCGAGCGAAGCCGCACGCTGTCGCGGCGCAAGACCATATCAGGACCCCGGTCAGGATCACGTATCTTCGCTGCAAGCGATCAGCTGCCCACCCCAATGGCAGGCCCAAAACACCGTACACGACAGCGAAAGACAGCCCCTGAAGCAAACTGATCCGGAAATCGGTCAGCCCAAAGGATGCCTTCAGATCCGACACCATGAGAGAAATGATCTGCCGATCAAAATAAGCCAGTGCGTATAGAATCAGCAATACAAATACCGTCAACCACGCAGTGGACTTTGGGACGACTCGATTGTCGGTCAGATCCACTGCAACATCCCCAGAAATACTCGGCTATTTAAATACGGACGTGAGAAGCTGTCAAGCTGACGAACCGCACTACGCATCCTTGTAATCAAAGCGGCAAACGAGCGTAGAGATTAATTTCCCTTGGCTCTTGCGACATTTCTGGCAGACTCCAGCTAGCGAATCGCCGGCAAATCTCAGGTAGCCTGAACTCTGCACACCTATTAACTTAATTATCATACTAAAAAACCAACGTCAATAAGTTGACGAGAACTTCTTCGCCTCCTTCATTGGGTTTGAGATAAACCAGTATGCGGAATGGGACGCATTGTGATATATATGGCGAAAGATCGACGCTTGGATACTACTTCGGCCCCGCTGCATTTCGCTGTCGAATGGTGTGCATGGTCAAGGTTTTAAGCTGAATACTGTTTCTAGAAGGTCATTCCGATCTTCGGAGCAACGTGGTGATTAGATATGATTGATATTTATCCGGTTGCCTCTGGCTTACTATTTCCGGAAGGGCCCGTTTACCTGTCTGACGGCAGTATCCTGTTGGTTGAGATGGCGCGCAAGACTATCAGCAGAGTCGGTCCCGACGGAGCAATTGGCGTCGTTGCTGAAACCTTGGGCGGCCCGAACGGCATCGCCATCGGCCCCGACGGAAAAGCATATGTATGCAATAATGGCGGGCTTGAGTTCCACCGGGAAGGGGACCTCTTGTTTGCAGGGCACAAGCCGCATGACTACATCTCGGGCTCGATACAGCGCGTGGATATTCAAAGCGGAACAGTCGAGACACTTTATTCCCAATGCGATGGGTTCGCGCTAAATGGTCCAAATGATTTGGTCTTCGATGCTCACGGGGGGTTCTGGTTCACCGATATCGGAAAGTCCGACGAGCGAAGTCGCGACCAAGGCGCTGTCTATTACGCAAAGGCCGACGGATCGCACATCCAGCGCTGGCGCACCAATATACCAACGCCGAATGGCATTGGCCTGTCTCCCGACCAGACTGTCCTGTACGTCGCTGACTCACTTTGTGGCAGGCTTTGGGCGATAGATCTCGAAGGACCCGGTGTCGCTAAAGACGCAGATGACCCTTGGATGGCCGGCAGGGTGATCTGCACACTTCCAGGATTCCAGATTCTCGACAGTCTGGCCGTTGAAGCGGATGGGCGGGTGGCCGTCGGAACCGTTGTAAACGGCGGCATTACGGTTTTCTCAGAAGATGGATCGACTGAATTTTACCCGGTACCGGATCGCTTGGTAACCAATATTGTCTTTGGCGGAACCGACATGCAGGAAGCATGGATTACTGCAGCAAGCACCGGAATGCTTTACCGCTGTCGTTGGCCAAGACCAGGACTGACGCTCAACTACAACGTCTGAAGCCTCGAAGTCCACGTGGTGCCAATTCGATATGTCGATCCCATGCTGCGCATCGCGAGAGGCCCAGGCCTGAGCGAAGCCCCTTGAAGCGCGGTTGGCGGCAAAGCCGCTTGGAGTTCTGCCAAATCACCCTATAGCTAACGGCTTGCCTTCCTGGTGATGCAGTACCCACTATCTACGGCGCGAAATGCTGCACTACGATGATGGGGATGCGGATCCTGGCATCCAAAGCGATGATCAGACGCGCACCTTGAAAATCGAAGAATGGAGCAGCATCGGAACCAGGAACAGCGATGCTGTCATTATGACGGCGCCTGCACGTCAGATTCCTGATAATCACAACTGGCTCGACTCTTGGCGTTCAGTAGTGAAGCCATTGCTTCGACCAGCCAGACACGCTGAGACATCGCCTGGATAAACTCATGTCCTTAGCGCAAACGGTCGGCCGACGATCATTGCATAATCATCGTCAGCCGGAAACGCTGCCAAAATCCGGACATGCAAGCGACTGATGAGAACGCTGCATCGATATCCGGTAGAATGGCTAAAAGCGTACACGCGCAGCGAATCCGATCTCGCGCGGACGAGCAGAATAGAAGCTGTCGTTCGAGGTCGATGCCTGCCCACCATTCGCGTAATAGGTGTTGGTGACGTTGGTACCGTAAAGCGAAAGCTCAACCGGTCCGTTATTCGGGGTAAATGCCGCCCGCAAATCCAGTGTGTGGTAAGGCTTTTGGAAGAAACGCTCGCCGGGAGCGAGGATAATCTTACTGCTATAGAAATAGTTTGCAGACAGAGTGCCTTTGCCTCCGAACATGGGGGCAGTATAAGCAGCACCAACATTGACGGTAAACTTCGGTGCACGGACAAGCCTAGTGCCGGAAAGATCAGCAAAGGCATTCACCAACGCGGTGCCCGTAGGATTAAGCTGAATAATCGCAGCGTTCAAATATTCGGAATACTCAGCTTTCGGTATCCAGGATATGCCGGAATTCAGAGTCAGGTTCGACCCAACCCTGCCGGTAACAGCAAGCTCGGCGCCAGTTACCTTGGCTTTGCCTGCATTCTGCAAAGTCGTTGTAGCCGTGGCGACATTGAGTGAGGATAGTTGGATGTCCGTGTAGTCATAATGGAACGCAGCTGCCGTAACCAACATCCTGCCGTCCATCATAGGCAGCTTGATACCCCCTTCGATCGCCTTGATCTTCTCGGGCCGGGTCACGGTCGTTACGGCAGCCAGGCTGGCATAAGCGCCGCTTTTGAAGCCGGTGCTGTAGGTAACGTAAATATTCGCATCATCGTCATTCAAAGTGTATCGTGCACTCGCGCGTACACTGACATTTGAAAAGCTGTCCCGCCGATCGGACACGAATGCGGGCACTCGTGACGTCCCAAAGTTGTGCTTGTGCTCGTTTGTATACCGCAACCCGCCAATCAGTTGCAGCCGGGACGTCGGCTGCAATGTGACTTCGCCGAAACCGGCAATCGATCGAACAGTATTTCGCTGGTCATAGTTAGTTATCACGGTCGACGGCTGAAAAACCAAATTCAGCCCGCAGGCACAATTCCGAACGTTGTAATAGAACAGCCCGGTCGAAAAGTTTAATAATCCGTCAAAGTCACTAGTCGCTGTCAGTTCTTGGCTGAAAGCCTTGGTGCGGTATGGTGCCGTCAAAACAGCGCCATTAAGATATGTATTATCAAAGTCCAATGTATTGTTACTAGTGATACTATTGTATGCCGTTATTGACGTAATACCAAGATTTTTGGATACACCCCATCTGGCTGTCAGACTTACGCCGTCTGTTGTGACCTTAGTGAACGGTTCGAAGGTTCGGGAAGACTCCCACGGCCCGGTGGCACGAAATCCCACAATCGCTCCGACTGTGGCAGATAAGTTGGCAATGCGCGGTGCGAGGAAGTAGGACGCTTTACTGTTGGAATGCTCCAGCCCGATCGTTGCCGTAAAATCGTCTGAGGGTTCCCACATGATTTTTGAGCGCGCCGAAATTGACCTTGACTTACCAATCTTGCCGCCGGTCCAGTTGGGGTTGATGTTCGTGATGTACCCATCATCTTCATAAAAGTAGATTGCGGCATCGGCCGCTAAAGTATCCGATACACCACCGGTCACATACATCTGCCCGCGTCTTGCATTGAAGTTAGGGCTATAATCTGCACTAAAGTCGAACGACGTGTCGTACGACGGCGCCTTGGTGATGACCCGGATAGCGCCACCAGTCGCATTGCGGCCGAAAAGGGTTCCCTGCGGACCCTTGAGAACCTCAATTCGTTCGATATTGTTCAATGAAAACAGCCCTGCCGTAGGGCTTGAGACGTAAACGCCGTCAACATACAGCGCTACGTTGGTTTCGTCTCCGACCGCATTCCCGGTCGAACTGATGCCGCGTATGGCGACAGAGAAATTGAATCCCTGGCTCACTGCAACGAGGCCTGGCGTCACCTTGGCGAGGGAGAGCGTCGTGTTGACGCCGGCGGTCGTCAGTGCGGGAGCGTCGATGGCAGTGATGGAGATCGGCACTTCGCTGAGCTTCTCGCTTTTGCGCTGCGCGGTCACCACAATGTCGCCGTCCGCCTCGGAATCGCTCGCTTCAGAGATCTGATCCTGGTCGATCTTGTCTTGCGCCAAACTTGGCTGGCTCCACAGCGCCAACGATGCAGTGCACAACAAGGCTGTCTTGGAACCTATCCGCATAATCAACCCCCACTAGATACGTTTTTTCTTAGCGGGAATTATCGTGAGAGAGGTTTTGAAGGTCAACGTTGGAATGCGAGCCGACAGCTTTTTCAAATATGTGTAATGATCGGCCCCAGCGAGTGGTCTGAGCCGTTTCCGGGGCCGGCGGTCGATAGCGCAACCAGCCATGCGGCCCGACGGTGTTGTACAACGCGGCAACGCAACGCCCACGAGACCGAAGTCCGCGAAGTTCTCCATCGCTGGCATCTGAAGCGCCCCGTGTTTTTCGGAGGCAGTTTTGTTTGAGTCATGCAACCATATTGAGGGTCTCGATGGTTGCATAGTAGTTGGCTTCGGCCTCGGCGGGCGGGATGTGCCCGATGAGGCCGAACAGGCGGTGATTGTTGAACCAGTCGACCCAGCGCAGCGTTGCCATTTCCACCGCTGACGCACTCGGCCATGACCTTTGTCGCCATATGACCTCGGCCTTGTAGAGGCCGTTGATGGTCTCCGCGAGAGCGTTGTCATAACTGTCGCCGACGCTGCCGACCGAGGGCACCAGGTTGGCCTCGGCCAGGCGCTGGGTGTAGTTCATGGCCAAGTATTGCACACCCCTGTCGCTGTGGTGGATCAGGCCATCATCGGCACTTGGCCTGCGGGCATGGATCGCCTGCTCCAGGGCATCCAGCACGAAGTTCGCTGTGGCGCTGGTGCTGACCTTCCAGCCCACGATCCGCCGGGCGAACGCGTCGATCACGAAGGCAACGTAGACGAACCCGGCCCAGGTATGGACATAGGTGAAGTCGACTACCCACAGGGCGTTGGGTCGGCTGACGCGGAACTCCCGGTTCACCTTGTCCAGCGGGCACGGTGTCTTCGGGTTGCTGACGGTCGTGACCGTCTTCTTGCCCCGGCGTACGCCCGCCAGCCCCATTGCTCGCATCAGCCGCTCCACAGTGCACTTGGCTACCTTGATCCCTTCACGCTGCATCTGGTGCCAGACCTTGCGGACGCCATAGAGGCCGAAGCTGGCCTCATGCACCCGCCTGACCTGCGCGCCGATCTCGTCATCGCGCCGGGCACGGGCCGATCGCCTGCCAGGATCAGCAAGCCGGGCTGCATACTCGTGGTAGGAAGACGGGGCGATCGCCAGTTCGCGGCAGATCGGCTCGATACCCAGTTCAACCCGGTGGGCGTCGATGAACGCCATCACCATTTGCCGTGGCGGTCGAGCTCCGCCTGCGCAAAATATGCCGATGCCTTGCGCAGGATTTCATTGGCCCGGCGAAGCTCCTTCACCTCGCGCTCCAACGCCTTGAGCCGATCCCGTTCGTTGACCGCTTGCGCCACTGGTCCCGCGCGTCGGCTCGCCTCCTCACGGCACCAGCGGCGCAACGTCTCGGTCGTGCAGCCGATCTTCGAGGCAATCGACGTCATCGCTGCCCATTCGGAATCATGATCGGCGCGATGCTCATCCACCATTCGAACCGCTCGCTCGCGAACCTCAGGCGAAAATCTGTTCCTTGTATTGCTCATCGGGGCTCCTTCTCACAGATAGGAGCCTCCGGGAAAGCCGGGGCGCTTCATCTGCAACCTGCCTGGTATCTCCAGGCGATGTGCCGCTGGCTCGAACGCATTCATGCGGGCGAAATTCGCCGTTCGTTGATCCTGATCCAGCCACGCACGCTCAAATCCTTCGCGGTCGCCATCGCTTTCCCATGCTGGCTGCTCGGGCGCAATCCGAGCCTCCGGATCATGGTCGCAACCTATGGCGAGAAGCTGGGTGGCGAGCATGCCGAGGCGCGCCATCAGATCATGACCAGCCCTTGGTATCAGCGGCTCTTTCCGGGCACTCGCCCGGCCGAGCGCGGCAATCGCGACGGTCTCTTCCGCACGAGCAAGGGCGGCTATATCATGCCCGTGTCCGTCGGCGGTGCGGTCACCGGGCGCGGCGCGGATGTCATCATCCTTGATGACTGCATGAAGGCCGACGAGCAGGCGAGCGAGGCAGCGCGCGAGGGCGTGAAAAACTGGTTTTCGAGCGCTCTGTCGACCCGGCTCAATGACAAGCGCGACGGTGTCATTCTCTCAATCCAGCAACGCATCTGCGAAGATGATCTTCCCGCCCTTCTTATGGAGAAGGGCTATGCATGCCTGAGCCTTCCGGCGATTGCGGAGCAGGATCAGACCGTCGAGATAGGCCCGGATCTGGTTCATCTGTGGAAACGCGGCGAGCTTCTTGACCCTGTCCGGTTTGCTCTAGACGTTTTAGAGCAGGAAAGGGTGCATCTTGGTGCGCAGGATTATGCCGCCCAATATATGCAGAACCCGGTTGCACCTGGCGGTAATCTCCTCAGGATGGAACAGTTCAAGAGATTCCAGGAACCCATTCCACGGGAACGGTTAGACCGCGTGATCCAGAGCTGGGATCCGGCCGCGACTGACCTGCCGACCAGCGACTGGTCGGTCGGCACCACCTGGGGGCTGCTCGCAGGCCGCTTCTTCCTCCTCGATATTCACCGTGCAAGGCTTGACTATCCCGGCCTCAAGCGCGCGGTCATCGCCCAGCGCGCCAAATGGCGTGCCGACCAGGTCGTGATCGAAAAGTCGAGCAACGGTCTGGCGCTTGTCCAGCAGCTTCAGCAGGAAGGGCCGTTCCGTCCCTTTGCCTGGCCACCTGCTGGAATACGCCAGATCGACAAGGCCGAGCGACTCCTGGCCCAGACCGGGCAGATTGAAGAGGGGCGGGTCTGGCTGCCCGCCTCGCTTGATGGACTGGACGCCTTTCTCTCGGAGCTGCGCGCCTTTCCCAACGGCCGATTTGACGACCAAGTCGACAGCCTCACCCAGATGCTTGAATACACCTTCTGGAACTGGCGCCAGCTTAGGGAAGAACACAATGCATCCGGCCGACTGATTGCGCCAGTCCGGGGAAAGCGTCCGCCGCTCCCTGCCCTACCTGACTGGATCAGATGAGGTGCATTCCGTGGTTCAGCCCGCTTGATAGCCTGCCCTGAGGGTCGCAACGATCGCCGGCGGCGTGAGGAGACGGAGGTCGCCGGTAGGTGGGCTCTCGGCCGGTTCATAGCCGGCAAAGGACCAGAGCCACCATTGTCCCTGACGGCGAAGCCAGGCCTTTTCTGTGCCCGGGGCTGTGACCATGGCCCCATCGGGCAGGTCTTGGGGCTGTGGACAGGGTGCAAGGGTGCCGCGCTCACCGGCCAGCTCCCTATCCATGTCCGCAACGCCGGGCAATTGTGCCAGCCCATGGGCACGTGCCTAGGCCTGCTTGAAGGTCTACAGCGCCGCCGCACGGCACGATCCGCACGGCCGGTGCCCGGCTGCCAGCGCGGTCGGCTCGTCCAGAAAGAAGAGTTCGGTATAATGGCTGGGTGCCATCAGTGTCCTACGGATGCCGGACCACGCAAGCAGACAGGATATCCATGCTCGGCCGTTCGACGTCCGGACGATATTGCCGGCCTCATCATGAAGGCAGCCGCGATTGCCCATGAGATTGCCGCGCTCGGGCGTGGCGACAATGTCGCCAAAAGGCGTCACCCGATTTTGCCGCGGCGCATGAAGTGGCAAGGATGCGGTCATTGCTGCAGTCTGGCCAAGCGGGGACGAAGGCTGTTGACGAACTGATTGGCGGCAGACGAGAGCAATGCGACCTGCCGCGTCTCCTCGCCCTCGTCCCATGGCCAGGACGAGGCCCACTCCAGACTTATCGAGGCCTCGCCATCGCTCCTCGTCCATTCGGGCACGCAATGCCGGAGCCTACTTTGGGCTCGTGCCGAGGCGTCATCAATCGGGCGAACTCGACTGGACTGGACGCATCACCAAACAAGGCGACGGTATGGTGCGCAAGCTGCTCTATGAAGCCGCCAACTCCATCCTCACCCGGAGCCGGGAAAGCTTCGCGCTCAAGAGCTGGGCGCTGAAAATCTCGAAGCGCCGTGGCCTGAAGAAGGCCAGGATCGCACTCGCCCGCCGTCTCTCTGTCATCATGCATGCCATGTTGCGCGACGGCACTTTGTTCGAAGCATGAGGTAAGGTAGAAGCAGTTCGCCAGCGGTGAAGCGCCAGCGCTGATCCGAGGGCGGTGTCCCGCGAGGGAACGCAGGGACGGACGATATGCGAAGGTGTCAGATGGGCATCCAAGCCCGCATCGAGTCAATGCAACGTCCGGCCTTGTGGGACCCGATACAGCACGACCAAGCCTCTCGGCTCGGCCAGTGCGGACAGATCCTTGAAACCCTCAAGGGGCCACACCGCCAAAGCTCTGCAAATTACAGATCCTGACCCTAGTTGTCACGAAAGGCGCGCGCGAATTGATCGCACAAAGGCTTCGTCACATAGGACAACATGGTCCGGTCGCCGGTCTCGATGAAGATCTCCGCCGGCATGCCTGGCCGCAGCTGAATTCTCGGATCGCTTTTCAGTGCTTTGGCGTCGATCGAAACGCGGATGGCGAAATAGTTCTGGCGCGTCGTCTGATCGACCGTGCGCTCGGCGGCGACAAAGTCGACCACGCCTGGAATCTCGGGCGTTGCGGTCGAATTCATGCTGGTGAAGCGGATTCTCGCCCTTTGCTTCGGCCGGACCTGGTCGACATCCGCCGGGCTGATGGACCCTTCGACCAGCAATACATCCCGGTCGGGAACAATCTCCATGATCACGTCGGCGGGCCGTATGACGCCGCCCACCGTTGTCACCGCAAGCTTGTCGACGATGCCGTCATAGGGCGCGCGTATCACACTGCGGTCATGGGTGTCGGTGGCCGATACGCTGCGCACCTGCTGCTGGTTGAGCGTGGCGTTGACCTGCGCCAGCTGGGTGCCGGCGTCGGCGCGGCGGGTTTCGCTCAGCTGGATTGTCTGTTCGTGCGCCTCGGAAATCCGGGCCTGGGTCTGCGCGATGCTGGCCTGCAAAGCGCCGATGCTGCCCTTGAAGTCGACCGCCGTGCGTTCGAGCTGGTTGAGATGGCCGAT
>Ga0207658_10001412_pt1 | contig 18717 bp, 14 predicted proteins | sample KBSS33metaG_FD_184322 | JGI IMG/M metagenome (GOLD analysis project Ga0207658, IMG submission 184322) | Switchgrass rhizosphere microbial communities from Kellogg Biological Station, Michigan, USA - KBS S3-3 metaG (SPAdes) (version 2) | ecosystem: Host-associated > Plants > Roots > Rhizosphere...
CGCTGGCCGCCGGAACATCGCCCAAGTCGATCTTGGCGAACCGATATTGCGGCCCAGGCTGGACATCGAACCGCACCACCGACTTGGCCAGTTCCGCCTGCCGCCGCGCACGCACCACTTCGGCAGCTTCCGCCCGCGTCGGTGCCGCGCCAGAGGCATCCGCGCTTGCGGTTTGCGCGGCTGGCCGCTCGATCGTCTGCGTCACGCCGGGATCGTAATAGCCATAGACGCGCAGCACCTGCTGCAACAATTCGGCATCGCTTTTCGCACGGCGGGTAAGCTGCGCGAGATTGTCTTCGTCGTCCTTGAGCGTCGCCAGCGCCGAAAGCCCCTTGAACCGGGCCACGATGGCATCGCGATCGGGCATTTTCGCGTCTGGCGGAAAGGCCAGAACCACCTGATCGCCCACCCGCACCAGCGATGCGTCGGCAATCTGCGCGCCCTGGGCGGCATCATCGTTTTCCAGCGCCGCACCGGCCGCCTTGACCTGTTCTTGCGCGTCGGCAATGTCGGGATCGGGCGTGAGCGGCGCGATCGTCGGCAGATCCGCCTGGTCGGGCCACTCGATCGTGATGCCGGGAAGGGTGGGCAGCGCCGGCAGGGGTTCGGGGCTGATCAGGGTGGAGACATCCGGCACCGGGGTGCGCGCGGCGTCTGTATCGCGGGCCCAGGCTTGCGGGTTGTCCAAGGCAGAATCCGGGATCAGCGCCTCAAGCGCCGGATCGGCATTGCGGGACTGGCCCAGCGCTGGCAGCGGCACCAGGCTGGCGCCAAGGCCGATCCCCACGGCAGCCAGGCCGTGCGCCAGGCCCGAGCGACCGAAAATCTCAGAGCGGAGGAAAGCCCTCGGCCATTCCGGCGACGACCGGGCGAGGCGCGAGTTCGGGCTTGGTCGGCATGGCATCGGCGCCATCGGCGCGGCCCAGGCGGTCGATCGCCTGCTCCTGGGCGCCAGGTTCGAAACCATGCCAGCCATCGCGACCCAAACGCTCCATCGGCCGATAGCGGACCTTGTACTGCATCCGCGCCGATCCCTCGACCCAATAGCCGAGATAGACGTAGGGCAAACCGATCCTCTGTGCGTGGAGGATGTGATCGAGAATGATGAAGTTTCCAAGCCCGCCGCGCGTTTCGTGATGTGGATCGTAAAAACTGTACACCATCGAGAGACCGTCCCCCTGCTGATCCGTCAGGCAGGCCCCCACAAGTTTGCCCGGGCTGCCATCGGCAGTGGGCTCCCTGTATTCGATCACATAACTTTTCACCGACGTATGTTCCACCATGTCCGCGAAGTCCATCTCGTCCATGGTGGCCATGCCGCCGCCCGGATGCCGGGCAGCGAGATAACGCCGCAAGAGGTCGAATTGTTCCGCGGTCGACCAAGGTTTGCATGCAGTTACGACAAGATCGCCATTGCGGCGCAGGTCGCGCCGTTGCGTTGCCGAAGGTTGGAAAGCGCCCGCCACCACCCGCACCGAAACGCAGGCCGTGCAATCGGCGCACGATGGGCGATAGGCAACGGTCTGGCTGCGGCGGAAACCGATGCGACTGAGCGCGTCGTTCAGGTCTTCCGCACCGGGGCCCTTGAGCTCGGTAAACACTTTGCGTTCCTGCCGGCCAGGCAGATAGGGGCACGGGGCCGGGCTGGTGACGAAGAAGCGGGGGAAGTGGACAGGCGCAGTCACAGCCAGAGCAGTTCCTTGTCGCGCAGCAGACCATCCACTCCGCGTCTTGCCCATAACCGTGCCCCGGCACGCCTTGGGCTTAAAGCCTGTTAACCACGAAATCCGATGCACCGACAAGTCTTGGCGCGCATTTTGGTGCGGTTTTGTGCGCGAACCCGCGTGCCCGTGCCAAGGCAGGACAGTCTGCCTGGCCCGGGTTAACGATTTGACGTTGTGCAGGCTGGCGTGCCGGCCGTTTCAGGCCAGCTCGACTTGCGTGACGTCATAGCCGCGATCGCGCAGCGAGCGAACGAGCAGGTCGATCTGCTCGCGGTTGCGTGCCTCGCATTCGATCTCGGCAGTCAGGCCCTTGGCCGGCAGCGAGGTGAAGATCCGCTGGTGCCACACTTCAAGTATGTTGACCTGGTGGCGATTGAATTCCTCCACCACGCTGTAGAGCGCACCAGGGCGATCCTGCAGCACGATGCGCAGCCGGCCCAGGCGGCCGGAACGCGCCAGGTCGCGCAGCAGGACATTGGCGAGCAGGCGCGTGTCGATGTTGCCACCGGTCAGCACGATGCCCACCTTGCGCCCTTCGAACATGGCGCGATTGGCCATCACGGCGGCAAGGCCGGCAGCCCCCGCCCCTTCCACCACGGTCTTCTCGATCTGCAACAGCAGGGCCAGCGCGGATTCAAGCGCGGCTTCATCGACCAGCACGATATCGTCGAGCAGGGTTTCGAGCACCGCCGAGGTAAACGCGCCCGGCTCCTTCACCGCGATGCCTTCGGCCAGGGTATCCCCGCCGCAAGGCAGGTTCTGGCGCTTGAGCTTGTCGTACATCGAGGGGAACAGTTGCGCCTGCACGCCAACAAGGCCGATTTCCGGCTTCATCGCCCGCGCCGCCGTGCCCATGCCGGTCAACAGGCCGCCGCCGCCGATCGGCACGGCCAGCATGTCGATCTCGGGAACGTCGGTCAGCATTTCGAGCGCCACGGTGCCCTGGCCAGCGGCCACGGCCGGATCATCGAACGGATGCACGAACGTCAGCCCGCGCTCGGCTTCGAGCAGGCGCGCATGGGCATAAGCCTCGTCGAAGGTTTCCCCTTCGAGCACGACATTGCCGCCCACGCTTTCGGTCTGCATGATCTTCACCGCCGGCGTGGTACGCGGCATCACGATCGTGACCGGAACACCCAGCCGCCGCCCGTGGTAAGACAGGCCCTGGGCATGATTGCCGGCCGAAGCCGCTATCACGCCGCGCGCACGCTGTTCGTCGGTAAGGAGCAGAAGGGCATTGAGCGCGCCGCGTTCCTTGTAGGCGGCGGTGAATTGCAGGTTTTCGAACTTGAGGTAGATCTCGGCGCCGGTGATCTGGCTCAAGGTCTGGCTGTAGAGCGTGGGGGTGCGCACCACCTTGCCCATAATTCGCCCGGCCGCCGCGTGAACGTCGGCAAGGGTCAGCTGGGCATGCGCCGGCTGCTGGGCGAGCTTGTGGACAAGGTTTTCCATAGTGCAGCCCCCCTAATGCAAAGCCTTGCGCAAAGAAACCGTTTCTGCATGTCGCGAAGTGTCGCAAGGGAGGGCTGGCACGTCGGCGCAAACCGGGTAAACAGCCTGCCATGACCGAACCCCTGACGATCGCCTGCATCGGCCTTGGCACCATGGGCGGCCCGATTGCCCGCCACCTGGGCAAGGCCGGCCACCGCCTGACCATCTTCAACCGCAGCGAGGGCCGCCGCGAAGCGTGGCTGACAGCCAACCCCGGCCTTGCCACCCGCGTGGCATCAAGCCCGGCCGAAGCAGCCGAAGGCGCCGATGCGGTGATCACCTGCGTGGGAAACGACGATGACCTGGCCGACGTCGTGCTCAGCCCGCAAGGCGCCTTCGCCACGCTTCGTCCGGGCGCCGTGCTGATCGACCATACCACGGTATCGGCTCGCATCGCCCGGCAGATTGCCGTGGAAGGGCGCGACAAGGAAGTGCTCTGCGTGGATGCGCCCGTCACCGGCGGACAATCGGGCGCGGAAAACGGCACGCTTTCGATCATGTGTGGCGGCAGCGACAAGGCAATCGCGGCAGCACGCCCCGTGCTCTCTGCCTATGCCAAGCGCGTGGTCCACGTGGGCAAATCGGGCGCCGGGCAAACCACCAAGATGGTCAACCAGATGTGCCTTGCCGCCACGATCGCCGGCCTTTCGGAAGCCATGCGCTTTGCCCAGGCCGCGCATCTCGATCTGGGCAAGGTGTTCGAGGCGATTTCGGGCGGCGCGGCACAATCATGGCAGATGGACAACCGCTGGGACACGATGGCCGAAGACTCCTTCGACTTCGGCTTTGCCGTTGACTGGATGCGCAAGGACCTGGGCCTGGCGATCGAGGAAGCGCGTGGACTGGGCGCCAGCGTGCCGACGACCGCGCTGATCGACCAGTTCTATGCCGATGTGCAGGCCTTGGGCGGCGGACGGCAGGACACCAGCGCGCTGATCCGTCGCCTGCCCTTGCGCGGGCAGAAGCCGGCATGAAGCGCGCCCTGATCGCTGGCCTTTTGGCCGCCTGCGCCCTGCCCGGCCTGGCCCTGAATAACCCCGCCCACGCGGCCCAGGCCCCATCCACCGACACGCTGGTGGACAATGTGCGCGGAGAAACCATCGGCGCCGATGGCCAGGTGGAAAAGGTCATCGGCCTGCTGTTCGACCGCGCCGGAACGATCCGCCAGGTTTTTCACCCTGGCGACAAGCTGCCGAAGAAGGGTTTCGGCTATCACATCGATGGCCAGGGACAGGTGATCCTGCCCGGCATGATCGACTCCCACGTTCACGTGATGGAACTGGGTCTTGCCGCGCTCACGCTCGACCTGTCCGGCACACGCACCCTGCCCGAGGCGCTTGAGGCGATCCGTGCCTATGCCTCCGCCCATCCCGAGCGCACCTGGATCACCGGGCGCGGCTGGAACCAGGAGCAATGGGGCCTGAAGGATAGCGCCGGCACCAGCCGCTATCCGACCGCTGCCGAACTCGATTCCGTGGTGGGAGACCGGCCGGTCTGGCTGGAACGAGTGGATGGCCATGCCGGATGGGCCAATAGCGCCGCGCTCAAGGCTGCCGGGATCACGACGGCCAGCAAGGCGCCCGAAGGCGGCGCGATCGACCGTCGTCCCGATGGCACGCCGGCAGGGGTGCTGGTCGATGCGGCCATGGGCCTGCTCACCCCGCGCCTGCCCGCTCCGCGCGCGGCAGACCGCGATGCCGCCTTGGCCAAGGCGCAATCGCTGCTGTTCCAGCGCGGCGTCACGGCCGTTGCCGACATGGGCACCAGCATCGAGGATTGGCAGGCCTTCCGCCGCGCGGGGGATCGCAACCAGCTCTATGTGCGGATCATGGCCTATGCCATAGGCACCGACCAGATGGCGCTGATCGCCGGGGGCGAGCCCACGCCGTGGCTCTATGCCGACCGGCTGCGCCTGGGCGGCGTCAAGCTGTACATGGACGGCGCGCTGGGTTCGCGCGGGGCCTGGCTCAAGGCGCCTTATGCCGACGCACCCAGCACGCGCGGGTTGCCCCGCATGAACGATACCCAGTTGGGCAACCTGATGAGCAGGGCCGCGATGGACGGTTTCCAGGTGGCGGTTCACGCCATCGGCGATGCAGCCAATGCCGCAGTGCTCTCTTCGATCGGGGACCTTTCAGCCACGTACAAGGGCGATCGGCGCTGGCGGGTGGAACACGCCCAGATCGTCGATCCGGCCGATATTGCCCGGTTCGGACAGAACGGCATTATCGCTTCGATGCAGCCGGTGCATGAGACATCGGACCGCGCGATGGCAGAGGCGCGCCTTGGCCAGCAGCGGTTGGCCGGGGCCTATGCCTGGCAGTCCATCGCCAAGGCGGGTGGCAAGCTGGCCTTCGGGTCGGACGCCCCGGTCGAGGCGCCCGATCCCTTTGCCGGGATTGCCGCCGCGATCAGCCGCCAGGGCGCCGACGGGCAGCCTGCCGGTGGATGGCAGCCGCAGGAAAAGGTGTCCCCCGCCCAAGCCCTGGCGGCCTACACCACCGGCGGCGCCTATGCCGGATTTGCGGAAAGCCGGTTCGGACGGCTGGCGCCGGGCCTGCGCGCCGATTTCATCCTGGTCGATACCGACCCGCTGACGGCCACGCCCGATGCCATCCGCAGCACCAAAGTGCGCGAAACCTGGGTGGGCGGCGGCAAGGTCTGGCCAGCCGACACAGACCAGGCCCCGGCTGAAAAGGATGGAAACCAAAAGCGCTAAGGGCCGTTAGAGGGGCCGACGCGGAAGGTGCCGGGTTCCCCCCTCATCCCGGCGCTGCGTTGCCAGGCCCAGATGGTGTTCTCCCCTCACACCGGTGGCACGGCCATGCGGGCAGCGGAAAAATCCCGCCGCGCATGCGATTCCCTCGAACTGTGTACTGTGGTGGGGGCCAATGATGGCCTCCACCACATAGGGATTTACGGCAGCAGTTCGGTTGGCTGCCCCGCGGCTTGCGCCGCAGCCGCAGCGGCTGCTTCCTCGGCCTCGGCCCGCACCTTTTCCTCGGCATCGGCCCGTTCGGCAAAGCGCATGATGACCAGCGTGCCTTCGAACAGGATCAACAGCGGGATCGCCAGCATCAGCTGCGAAACCACATCGGGGGGCGTGATCAGGGCCGCCAGCGCAACGATGCCCACGATCACATAGCGCCGCGCCTTGACCAGCGCATCGCGGCTGACAATGCCAGCGCGGTTGAGCAGCATGAGCAGCACCGGCAGCAGGAACGAAACGCCGAACGCCAGGATGAACTGCATGACGAGGGCAAGGTATTCCTCGATCCCCGGCAAGGCTTCCAGTTGCAGGCCGCCCTTGTTTCCTTGGAACCCCACGAACCATTTGAACGCGGTGGGCATCACCACGAAATAGGCAAGGCTCGCCCCCATGCCGAACAGGATCGGCGTGGCGATCAGGAACGGCAGGAATGCGCGCTTTTCCTTGGCATAGAGCCCCGGCGCAACAAAGGCCCAAAGCTGGTTGGCAATCACCGGGAAGCTCAACAGGAACCCTGAAAACAGTGCCACTTTCAGGTTCACGAAAAACGCGGAATAGAGCTTGGTATAGATCAGCCGCCCATGCCCTGCGGGAAATGCCAGGCTCAACGGATGGACCAGGATCGCCAGGATCGCATCGACGAAATAATAGCTGATCGCCGAAGTCAGAGCGAGTGCATAGACACAGCGCAACAGGCGGGAGCGCAGTTCGATCAGATGGTCGAGCAGCGGCGCCTGGGTTTCATCGATATCGCGGATCTGGATCACGGCTGGCCCGGTTCTGTGGATGGATGGGCATCATGGGGCACAGGCCCACGCGGGCGTTCCCCGCGTTGTTCCACCGGCAAGAGATGCTCTGGCGGCGGCGGCAGGGGTGCCGGATCGGTGGGCGCATGGGGCGCGAGGACCGGATCGACCGCGTGGGGTGCATCCGCTGCCGCGTGGGGCGTTTCCGCCGCGCTGGCTGCCGCGCTTTGCGCCATGATCTGGGCGTTCTGCTCCTGCCACTTCTTTTCCATGTCGGCCAGCTCGGCCTCACGGATCATCGTTTCGATGCCGGCACGGAAATGGTTGGAAACGCGGCGCATCTTGCCGATCCAGCGACCAGCGGTGCGCAGCGCGAGCGGCAAGTCCTTGGGCCCGATCACGACGATCGCCACGATCACGACGAGCAGCAGCTCGGAAGGCGCAATATCGAACATCGGTGCCTCAGCCCTGCGTTACGGGGCCGATCAGGCCTGCGGACCTTGCTGGTGATCGCCCACTTGCACAGATGGCTGCGAGACCGGCGGCTGCTGCACCGGGGCCTGCGGAGCCACGGGCGGAACGGGCGCGACCGGCGGCACGGGCGGGGTCTGCTGGATTTGCGCCGGCGGCGGGGTGACAGGCGGATGGGCTTCCTCGTTCATCCCCTGCTTGAAGCTTTTGATCCCCTTGCCGAAATCGCCCATCATCTCGGAAATGCGGCCACGGCCGAACAAAATCAGCACGACCAGCGCCAGAATGATCAGGTGCGGTAGAGAAAGGCCACCCATTTCAAATTCTCCTTTGCCTGCCCAGATAGGGGATGTTCCGGCGTTTCGCCAGCGGGCAGTGCCGATTCCTGTCGTTTAGTCGGCCTCGTCCGCCTCGTCTGTTGCCTCCTCGGCCGCGTTGCCGGTGAGCACGGCATAGGCTTCATCCACCGGATCGAGCAGACCGGCTGCGCGCAATTCGCCGATGCCCGGCAGGTCGGACCGGTTCGATAGCCCGAAATGCGTGAGAAAGGCAGGCGTGGTGGCATAGATCGTCGGCCGCCCAGGCACTTCGCGCCGCCCGGCAATACGCACCCAGCCCGCCTCCATCAACACGTCGAGCGTGCCCTTGGCGGTCTGCACGCCGCGAATGGCCTCGATTTCTGCCCGGCTGACTGGCTCGTGATAGGCGATGATCGCCAGCGCCTCCGTCGCCGCGCGCGACAGGCGGCGTACGTCTTCCTTTTCCCGCCGCAGCAAGTGGGCCAGATCGGGTGCCGTCTGGAAATGCCAGCACCCGCCACGCTCCACCAGATGAACGCCCCGCCCCGCATAATGCTCTGCCAGTTTGGCCAGTGCCGGCCGCACGTCTGCCCCGCCCAGGTGCCGGGAAATCTCGTCGGCCCGCAAGGGTTCGGTGGCGGCGAACAGCGTGGCCTCCACCGCGCGCGTCAGATCGTCGGGCGCGGTCATGGCATGGCAAGCTGCACGGGCCGGATCAGCAGCGGGCCAAAGCATTCGTGCTGCACCAGTTCCACCCGGCCCTGCTTGGCCAGTTCCAACGCGGCCAGAAAGCTCGACGCCAGGGCCGAGCGGGCCAGTTGCCGGTCAACGTCGCCACTGATCGTCATTGGCGGCAGGAATGCGCGCAAGTCCCGCCATTCAAGGCTGGTGCCGAGCAGCGCGGAGATTCGCGCCAGGGCGGCATCGAGCGTCATCACCGGCCGCTCGCGCACCATGTGCACCACCGGGCGATTGCGATGCTGGATCTGGCCATAGGCCTGGATCAGATCGAACAAATCGGCCTGCCAGCGCGAACGCCGCGCCAGGGTGAGCCCTTCGGGCGCGCCGCGCGCAAAGACATCGCGCCCCAGCCGGTCACGCGCCATCAGCCGCGCGCCCGCCTCGCGCATGGCGCCCAGCCGTTGCAGCCGCAATTGCAGGCGCAGGGCCATTTCTTCCGGGCTGGGCTGCATATCCGGGTCTCGTGGCAGCAGCAGCAACGATTTCAGATAGGCCAGCCACGCCGCCATCACCAGATAGTCGGCCGCCAGTTCCAGCTTCAGCGCGCCGGCACGATCGATGTAATCGAGGTACTGGTCCACCAGTTCGAGGATCGAAATCTTGCGCAGATCGACCTTCTGCCGCCGCGCCAGGTCGAGCAGCAGGTCGAGCGGCCCTTCCCAGCCATCGAGATCGAGATAGAGCGCGTCATCGTTGGCAACGGGCACGGAAAGCTCTGGGGGCAGGTCGTCCCACGCGGCGTCTTCATCCAGTGGCGCGCCTTCTGCCATGGCGGATCAAGCCAGCGCCAGCAGCGTGTCGCGACGCGCGAAAAGCTCTGCCTGCAATGCCTCGTCGCACGGCACGGCAGCAGGCGCAGTGGGCGCCAGCGCGCGGGCCAGCCGTTCGGCCGTCAACGCCCCCATCGGCGCGAGTGCCTCAGCAATGCCGATCATATCGGGCATTTTTGCCCAGCAATTGAGCGCGATGTCGCACCCGGCCGCCTGCGCGCGGGCGGCGCGTTCGGGCACGGTGCCGCTCAGCGCCTGCATGTCCAGGTCATCGGTCAGCAACAGCCCGTCAAAGCCGATGCGGCGGCGGATCACCTCGCCCACCACGAAAGGCGATAAGGTTGCGGGCAGATCGGCATCCCAGGCGGTGAACCGCACATGCGCCGTCATGCCGATGGCCGCACCGGCAAGCGCCCGGAACGGCGCGAGGTCTGTGGCCAGTTCCTCTTCAGAGGCCGTGACGGTGGGCATTTCCTTGTGACTGTCGGCCATGGCGCGCCCATGGCCGGGAATATGCTTGACCACGCCCATGACTCCGGCGCGCGCCAGGCCATCGAGCGTGGCGCGGCCCAGCGCCGCCACCCGCTGCGGCTCCTTGCCCAGCGCGCGATCGCCGATCACATCGTGCGCGCCGGGCTGGCGCACATCGAGCAGCGGCAGGCAATCCACGCTGATCCCGGCTTCGGCCAGATCGAGCCCCAAGGCTTGGGCGTTGGCGCGCGCAGCCTCGATCGCGGTGGCAGGTGCGATGTCGTAAAGCCGGTCGAATGCTTCGCCGGGCGGATAGGCCGCCCAGACCGGCGGCTTCATCCGCGCCACGCGGCCGCCTTCCTGATCGATTGAAATCAGCAGGCGGTCGCGCCCGTGCAATGCACGCAAGGCATCGGTCAGCGCGCGCAACTGGTCGCGGCTCTCCACGTTGCGGCCGAACAGGATATAGCCGGCCGGGTCCGCATCGCGAAAGAACGCGCGCTCGTCGGCAGTGAGAACGGGGCCGGAAAGACCGAAAATGGCAGGAAGCATAGCCCCCTGCCATCCCGAAATTCGTGTGTCATGGCAAGCCCTATCGGGCTGTCTGCCCCAGGATCAGTGCTTCACCTGGCACTTCACGCCTTCGCCCTGCAGCTTGTTGCACAGCGTGTTGGCAGCACCGGCATCGCCGGGCACGGCCTGGAGCCGATAGACCGTGCCGATGTCGGCCTTGCCGGCAAGGATGCGGTGGTTCATGCCCTTGAGGCTTTCGTGCGCGACGACAAGCTTGTTCCAGCCCGCTTCGGCCAGGGCCTGGCTGGAAAAGGCGCCAACCTGCACGCCCACGCCGCCGGCCGGGGCCGCCGCCGGGGCAGCCTTTTCGGCTGGCTTGTCTGCCGGCTTGGCACTGGCGCTGGGCGCCGGCGCAGCGGGTGCATCCTTGGCGGCGAGCGCCGCGGTCGGGCGCTCGCCCTCGCTCACCTTGAAGCTCGAATCGCCGGTTCCCTGGAAGGTCTTGCCGCCCGGATCCTTGGGAGCGACCTTGTAGGGTTCCTTCGACGCTTCGATCAGGCTGCCGTCGGCAGCGGCGGGCGCGGTGTTGCGATGGGTGGCCCAATAGATCGCGCCGACGATCGCGGCGAGCAGGATCAGGGCAAGCACGCCAAAGCCGATCAGGCGCCCATTGTCGGGGCCCTCGTCTTCCAGATCGACGTCGTCCGCGCTTTCAAGCCAGGGCAGGCGCTCCTCTGTGCCCAGATCCAGCGCCTCGGCGCCTGCACCCTGCCCTGCGTTTTCGTGCTGATCGCCGTTCACCGCTGATCCCCTTTTACCACTACGTCAAAGCTCCTGAGCGGCCTCGACGCCCAGGATAGCCAGTCCATTCTTAACAACCTGCCCGATTTGCGCGGCCAGGAAAAGCCGGGCCTCGGTAAGGTCCTTATCCTGTGCCACAATGAAGCGCTTTTCTGGTTTGTCGTTCCCCACGTTCCAGTAGGCGTGGAACGCGGCGGCAAGGTCATAGAGGAAGAACGCGATGCGGTGCGGCTCGCGCGCCACGGCCGCGCCTTCGACCATGCGCGGGAATTGTGCTGCCTGCTTGATCACCGCCAGTTCTTCCTGGCCCAGCAGCCCAAGGTTGGCACCGCTCGGCGCCCAGCCCAGTTCCGCGCCCTTGCGCAAGGTGGAACTGATCCGGGCATGGGCATATTGCACATAGAACACCGGGTTGTCCTTCGATGCTTCCACCACCTTGGCGAAGTCGAAGTCCATCTGCGCATCGGGCTTGCGGGTGAGCATGGTGAAGCGCACCACGTCCTTGCCCACTTCCTCCACCACGTCGGCCAGCGTGACGAAATTGCCCGCGCGCTTCGACATCTTGACCGGCTGGCCATCGCGCAGCAACTGCACCATCTGCACCAGCTTGACCTCGAAAGGCTTGGGCTTGGCACCCTCGGCCCCAGTCAGCGCGGCAACGGCGGCCTTGATCCGCTTGACCGTGCCGGCATGGTCTGCGCCCCAGATATCCACCAACGCGTCGGCGGTTTCGGCTTTCTGGAAGTGATAGGCCAGGTCCGCGCCGAAATAGGTCCAGCTGCCGTCCGACTTCTTGATCGGGCGGTCCTGGTCGTCGCCAAAGCGGGTGGAGCGGAACAACGGCAGTTCCACCGGCTCCCAATCCTCGGGCGTCTTGCCCTTGGGCGCTTCCAGGTGCCCGTCATAGACGAGGTCGTGCGCGCGCAGCCAGGCTTCGGCTGCCTCGGGCTTGCCCGCTGCCTGAAGCTCTGCTTCGGATGAAAACAGATCGTGGACGATGCCCAGCTTGGCAAGGTCTTCCTTGATCATCACCAGCATGGCAGCGACAGCCTTTTGCCGGAACAGGACCAGCCATTCGCTTTCCGGCGCGCCGACATAGCGATCACCATATTCGGCAGCGAGCGCCTGGCCCACGGGCACGAGATAGTCGCCCGGATAGAGCCCTTCGGGCACCGCGCCCACATCCTCGCCCAGCGCCTCGCGATAGCGCAAGTGTGCCGAGCGGGCGAGCACATCCACCTGCGCGCCGGCATCGTTGACGTAGTATTCCTTGATAACCTTGTGCCCGGCAAATTCGAGCAGTGCGGCCAGGGCATCGCCCACCACGGCGCCACGGCAGTGGCCCATATGCATCGGGCCGGTGGGATTGGCCGAAACGTATTCCACGTTGACCGTGGTGCCGCCGCCAAGCGGGGAGCGGCCATAATCGCCGCCCTTGCTGCCGATCAGGGCCAGTTCGTCGGTCCAGGCGGCATCGACCAGGCGCAGGTTGATGAAGCCCGGCCCGGCGATCTCGGCGCTGGTCACGCGCGGATGCGCCGCCAGTTCCTCCACCAGCAGGGCGGCCAGTGCGCGCGGATTGGTGCCGGCGGGCTTGGCCAGGACCATCGCCGCATTGGTCGCCAGATCGCCATGGGCCGCATCGCGCGGCGGTTCGCACGTCACGGCGCCGCGCCCCAGGCCATCGGGCAGCGCGCCCTTGGCAACGAGGGCATCGAGCGCGGCATCGATCACGCCGGCATAGGCGGCAAACAGGCTTTGGCTGGTCATGCCCGCGCCGATAGCGAATTTGTCGGGGCTTGGGAACTGGCGGGTTTGGGGCTTGTGCAAGGCTTCGCACCACCCCCAACCCCCTCTTCTGAGAGGAGGGGGCTTTTACCCTTGATTCTCCCCATCCTCTTCAGAGGAGGGGGTCGGGGGGTGGTGGATGCCTAAGCCAACCTCAACTGACAACAAACCCCAGCGCCCCATCGCCTTCGTCGATGGTCACGGTGCTGCCATCGGGAATCTGCCCGGCCAGCAGGCGCTCGGCCAGCGGGTCTTGCAGATAGCGTTGCACCGCACGCTTCAAGGGCCGCGCGCCATAGACCGGATCGTAGCCCACCCGGCCCAGCCAGCGCTTGGCCGCCTCGGTCAGGTCGAGCGTGATCTTGCGATCCTTGAGCAGCTTGGCTACGCGCGCCACCTGGATGTCCACGATCGGGGCCATGTGTTCCTGGCCCAGGCGGTGGAACAGGATGATCTCGTCCAGCCGGTTGAGAAATTCCGGCCGGAAGTGCGCCCGCACCACGTCCATCACCTGCGGTTCGACAGTTCCTACATCCTCGCCCTCGCCCAGGTTAGCCAGGTACTGGCTGCCCAGGTTCGACGTGAGGATGATCAGGGTGTTGGTGAAATCCACCACGCGGCCCTGGCCATCGGTGAGGCGCCCGTCGTCGAGCACTTGCAGCAGCACGTTGAACACGTCCTGGTGCGCCTTTTCCACCTCGTCGAACAGCACGACCTGATAGGGCCGGCGCCGCACCGCTTCGGTCAGGACGCCGCCTTCGTCATAGCCGACATAGCCCGGAGGCGCGCCGATCAACCGGCTGACCGCGTGCTTTTCCATGAACTCCGACATGTCGATGCGCACCATCGCGTTGTCATCGTCGAACAGGAAGCCGGCCAGCGCCTTTGTCAGTTCGGTCTTGCCCACGCCCGTGGGGCCCAGGAACAGGAAGCTGCCGAGCGGACGGTTGGGATCCTGCAAGCCGGCGCGCGCGCGGCGTACGGCCTTGGATACGGCCAGCACCGCGTCCTTCTGGCCGATCACCCGCTTGCCCAGCGCCTGCTCCATGTTGAGCAGCTTCTCGCGTTCGCCTTCCATCATGCGGTCGACGGGCACGCCGGTCCACCGGCTGACCACGGCGGCGATGTCCTCGGCGGTCACTTCCTCGCGCAGCAGGGCGTTTTCGCTCGCACCCTGCGCCTCTGCCAACTGGCGCTCCAGCTCGGGAATGCGGCCATAGGCCAGTTCCCCGGCCTTGCCCAGGTCACCCACGCGCTGCGCCTGCTCCAGTTCCACGCGCGCGGCATCGAGTTGCTCCTTGATCTTGCCTTCGGCCTGGATCTTGTCGCGCTCGTTCTGCCAGCGCGTGGTGAGTTCAGCCGATTGCTGCTCCAGGTTGGCAAGGTCCTCGCGCAGGGTATCCAGCCGATCGCGGCTGGCCTGGTCGGTTTCCTTGGCCAGCGCCATTTCCTCGATCTTGAGCTGGATGATCCGGCGATCGAGGTTCTCGATTTCCTCGGGCTTGCTTTCCACTTCCATGCGGATGCGGCTGGCGGCCTCGTCCATCAGGTCGATCGCCTTGTCGGGCAGGAAGCGGTCGGCGATATAGCGGTTCGACAGCGTCGCGGCCGCCACGATCGCGGCGTCGGCGATGCGCACGCCATGGTGCACCTCGTACTTCTCCTTGATCCCGCGCAGGATGGAGATGGTGTCCTCCACCGTGGGTTCGCCCACGAACACGGGCTGGAACCGGCGCTGCAAGGCCGGGTCCTTTTCCACGTACTTCTGGTATTCATCCAGCGTGGTCGCGCCGATGCAGTGCAGTTCACCGCGCGCCAAGGCGGGCTTCAAGAGGTTGGACGCGTCCATCGCGCCCTCTGTCTTGCCCGCGCCGATCAGGGTGTGCATCTCGTCGATGAACAGGATGATCTCGCCCTCGGCGCCCTTCACTTCGTCGAGCACGGCCTTGAGCCGCTCCTCGAACTCGCCGCGATACTTCGCGCCGGCAATCAGCGAGCCCATATCGAGCGCCATGAGGCGGCGATGCTTGAGGCTGTCGGGCACGTCGCCATTGGCGATGCGCAGGGCGAGGCCTTCGGCGATCGCGGTCTTGCCAACGCCAGGCTCGCCGATCAGCGCCGGGTTGTTCTTGGTGCGGCGCGCCAGAATCTGCACGGTGCGACGGATTTCCTCGTCGCGCCCGATCACGGGGTCAAGCTTGCCCGCCCGCGCCGCCTCGGTCAGGTCGCGCGCATACTTCTTCATCGCGTCATAGGCGTTTTCGGCGCTCGCGCTGTCGGCATTGCGGCCCCCGCGCAGCGCGGCGATGGCCGCTTCGAGCGATTGCGGCGTGATGTTTGCCGCCTTGAGCGCCTGGCCCGCCGCCGTCGTTCCCGCCAGCGTCAGGGCCAGCAGGATGCGCTCCACCGTCACGAAGCTGTCGCCGCTCTTGGTGGCAAGCTGTTCGGCCTGGTCCAGCAGGCGCACGGTATCGTTGTCGAGCCCGGGCGAGGACTGCGCGCCCGAACCGGAAACGGCCGGAATCTTGCCCAGCGCGGCATCGAGCGCGCTGACCGCCGCAGCGGGGTTGCCCCCGGCGCGCTGGATCAGCCCGCTGGCCATGCCTTCGCTGTCTTCCAGCAGGGCCTTGAGCACGTGTTCGGGCGTGATGCGCTGATGGTTCAGGCGGATCGCCAGCGTCTGCGCCGCCTGGAGGAAGCCCTTGGCACGATCGGTGAATTTTTCGAGGTTCATGGGATGTCTCGCTCTCCTGACCTCGCAAAGGTAGTGTTGCGTTTGGGCAACACAAGGACATGGATCAAATTTTGTACGTCGCACTTGATCGAGCGACCAAGTCTCTGCACAAGAGACGAGCATCCCGCTTGATTATTTCGGACAAGCGTGTTAAGCCGCTTTGCGGCTTAAACAGATAGGAGGCGCGCATGAGTAATGTTATTGCCGCCTTCAGCCTGCCCCAAGCAAGCAAGTTAACCAAAATTCCGGAGGGACGTTTGGTTGATTGGGACAGGGAAGAGTTTTTCGTGCCCTCTTTAGCTTATGGCAATCGGCAAGCTGCGTATTCGCGAGTATACTCGTTCGAGGATTTGGTTGGTTTGCGGACCCTCAATATCTTGAGGGACCGTGTATCCATGCAGCACCTGAAAAATGCAGCTAAGCGATTGAAAGCGCATAGCGGAAAGCCTTGGTCAGACCTCGCCCTTTATACACTAAAAGGTGAGGTGCATTTCAAGAATCCTAAGGATGGCAAGATTGAGGGAGCAATCTCCGGTCAATACGGAGCTACTATTCCTCTGGAGAACATAGCTCAGGAAATGATGGAAGAGGCCAACAAACTACGTGAGCGTGATGCCACCCTGGTTGGTTCCATTGAACGACATAAATTTGTCATGGGTAACGCACCAGTTTTTGGTGGGACGAGAATACCTGTCTCGGCGGTAATTAGCTATCTCGACGCTGGTTATTCAGACGAAGAGATCATTGAAGAGTACCCTGATTTGGCATTAAGCGACATTGCCGTTGCCCGACGATTCAAAGAAGGTTTGACTCCGGCAGCATGATGCTCCTTATTCCCGCACGGTGCTATTCCTTATCGACCATAACGTCCAAACGAGTGTGCATCGTGTCTTGAAAGAGATGCGCCATGACGTTGCGCTATCTAAGATTGTGTGTGGTCAAAATGCTCCTGATCCCGTCGTGGCCATCGCGGCCATGGAGCAAGGGCGAATATTAGTCAGCCATGATCGGGACATGAAAAGAATCCAGCGCTTTCTTTCTTCCCGTGATCAGGCCAGGTTCCCCGCGCTGTCTAGACTCATGTTGCAATTACCGGAGCCGATGGCGGCTAGCCGCTTACGCGAAATGATGCCCTTGATCGAATGTGAATTCGAACTGGCACGTCACGGCAACCAACCAATGTTGGTACATTTGCAGGAACGCTGCGTGCGCATTTTTCGCTGATTGAGTAGTTTGCGCCCTCCAATACCTTTCGCCGCACCGGTTGCAATCCCAACCATCGCACAGCCAAAAACGCCCACGATGGTTCAGCTTTGACTCAGGCGCCAAGGCTCTTACACACTAGCGCAGAGACTTTTCGAGACAGGACAAGCCCCCCTCCATGCAGCGCTTCCTCAACGCCTCTCTCCTTGCCCTGGCGATTGCCTCGGCCGCGCCTTCGCTCGCCTATGCCGCGCCCGCTGTTGCGCCGGCTGCACCTGCCCCCGCGCCACTGGCCGATCTCGTCAAGGCGGTCGACATTCCCTACGAACAGTTCACCCTGCCCAATGGCTTGCGCGTGCTGGTGCACACCGATCGCAAGGCGCCGGTGGTGGCGATCTCTGTATGGTATGGCGTGGGTTCGAAGAACGAGCCCAAGGGCAAGACCGGCTTTGCCCACTTGTTCGAACACCTGATGTTCAACGGCAGCGAGCACAACAAGGGCGATTTCTTCTCGCCGCTGCAGAATGCCGGTGCCACCGATTACAACGGCACCACCTGGTTCGATCGCACCAACTATTTCGAGACTGTGCCTTCGGCCGCGCTCGATCGCTTCCTGATGCTCGAATCCGATCGCATGGGCTATCTGCTGGGCGCGGTGACGCAGGAAACGCTCGATAACCAGCGCAGCGTGGTGCAGAACGAAAAGCGCCAGGGCGATAACGAACCCTTCGGCCTGGTCCAGTACGAGCAGCTCGAAAACCTCTATCCCGTCGGCCATCCCTATCACCACAGCACGATCGGCTCGATGGCCGATCTCGATGGCGCGAGCCTTGCCGATGTGAAGGCCTGGTTCACCGATCACTATGCCCCCAACAACGCCGTGCTGGTGCTGGCGGGCGACGTCGATCTTGCCACGGCCAAGGCCAAGGTGGCCAAGTGGTTCGGCGCGATCCCGGCCGGGCCCAAGGTGCAGCCGGTTTCGGCGTCAGTGCCCACGCTGCCCTCGCCCAAGGCCAAGACGATCAAGGACGAAGTGGGCACCACGCGGCTCTATCGCATGTGGGCGATCCCCGGTTACGACGATCCCGATTACCTGCCGCTGCAGATCGGCGCGGTGATCCTGGGCGGCCTCGCCTCTTCGCGGCTCGATGACAATCTCGTGCGCGGGCAGCAGGTGGCCGTGGCAGCCAGCGCCAATGCCGAAGTCTATGCCCAGGCCGGGCAATTCGTGGTTCAGGCCGATGTGAAGCCTGGGCAGGATGCCGCAGTCGCGGCCGCAGCGCTCGACGCGCAGATCAAGCGCTTGGTGACCGAAGGCCCGACCGCCGACGAACTCGCCCGCGCCAGCACCGTCACCGCCAGCGACCAGATCCGCAAGCTCGAATCCGTTGGCGGCTTTGGCGGCAAGGCGCCGACACTGGCCGAAGGGCTGCTCTATCACGGTGACGCGAGCTATTACCGCAAGGAACTGGCGGACATGGCCGCGCTGACGCCCGCCAAAGTACGCGCAGCACTGCAAAAATGGCTCACCCGCCCGGTCTTTGCCCTGACGGTGGAACCCGGCACCCGCACCGAAGGGGGCGAGGCGCATGGCGGCTGGGCCAGCAACGACGCCACGGCCAAGAGCGTGACGAGCGGCGGCCCTGGCGGCGGCGCGCATCCGGCCTATTGGCACCAGCCCGGCCAGGCCCCTGCACCACTGCCCGCCGCTGCCCCCGGCCCGGATCGCAGCGAACTGCCGCCGATCGGCAGCCTGGCCGCCCTGCAATTCCCGCAGATCGAGCGTGCGACGCTCGCCAACGGCATCAAGGTGGTCTTCGCCCGCCGCGCCGCCGTGCCGGTGGTTTCGGTGCAAGTGGCGTTTGATGCCGGCTTTGCTGCCGATCCACGCGATGCACTGGGCACGCAGGCCACGCTGCTCAAGATGATGGACCAGGGCACCACCAGCCTCGACGCCGCCGCCTTTGCCCGCGCAC
>Ga0207658_10001421_pt1 | contig 18669 bp, 18 predicted proteins | sample KBSS33metaG_FD_184322 | JGI IMG/M metagenome (GOLD analysis project Ga0207658, IMG submission 184322) | Switchgrass rhizosphere microbial communities from Kellogg Biological Station, Michigan, USA - KBS S3-3 metaG (SPAdes) (version 2) | ecosystem: Host-associated > Plants > Roots > Rhizosphere...
GGTGCTCGCCCGCCGTCACGGCATCGCGCACCGCGGCGGCGGCGAAGGTCTTGCTCACGACGAGCAGCGTGACGCTTCGCACGGGGCGCGAGGCCTGTGCGCAGGCACTGGCGATGCGCTGGTGCACTTGTTGTAAGTTGTCTGCGATCATCGCCATAATGCGTCGAGTATCCCGCAGGCCCGGGGGCGAACCTCCCCTGCCGTCGGTACATCAGCGCCCGGCGTCAACCTACCTCTGGACCCATGGACATCACTCAACTGCTGGCGTTTTCGGTCAAGAACAAGGCGTCGGACCTGCACCTTTCGGCCGGCCTGCCGCCGATGATCCGCGTGCACGGCGATGTGCGCCGCATCAACGTCGATCCGCTCGAACACAAGCAGGTCCACGCCATGGTGTACGACATCATGAACGACTCGCAGCGCAAGGCCTACGAAGAGACGCTGGAGTGCGACTTCTCGTTCGAGATCCAGGGGCTGGCGCGCTTTCGCGTCAATGCTTTCAATCAGAACCGCGGCGCCGGCGCGGTGTTCCGGACGATTCCGTCGAAGATCCTGACGCTGGAGCAGCTGAACGCGCCGAAGGTTTTCGCCGAGCTGGCGCTGAAGCCGCGTGGGCTGGTACTGTGCACCGGGCCGACCGGCTCGGGCAAGTCGACCACGCTGGCGGCGATGGTCAACCACCTGAACGAGAACGAGTTCGGTCACGTGCTGACGGTCGAGGACCCGATCGAGTTCGTGCACGAATCGAAGAAGTGCCTGATCAACCAGCGCGAGGTCGGGCCGCACACGCTGAGCTTCGCGAACGCGCTGCGTTCGGCCCTGCGCGAGGACCCTGACGCGATCCTGGTGGGCGAAATGCGCGACCTGGAGACCATCCGCCTGGCGCTGACCGCCGCCGAGACCGGCCACCTGGTGTTCGGCACGCTGCACACCTCGAGCGCGGCCAAGACTGTCGACCGGATCGTCGACGTGTTCCCCGCGGCCGAGAAGGAAATGGTGCGCGCGATGCTGTCGGAGTCGCTGATCGGCGTGATCTCGCAGACCTTGTGCAAGGTGAAGGACGGCACGGGCCGGATCGCAGCGCACGAGATCATGCTGGGCACGGCGGCGATCCGCAACCTGATCCGCGAGGCCAAGATCGCGCAGATGTATTCGTCGATCCAGACCGGCAATTCGATGGGCATGCAGACGCTCGACCAGAACCTCGCCGACCTGGTGCGGCGCAACGTCATCTCGCCGGTCGAGGCGCGCGGCAAGGCCAAGTTCCCGGAGAACTTCCCCGGCTGAGCCGGCGGATCGATCGGTTTTTTGAGGGATCAAAGGGAGCCAGCATGGAACACGACCAGGCATCGAAATTCGTCAACGACCTGCTGCGCCTGATGGTGTCGCGCAATGGCTCCGACCTGTTCGTGACGGCCGACTTCCCGCCCGCGATCAAGGTCGATGGCAAGGTCACGAAGGTCTCGCCGCAGCCGCTGACGAGCCAGCACACGCTGGCGCTGACGCGCTCGATGATGAACGACAAGCAGGCTGCGGAGTTCGAGCGCACCAAGGAATGCAACTTCGCGGTCGCCCCGCAAGGCATCGGGCGCTTTCGCGTGAACGCGTTCGTGCAGCAGGGCAACGTGGGCATGGTGATGCGCACGATCCCGCAGGTCATCCCGACGATCGACAGCATGAGCCTGCCGCAGGTGCTGAAGGACATCGCGGTGTCCAAGCGCGGGCTGGTGATCTTCGTTGGCGCCACCGGTTCGGGCAAGAGCACCTCGCTGGCGGCGATGGTCGACTACCGCAACGAAAACTCCTTCGGTCACATCATCACGATCGAGGATCCGATCGAGTTCGTGCACACGCACAAGAACTGCATCGTCACGCAGCGCGAGGTCGGCATCGACACCGACGGCTGGGAGGCCGCGCTGAAGAACACGCTGCGCCAGGCGCCCGACGTGATCCTGATGGGCGAGATCCGCGATCGCGAAACGATGGAGCATGCGGTCGCGTTCGCGGAGACCGGTCACCTGTGCCTGGCCACCTTGCACGCGAACAGCGCGAACCAGGCCCTGGACCGGATCATCAATTTCTTCCCCGAGGAGCGGCGCGCGCAGCTGCTGATGGACCTGTCGCTGAACCTGAAGTCGCTGATCTCGCAGCGCCTGATGCCGCGCCAGGAAGGGCGTGGCCGTGTCGCCGCCGTCGAGGTGATGCTGAACTCGCCGCTGATCTCGGACCTGATCTTCAAGGGCGACGTCGCCGAGATCAAGGAGATCATGAAACGCTCGCGCGAGCTGGGCATGCAGACCTTCGACCAAGCGTTGTTCGACCTGTACGAGGGTCAGGCGATCACGCTCGAAGACGCCCTGCGCAACGCCGACTCGCTCAACGACCTGCGGCTGCAGATCAAGCTGCACAGCCATCGCGCTCGCAGCAGCGACCTGTCGGCCGGCACCGAGCACCTGACGATCGTATAGTCGGCGCCGGGGCCTTCGGGCTCGGACGATAGCGGGGTCGGCAATGCCGGCCCTTTCTGTTTTGATTGAGGTGCAATGAGTACAAGGACCTACGAACCCACGCCGGCGCGCCGGGTCGCCTTTCTCGGACTGGGCGTTATGGGGCATCCGATGGCCGGGCACCTCGTCGCGGCCGGGCACCGCGTCACGGTCTACAACCGGACGCCGGCGAAGGCCGCGCAGTGGGTCGCCGAGCACGGCCACGCGAGCGCTGCCACGCCGCGTGCGGCGGCCGACGATGCCGACATCGTGTTCGCCTGCGTCGGCAACGACGCCGACCTGCGCGCCGTCGTGCTCGGCGAGCAGGGTGCGTTCGCAGGCATGAAGCCGGGCGCGATCTTCGTCGACCACACGACCGCGTCGGCCGAGGTCGCGCGCGAGCTGGCGGCCGCGGCGCTGCCGCGCGGCCTGCAGTTCGTCGACGCGCCGGTGTCGGGTGGCAACCTCGGTGCGATCAATGGCACGCTGACGGTGATGTGCGGCGGCGACGCGGCGGCTTTCGCCGCGATGCAGCCGGTCGCGATGGCGTTCTCGAAGGCGGTGACGCTGCTCGGCGCAAGCGGCGCCGGGCAGCTCGCGAAGATGGTGAATCAGGTCGCGATCGCCGGACTTGTGCAAGGCCTGGCCGAGGCGATCGCCTTCGGCGAGAAGGCGGGCCTGGACATGAAAGCCGTGCTCGGCGTGATCGGCAAGGGCGCGGCGCAGAGCTGGCAGATGGACAACCGCGGTCCCACGATGATCGACGACCGCTTCGACTTCGGCTTCGCGGTCGACTGGATGCGCAAGGACCTCGGCATCGCGCTGGACGAGGCCAAGCGCAACGGCGCGCGCCTGCCGGTCACGGCGCTGGTCGACCAGTTCTACGCCGACCTGCAGGCCCAGGGCGGCAACCGCCTGGACACCTCGAGCCTGCTGCGACGCTTGCGCTGACGCGCTGCGCCGTCGATCAGGGCTTGGCCGGCTTGGTTTGCAGGTCGGCGAGTTCGGCTTCGGTGACGATCTCGAAGACCTTGACGACCTTCGTCACGCCGCTGACGCCGCGCGCGATGTCGGCGGCGCGATTCGCCTCTCGTTCGGTGACGCGGCCCATCAGGTAGACGACGCCGCGTTCGGTGACGACCTTGAACGCGTTGACCTGCAGGTCCTTCGCGTCGACGAAGCTCGCCTTGACCTTGCTGGTGACCAGCGTGTCGCTCGAGCGGTTGCCGAACGACGCGGCGGTGCCGATCGCGACCTCGTTGACGACCGAGCGCACGCTTTCAATGGCACCGACCGCGCGTTCGACGGCCGTCTTGTCGGCCTCGTTCGTCACCGTGCCGGTGAGCAGCACGATGTGGTTGTAGCTGGTCACGCTGACGCTGCCGCGGTCTCCGATGGTCTCGTTGACGCGCTTGATGCCTTTCACCTCGATCGTCTGGTCGTCGATCTGCGCACCCGAGGTGCGCCGGTCGATGGCCATCATCGAGCCGCCGACGACGGCGCCACCGAGCAGCAGCGGCGCGCAGCCACCCAGTGCGGTCGCAGCGGCCAGGGTCGCGAGCAGCGCCGCGAGGCGCCGTGAAGTTCTGGAAGTCATGTGTTTTCCTGTTCGCCCAGCAGTTGCAGGTCGACCGCGTCGCACAGGCAGTGCAGCGTCAGCAGGTGCACCTCCTGGATGCGCGCGGTGCGATCGTGCGGGACGCAGATGAGGACGTCGGTTTCGGTCAGCAACTCGCGGATCTTGCCGCCCTTGTGGCCGGTCATCGCGATCACGACCATCTCTTTCGCGCGCGCCGCCTCGATCGCCGCGATCACGTTCGCCGAGTTGCCGCTGGTGCTGATCGCGAGCAGCACGTCGCCGGGCGCACCGAGCGCCTGGACCTGCTTGGAGAAGATCGAGTTGAAGTCGTAGTCGTTGCCGATCGCGGTCAGGATCGAGCTGTCGGTCGTCAGCGCCAGGGCGGCCAGGCCCGGGCGCTCGCGCTCGAAGCGGCCGACGAACTCGGCCGCGAAGTGCTGGGCGTCGGCGGCCGAGCCGCCATTGCCGCAGGCCAGCACCTTGCCACCCGCGGTGATGCAGCCGACCAGCGCGCTGACCGCGTGGGCGATCGGCTTGGCGAGCACCTCGGCGGCGGCGTACTTCAGGTCGGCGCTGTCGAAGAACTGCTGTTGGATGCGTTGTTCAAGCATGGGCATGGATGATATGACACCGATGCACGACACCGGTTCCATCGGCCACGATCGGCGCCACGCAACTGCATCAGGATGCGTCGAACGCCGCGCGCAACCACTCGATGCGCTCGCCGTCGATCGCGACCACGTCGAAGCGGCAGGGCGGCAGGGTCCGCTGCGAGCGCAGGAAGTGCTGCGCCGCAAACACCAGACTGCGCTGCTTGCTGGCGCCGACGCTGGCCGCCGCACCGCCGTGGGCCTGGCCCTGGCGTGCACGGACTTCGACGAACACCAGCGTGCCGTCGCGCTCGCGCAGGATCAGGTCGATCTCGCCGCCGCGTGCGCCGGGGCCGCGCGCGACCCGATAATTGCGCTGCACCAGGGTCAGGCCCTGGCCCAACAGGTGCGCCAGCGCGCGCGCCTCGCCCGCGTCGCCGCACTCCTTCGTTGTCGCCGAACCCCTTGTGACCACACCCGTTGCCTCGTTGATTCTGCAAGCCGCCGCCGATGCGGCCGGCGCGCAGCATTACCCGACCGGCGCACTGTACGTGGTGGCCACGCCGATCGGCAACCTTGCCGACATCACGCTGCGGGCCGTCCACGTGCTGGCGCTGGTCGACGCGGTCGCCTGCGAGGACACGCGCCACAGCGCCCCGTTGCTGCGCCAGCTCGGCATCGAGGGCAAGGCGCTGATCGCGCTGCACCAGCACAACGAGCGCGAGGCCGCCGCCGGCGTGCTGTTGCGGCTGGCGCGCGGCGAGCGCGTCGCCTACGTCAGCGATGCCGGCACGCCGGCCATCAGCGACCCCGGCGCGGCGCTGGTCGCGGCGGTTCAGGCAGCGGGCTACCGGGCGCTGCCGGTCCCGGGGGCGAGCAGCGCGGTGGCCGCCCTCAGTGTTGCCGGCGACGCGACCGGCGCTCCCTTCACCTTCATCGGTTTCCTGCCGGGGCGCAGCGGGGAGCGCGCGCTGGCGCTGAAGCAGCTGGCGGCGAGCCCGCAGACGCAAGTGCTGTTCGAGGCCCCGCACCGCGTCGAGGCCTTGGCCGCGGCGCTGGGCGAGGCCTGCGGCGCACGTCGACTCACCGTCTGCCGCGAGTTGACCAAGCAGTTTGAGACCGTGCACAGCCTGCCGGCGAACGAGCTGCTCGGCTGGCTCGCGGCCGACGCGAACCGCAGCCGCGGCGAATTCGTGCTGGTGGTGCATGCGCTGGCGGTCGCGGGCCATGACGCGGCCGCGCCCGCACACGACGCGACGCTGCGCACGCTGCTCGCGGCGCTGCCGCTGAAGCAGGCCGTTGCGCTGGCCGCCGAACTGACCGGCGCGCCGCGCAACGCGCTCTACGAACGCGCGCTGACGCTGAAGAACGGCGCCGACGCCTGAGCTCTTGCAGGGACAAGGCGGCGCCTTCGTACCGCGCATGGGCCGACTCCTACAATCGCCGTTCACCCTCCGAGGATGCCGCCGATGATCTCCCGCGAACCCACGATCGAACGCCTGGCCGTCGCGCGCGCGCTGCTGCTCGAACCCTTCGGCCTGACCGACGCGACCCTGTCGAAGGCGCTGGCGACGATCGCCACCCACCGCATCGACGACGCCGACCTGTACTTCCAGTACACGCGCAGCGAGGGCTGGAGCCTGGAAGAGGGCATCGTCAAGAGTGGCAGCTTCGGCATCGACCAGGGTGTGGGCGTGCGCGCGGTGGCGGGCGAGAAGACCGCGTTCGCGTATTCCGACGACATCTCCGAAGCGGCGCTGCTCGACGCGGCGACCACCGTGCGCACGATTGCCGCGGCCGGCCAGAGCCGCCAGGTGAAGGTCGGCACGAAGCAGAAGGTCGGAGGCAGCCGCGTGCTGTACGCGCCGATGGATCCGATCGCCACGCTCGACAGCACCCAGAAGGTGGCGCTGCTCGAGAAGGTCGAGAGGCTCGCGCGCAGCAAGGACCCGCGCATCGTGCAGGTGATGGCGGGCCTGGCCGGTGAGTACGACGTCGTCATGATCGCGCGCGCCGACGGCACCCTGGCCGCCGACGTGCGGCCGCTGGTGCGGCTGAGCGTGACCGTGATCGCCGAGCAGACGATCGCCGGCGAGGTGCGCCGCGAGGTCGGCTCGGGGGGCGGCGGTGGGCGTTTCGGCTTCGGCTATTTCCACGACGGGGTGATCGAAGACTACGTCAACGACGCCGTCAACGCTGCGCTGACCAATCTCGAATCGCGCCCGGCGAAGGCCGGCGAGATGAGCGTCGTGCTCGGGCCGGGCTGGCCCGGCGTGCTGCTGCATGAGGCGATCGGCCACGGGCTGGAAGGCGACTTCAACCGAAAGGGCTCGAGCGCCTTCAGCGGCAAGGTCGGGCAGCGCGTCGCGGCGAAGGGCGTGACGGTGCTCGACGACGGCACCATTCCCGACCGCCGCGGCTCGCTCAACGTCGACGACGAAGGCAACCCGAGCCAGCGCAACGTGCTGATCGAGGACGGCATCCTGAAGGGCTACATCCAGGACTCGATGAACGCGCGCCTGATGGGTGTCGCGCCCACCGGCAACGGTCGGCGCGAAAGCTACGCCGCGGTACCGATGCCGCGCATGACCAACACCTACATGCTGGGCGGCGACAAGACCAAGGAAGAGATCGTCGCGGGCCTGAAGCGCGGCCTGTACGCGACCAACTTCGGTGGTGGCCAGGTCGACATCACCAGCGGCAAGTTCGTGTTCTCAGCGAGCGAGGCGTTCTGGGTCGAGAACGGCAAGATCCAGTACCCGGTCAAGGGCGCGACGATCATCGGCAACGGGCCGGACGCGCTGACCCGCGTCAGCGCGATCGGCAACGACATGAAGCTCGACCCGGGCGTCGGCGTGTGCGGCAAGGAAGGGCAGAGCGTGCCCGTCGGCGTCGGGCAGCCGACCTTGCGCATCGACCGGCTCACCGTCGGCGGCACGGCCTAGGTGTTCTTGACCCCCGTCACGCGCACGTCGAGCGTCGGCAGCCCGGCGATCGAGCCCTGCATCACGTCGCCCGGCACGACCGGGCCAACGTTCTCGGGCGTGCCGCTGTAGATCAGGTCGCCCGGCATCAGCTCGAACGCCTGCGACAGCTTGGCGATCTGCTCGGCCACGCTCCAGGTCATCATGTTCAGGTCGGCGCTCTGCTTGACCACGCCGTTGACCTTCAGCGAGATCGCGCCCTTGGTGAAATGGCCGACGTCGGCGACACGGTGCAGCGGCCCCATCGGCGCCGACCGGTCGAAGCTCTTGCCGATCTCCCACGGCTTCTTCTCGTCGCCCATCGCGCGCTGCAGGTCGCGCCGCGTCATGTCCAGCCCGATCGTGTAGCCGTAAACCAGCGACAGCGCCTCCTCGACCGGCACGTTGCGCCCGCCCTTGCCGAGCGCCGCGACGAGTTCGATCTCGTAGTGGTAGTTCTTGGTAAGCGGCGGGTACGGGTGGTCGGCGGTCGTGCCGACTGCGACGAACTGGATCGCGTCGCTCGGCTTCTGGAAGAAGAACGGCGGCTCGCGATTCGGATCCGAGCCCATCTCGCGGGCGTGCGCGGCGTAGTTGCGGCCGATGCAATAGATGCGCCGCACCGGGAACGTCTCGCTGCTGCCGGCGATCGGTAGCAGCGGCTGCGCGACCTCGAACACCGGCTTTCCGCCGGTGGCGGCGACGCTGCCGGTGGCACAGCCGGCGACCGCACCGATGCCCATCACGGCACCGGTGGACAACAGGCTTCTGCGATGCATCATGTCGGTGTCTCCTTTTCGTGGCGTCGACGCCGCACCGTCTGGCGGGGCGCTCGCCGAGCATGCTACATTGCGGCATGCTTTCCCGCTGCCCGCACTTCTTTGCGTACTTTTGGTTCTCGCACCGCTCGGCGGCCGGAGAGGCCAGCGCATAAGCACACAGCGCGCAACGAATCTCCAGAAACCGCCGGGCTCACCCCCGGCGGTTTTTTTTCGCCTGCGCGTTCCGATCACAAAACCAGGAGCCGACTGCCATGACCGCCAAATCGAACATCGCCAGCGAGGGCTGGTATGCCCACAGCGAACGCACCAGCCAGACCGACGACCAGCGCATCAAGGACGTGATGCCGCTGCCGCCGCCGGAGCACCTGATCCGGTTCTTCCCGATCGCGGGCACGCCGGTCGAGACGCTGATCGGCGACACCCGCCAGGCGATCCGGCGCATCATGCAGCGCAAGGACGAGCGGCTGCTGGTGATCATGGGGCCCTGCTCGATCCACGACCCGGCGGCTGCGGTCGAGTACGCGCGCAAGCTCAAGCTGCAGCGCGACAAGTACCGCGATACGCTCGAGATCGTGATGCGCGTGTATTTCGAGAAGCCGCGCACCACCGTCGGTTGGAAGGGGTTGATCAACGACCCGTATCTCGACGAGAGCTACCGCATCGACGAGGGCCTGCGCATCGCACGCCAACTGCTGCTGGAAATCAACCGCAACGGCATGCCGGCGGGCAGTGAATTCCTCGACGTGATCTCGCCGCAGTACATCGGCGACCTGATCTCGTGGGGCGCGATCGGTGCGCGCACGACCGAAAGCCAGGTGCACCGCGAACTCGCCTCGGGCCTGTCGGCGCCGATCGGTTTCAAGAACGGCACCGACGGCAACATCCGCATCGCGATCGACGCCATCCAGGCCGCGGCGCGGCCGCACCATTTCCTGTCGGTGCACAAGAACGGCCAGGTCGCGATCGTCGAGACCCGCGGCAACAAGGACTGCCACGTGATCCTGCGCGGTGGCAAGACGCCGAACTACGACGCCGCGCACGTCGCCGCCGCCTGCAAGGAGATCGAGGCCGCGAAGCTCGAGTGCACGCTGATGGTCGACTGCAGTCACGCCAACAGCAGCAAGCAGCACGAGCGCCAGGTCGACGTGGCGCGCGACGTGGCCGCGCAACTCAAGGCGGGCAGCCGCTGCATCTTCGGCGTGATGGTCGAAAGCCATCTGCACGCCGGTGCGCAGAAGTTCAGCGCCGGCAAGGACGACCCTTTGAAGCTGGAGTACGGCAAGAGCATCACCGACGCCTGCCTCGGCTGGGAGCATTCGCTCGAGGTGCTGGAGGTGCTGAGCGACGCGGTGACGGCGCGCAAGGCTTCGAGGTAACCGGCGTAAGGGGGCGCAAGAGCGCTGGTCGGCCGCGGTGCGAGTGGGTCAAATGCCGGACGGCTCTGTGCCCGGAAATCCTCGATGCCCCACACGTTTGTCTCGCCGCTACAGCGCGGGTTCGTTGCCGCCGCGCTGGCGGCGCTTTGTCTGGCCTGCGCCGCGTTGCCGGCGCCGGCTGAACTGACGGCGGTCGAGCGCGAGGCGATCGAGGCCGCGTTCGCGCGCGCCGACACCAACGGCGACGGCAAGCTGTCGCGCGAGGAGGCGCAGCGCCTGCCCGAAATCGCTGCCCGCTTCGACGAGCTCGATCACGACCACGACGGCTTCCTGTCGTTTGCCGAGTTCGTGGTGGGCGCGACACCGCCCGAAAAGCAGTGATGCGCGTCCGACGCCGGTCAGTCGGCGTCCCGTGCGAGCCGTTCGCTGTGCCAGTACACGTCGTCGCCGCCCAGGCCGTCGAGGTTGGCGCGGTTGAGCACGCGGGCCAGCACGAACAGCAGGTCGGACAGGCGGTTCAGGAAGTGGCGCGGCTCGGCCCGCACCGCCTCGACCGCGGTCAGCGCGACCACCGCACGCTCGGCGCGCCGCGCGATCGTCCGCCCGACGTGCGCGAGCGCTGCGCTGCGCGTGCCGGCGGGCAGGATGAACTCCTTCAGGCGCGGCAGCGTCGCGTTGTAATACGCGAGCGCTTCGTCCAGGCGCAGCACGGCTACTTCCTTGAGCAGCGCGTAGCCGGGAATCGAGAGCTCGCCGCCGAGGTTGAACAGCTCGTGCTGGATCACCACCAGCAACTCGCGCACGTCGTCGGGCAAGGGTTCGGCGAGCAGCACGCCGAGCTGCGAATTGAGCTCGTCGACATCGCCCATCGCCTGCACGCGCAAGTGGTCCTTGGGGACACGCGTGCCGTCGCCGAGGCCGGTGCTGCCGTCGTCGCCGGTGCGCGTGGCGATCTGGGTCAATCGATTGGACATGGTGCGGATGCTAGCGCCTTGGCACAATGGACCGCGGCCGGCCTTGCGCGGCCAAGGAGAACCCCATGAATGCACCGCTGCCTGCCCACCTGCTGCCGCACCTGGAACCGCGCCCGGTGCCGGCCGCGATGATCGAGGCGTTGCGGGCGCAATTCGGCGCGCGCTGCTCCACCGCGCTGGCGGTGCGGGAGCAGCACGGCCGCGACGAATCGCCCATCGACGCGCCGCCGCCCGAGGCGGTGGTCTACTGCGAAAGCACCGAGGACGTGGCGGCGGTCGTCAAGCTGGCCGACCACTACGCGGTTCCGGTGATCCCGTTTGGCGTCGGGTCGTCGCTCGAAGGGCACCTGCTGGCGGTGCAGGGCGGCGTCAGCATCGACCTGTCGCGCATGAACGCAATCGTCGCGGTGCAGCCCGAAGACCTGACCGTCACGGTGCAGGCCGGCGTGACGCGCATGCAGCTGAACAACGAGATCCGCCACACGGGCCTGTTCTTCCCGATCGACCCGGGCGCCGACGCGAGCCTGGGCGGCATGAGCGCGACGCGCGCGAGCGGCACGAACGCGGTTCGCTACGGCACGATGCGCGAGAACGTGCTCGGCCTGACGGTGGTGACCGCCAGCGGCGAGGTGATCCACACCGGCACACGCGCGCGCAAGTCGTCGGCCGGCTACGACCTGACGCGGCTGATGGTCGGCAGCGAAGGCACGCTCGGCGTGATGACCGAGATCACGCTGAGGCTGTACCCGCTGCCCGAGGCGATCTCGGCGGCGACCTGCGCCTTTCCCAGCATCGACGCGGCGGTGCGCACCACGATCCAGATCATCCAGATGGGCATCCCGATCGCGCGCTGCGAACTGCTCGACGTCCATGCGGTACGCGCGGTGAACCGGCACGACAAGCTCACCCTGACCGAGGCGCCGATGCTGCTGATGGAGTTCCACGGCAGCGCGGCCAGCGTCGCCGAGCAGGCCGCGACGGTGCAGGAGATCGCGACCGAATTCGACGGCTCGGGCTTCCAGTGGGCGACCACGCCCGAGGAGCGGACCAAGCTGTGGGCGGCGCGCCACCACGCCTATTTCGCCGGGCTGCAGCTGAAGGCCGGCTGCCGCACCGTGACGACCGACACCTGCGTGCCGATCTCGCGCCTGGCCGAATGCGTGACCCAGGCCTCCGACGAGGCCACGGCGGCGGGCATGATGCACTACATCGTCGGCCACGTCGGCGATGGCAACTTCCACATCGCGTACCTGGTGGATCCGTCCATTTCCAGCGAGCGCGAGACGGCGGAACGGCTGAACAACCAGGTCGTGCAGCGTGCCATCGCAGCCCAGGGCACCTGCAGCGGCGAGCATGGCATTGGGCTGCACAAGATGGACTTCCTCGTCACCGAGGCGGGAGCCGGTGCGGTCGCCATGATGCGCACGCTCAAGTGCGCGCTCGACCCGAAGAACATCATGAACCCGGGGAAGATCTTCGCGCTCTGAGCCGCCGCCCAGATTTCAGTGCGCCGGCGCAGGCACCGAGAGCTGCTGCGCGACCGCGCCGGCCGCGTCCACGCTTTCCAGGTGCACGCCGAAGCCCCACAACCGGGCGGCGTGCTTCAGCACCTCTTGCGCGTTCTCGTGCAGCGGCCGGTTGTTGTGGCGCGTGTGGCGCAGGGTCAGCGACCGATCGCCGCGCAGGTTCACGTTCCAGACCTGGATGTCGGGCTCGCGCGAGCTCAGGTCGTACTGGCGAGACAGCGCTTCGCGCAGCCGCCGGAAGCCGGTCGGGTCGTGGATCGCCGAGACCTGCAGCTTCTCGGCGTTTTCGTCATCGAGCACCGCGAACAGGCGCAGGTCGCGCATCAGCTTCGGTGAAAGGTACTGGCCGACGAAGCTCTCGTCCTTGAAGTTGCGCATGGCGTGGTCCAGCGTCGGCAGCCACGGTCGGCCAGCGAAGTTGGGGAACCACTCGCGGTCTTCGTCGGTCGGGTTGTCGCAGATGCGCTTGATGTCGGTGTACATCGCGAAGCCGAGCGCATACGGGTTGATGCCGCTGTAGGCGCGATGCCCGACCGGCGGCTGGTAGATCACGTTGGTGTGCGACTTCAGCCACTCGATCATCACGCCGTCGGTCAGGTAGCCGTCGTCGTACATCGTGTTCAGGAGGTGGTGGTGCCAGAACGTGGCCCAGCCTTCGTTCATCACCTGGGTCTGGCGCTGCGGGTAGAAATACTGCGCGATCTTGCGCACGATGCGCACGATCTCGCGCTGCCAGGGCTCGAGCAGCGGCGCGTTCTTCTCGACGAAGTACAGGATGTTCTCCTGCAGCTCCGCGGGGAAGCGCTTGGTCTCGGCGCTGTCCTCGGTGCGCTCGGGCTTCTTCGGCAGCGTTCGCCAGATGTCGTTGACCTGCGATTGCGCGTGCGCCAGCCGCTCCTTGCGGCGCACCAGCTCCTCGGCGAACGAGAGCTTGCTCGGGCGCCGATAGCGGTCGACGCCGTAGTTCTGCAAGGCGTGGCAACTGTCGAGCAGCTCCTCGACCGGGCCGAGACCGTGGCGCTCTTCGCACTCAGCGATGTAGTTCTTCGAGTAGACGAGGTAGTCGATGATCGACGACGCGTCGGTCCACAGCTTGAACAGGTAGTTGCCCTTGAAGAAGCTGTTGTGGCCGTAGGCCGCGTGGGCGATCACCAGCGCCTGCATCGCGGTGGTGTTCTCCTCCATCAGGTAGCTGATGCAGGGATCGGAGTTGATGACGATCTCGTAGGCCAGGCCCATGTGGCCGCGCTTGTAGTTCTTCTCGTTGGCGATGAACTCCTTGCCGTAGCTCCAGTGGCGGTAGTTCACCGGCATGCCGACCGACGCGTAAGCGTCCATCATCTGCTCGGCGGTGATGATCTCGAGCTGGTTCGGGTAGGTGTCGAGGCCGAAGCGCAGCGCGGTCGCGCGAATCGCCTCGTGGTACTGCTCGATCAGCTCGAAGGTCCAGTCGCTCGGGTCGGGCAGCGGTGCGGCCGGGCGCGGTCCCGGCGGCAGCGGGTGCTGGAGCGGGCCGGCCTCGGCCTTGCGGCGATCGTGCGGATACGGTGCAGGCGCGGCGACGCTGACGCGGCGCTCGCCAGGGAAGGTGCTCATGACGAGTGCTCCTTGATTTCGGCACCCTGCGCGCTGCGCGCGATCCCGCCGAGCGGGAGCGAACGCCTTGGGAACGGCCCGGCGGCGTTCATGCGGCCGCGCTCTCTTTCTTGAAGAGATCGCGGAACACGGGGTAGATCTGCGAGGCTTGCGTGACCTTGCGCATCGCGAAGGCCGGATGGGTCTGTTGCAGCCGCGAATACTCTTCCCACAAGTTCTGCTCCTCCTCGGCGACCTGCACGTACGCGAAGTAGCGGCACACCGGCAACAGGTTCTCGGTCAGCAACTCGCGGCAGCGGCCGCTGTCGTGGTGCCAGTTGTCGCCGTCGCTGGCCTGCGCGCCGTAGATGTTCCATTCGGTCGGCGAGTAGCGCGCCTTGATGATTTCGTCCATCAGCACCAGCGCGCTCGACACCACCGTTCCGCCGGTCTCGCGGGCGTGGAAGAAGTCTTCCTCGCTGACCTCCTGGGCCTGCGTGTGGTGGCGGATGAAGACGAGGTCGATCTTGTCGTAGTGCCGGGTCAGGAACAGGTACAGCAGGATGAAGAAGCGCTTGGACAGCTCCTTGCGCGCCTCGTCCATCGAGCCCGAGACGTCCATCAGGCAGAACATCACCGCCTTGGTGGTCGGCACCGGCACGCGCACGCGGCTGCGAAAACGCAGGTCGATCGGGTCGAGGTAGGGAATGCGTGCGAGGCGGTTCTTCAGCGCCGAGATGCGCAGCTGCAGATCGTCGCGCTGCGCATCGCGCAGCGCACCGACCGGCTCGGCCAGCACGCGTTCGAGTTCCTCTTCGAGTGCGTGCAGTTCGCCGCGCGAGCCGGCCCCGATCGCCAGGCGCCTGCCGATCGCACCGCGCATCGAGCGGATGACGCTCAGGTTGCTGGGCGTGCCGTCGCTGACGAAGCCGGCGCGGTGGCTTTTCCATTCCGGGGTTTCCGCCAGCTGCGTCTTCGTCATGCGCGGCAGCGCGAGGTCGTCGAAGAAGATCTGCATGAACTCTTCTTTGGTGAGGTGGAAGACGAAATCGTCCTCGCCCTCGCCGGAGTCGCTGGCCTCGCCCTTGCCGCCACCCTTGCCGCCGCCGCCCTTGGGGCGCTCGATCTGGTCGCCGGCCACGTATTCCTGGTTGCCGGGGTGCACCATCTCGCGCGTGCCGCCCTGGCCGTGGCCGAACACCGGCTCGGAGATGTCCTTCTTCGGGATGTGAATGTCTTCGCCGCGTTCCATGTCGCGGATGCCGCGGTTGTCGACGGCGCGCCGCACCGCGTCGCGCACCTGGTTGTGGTGGCGGCGCAGGAAGCGCTCGCGGTTGCCGATCGACTTGTTCTTTCCTGCGAGGCGCCGATCGATGATCTGCTGAAGCATGAGTTCTCCGGTGGTCGCGCGCGCCGATCAGCTGCTCTTGCGCACCCTCAGGTACCACTCGCACAACAGGCGCACCTGCTTCGCGGTGTAGCCCTTGTCGACCATGCGATTGACGAAGTTCTCATGCTTCTTGGCCTCGTCGGCACTCGCCTTGGCATTGAAGCTGATGACCGGCAGCAACTCCTCGGTGTTGCTGAACATCTTCTTCTCGATCACGGTGCGCAACTTCTCGTAGCTCGACCACACCGGGTTGTTGCCGGCGTTGTTGGCGCGCGCGCGCAGCACGAAGTTGACGATCTCGTTGCGGAAGTCCTTCGGGTTGCTGATGCCCGCGGGCTTCTCGATCTTCTCGAGCTCGGCGTTCAGCGAGGCGCGGTCGAAGACCTCGCCGGTGTCGGTGTCGCGGTACTCCTGGTCCTGGATCCAGTAGTCGGCGTAGGTCACGTAGCGGTCGAAGATGTTCTGGCCGTACTCGCTGTAGCTCTCGAGGTAGGCGGTCTGGATCTCCTTGCCGATGAATTCGGCATAGCGCGCCGACAGGTGCTCCTTGATGAAGCCGAGGTACTTCTGCTCCAGCTCGGCCGGGAATTGCTCGCGCTCGATCTGCTGCTCCAGCACGTACATCAGGTGCACCGGGTTCGCGGCAATCTCGGCCGGGTCGAAGTTGAAGACCTTCGACAAGATCTTGAACGCGAAGCGCGTCGACACGCCGCTCATGCCCTCGTCGACGCCGGCGTAGTCTCGATACTCCTGGTAGCTCTTCGCGCGCGGGTCGGTGTCCTTCAGGTTCTCGCCGTCGTAGATCTGCATCTTGGAGTACAGCGACGAGTTCTCGGGCTCCTTCAGGCGCGTCAGCATCGCGAACTGGCTCATCATCTTGAGCGTGCCGGGGGCGCACTTGGCCTCGGCCAGCGACGAGTTGCGCAGCAGCTTCTCGTAGATCTTCACTTCCTCGGAAACGCGCAGGCAGTACGGCACCTTGACGATGTAGATGCGGTCGAGGAAGGCCTCGTTGTTCTTGTTGTTGCGGAAGGTCTTCCACTCGCTCTCGTTGCTGTGTGCGAGCACGATGCCGTCGAACGGGATCGCGCCGAAGCCTTCGGTGCCCTTGAAATTGCCTTCCTGCGTGGCGGTCAGCAACGGGTGCAGCACCTTGATCGGCGCCTTGAACATCTCGACGAATTCGAGCAGGCCCTGGTTCGCCAGGCACAGGCCGCCCGAGAAGCTGTAGGCGTCGGGGTCGTCCTGCGCGAAGGTCTCGAGCTTGCGGATGTCGACCTTGCCAACCAGTGCCGAGATGTCCTGGTTGTTCTCGTCGCCCGGTTCGGTCTTGGACACGCCCACTTGCTTGAGCACGCTGGGGTAGCGCTTGACGACCTTGAACTTGCGGATGTCGCCGCCGAACTCCTCGAGCCGCTTCACGGCCCACGGGCTCATGATGCGGTTCAGGTAGCGGACGGGGATGCCGTACTCCTTCTCGAGCAACGGGCCGTCCTCGGCGACATCGAACAGGCCGAGCGGCGACTCGTTCACCGGCGAGCCCTTGATCGCGTAGAAGGGCACGTGCTCCATCAGCTGCTTCAGCCGCTCGGCGATCGAGCTCTTGCCGCCGCCCACTGGCCCGAGCAGATACAGGATCTGCTTCTTCTCTTCGAGCCCTTGCGCGGCGTGGCGGAAGTACGAGACGACCTGTTCGATCGCGTCTTCCATACCGTAGAACTCGGGGAACGCGGGGTAGATCTTGATGACCTTGTTCGCGAACAGGCGCGACATGCGCGGGTCGTTGCGCGTGTCGACGAACTTGGGCTCGCCGATCGCCTTGAGCATGCGCTCGGCCGCGGTCGCATACGCGACGGGGTTGCGCTTGCACTCGGCGAGGTACTCCTCGATCGAGAGCTCCTCTTCGCGGCTGCGCTCGAACCGAGCGGCAAAGTTGCTGATCACATCCATGCTGATCTCCTGTGGGGTTGCCAAGGAGACGCTGAAGGCGGGTCAGGCCTCGCGTTCAACGTCTGGGGAAGTTCTGATGAAACCCGGTGGGGCGCCATCAGAGCTTTCCGTTTTCAGCGGATGGGTGCGTGATTCAAGCTTCGTTCATTCTGCGCCAGCTGGTCCTTCGAGTACAAGGTTCATGACCACCCATTTCGATGGTCGCCAACAACATCATCGATGTTTAGCAAACAACGTGCCGATGATGTGCCGGTTGACTTCGTTACGTTGAAGAGCGTGCGCGCAGGCGCGAAGTTCCGTCACCGCGCGCTTCAGCGTTGCATGAGCCCGAGCTTGCCGAGCAGGCCGTTGAGCTCGTCGAGCGAACCGAACGCGATTGCGACCTCGCCCTGCTCGCCGCGCTTGGTGCGCTTCTTGACGCGGATGTCGACGGCCGCGGTCAGCGCATCCGACAGTTCCTGTTCGATGCGCAGCAGGTCGCGTGGCTTCTCGTGCCTGGCCCGCAGCAGCGGGGCTTGGCGGCCCGAGCTCGCGCTCGCGCGTGCGACCAGCTTCTCGGCCTCGCGCACCGAGAGCTTCTTCGCGACGATCTCGGTCCCGATCAGGATCTGCTGCGCACCGTCGAGCGGCAGCAATGCACGCGCATGGCCCATGTCGATGTCGCCGGCCATCAGCATCTGCTGCACCGCTTCGGTCAGGTTGAGCAGGCGCAACAGGTTGCTCGCGGCGCTGCGCGAGCGGCCTACCGCCTGCGCGGCCATCTCGTGCGTCAGGCCGAACTCGGTGGTCAATCGCTTCAGGCCCTGTGCTTCTTCGAGCGGGTTCAGGTCTTCGCGCTGGATGTTCTCGATCAGCGCCATCGCGGCGGCGGACTCGTCGGGCACGTCCCTGACCAGCACCGGGACCTCGTCGAGACCGGCAAGCTTGGCCGCGCGCATGCGGCGCTCACCGGCGATGATCTCGTAGTGCTCGCCGCCGACGGGCCGCACCAGGATCGGCTGCATCACGCCTTGCGCCTTGATGCTCTCGGCCAGCTCGTAGAGCGAGCCCTCGTCCATGCGCGTGCGCGGCTGATACTTGCCCGGCCGGAGCTGCGTCAACTTGAGCGCGTGGGGCGCGCTGCCGTTGCTGGCAGCGGGCGCGTCGCCCGGTTCCTTCACGCGCGGGCCGAGCAGCGCTTCGAGGCCGAGGCCGAGGCCCTTGGGTTTCTTCGTCACCATGCGGTCATTGTCAGCGATCAGCCGAGCAGGGTTCGCAGCAGCGCCCGCCCCTGCGGCCAGTCGGCCAGGCCCGAGTCGCCATTGATGTGGCCGTACGGGCCGATGTCGAACGCCTCGCTGCCCCAATCGCGCGCGAATTGCTCGGCATCGGAAATTCTGGCCTCGAAATGTTGCAGCAGGAAGAAACCCAACCCGATTGCGATTGCTACGGACAGAACTGCAACGCCGTACCGGAGAATCGTCGGCATGGGTGTTGGC
>Ga0207658_10001423_pt1 | contig 18665 bp, 26 predicted proteins | sample KBSS33metaG_FD_184322 | JGI IMG/M metagenome (GOLD analysis project Ga0207658, IMG submission 184322) | Switchgrass rhizosphere microbial communities from Kellogg Biological Station, Michigan, USA - KBS S3-3 metaG (SPAdes) (version 2) | ecosystem: Host-associated > Plants > Roots > Rhizosphere...
CGTCAGTCTTCCCGCGGTAAAGAGCGGCGATCGCCAAATGGCACTCCGAGTGTAAGGTGGGGTTTATGGAGAGCTTTGTGGTACCACGGCGGGCAGGCCGCTCATGCGCCACCCCCGGCCAGGGCCCTGAGCCGCTTTAGCTGGCGGCGGAGGACGAGCGCCACGTCGATATCCAGGTCCGCCGCCTCGGCCTGGAGGGCTTTGACGGCCTTGACGGCCCTGGCGTCGGCGGCCTCAAGGCGGGTGATGATGTCGGCCAACGCGGCGCCTTGGGGCTCTGGCTGAGGTTTACGGGAAGAGCCCGCCTTGCGGCGGGTTACACTACGGGTACCCATGATCGGCCTCCTAAACAGGCTGGTGGTGGCTAGCCGTCCGGGGCTGGTCGAACAGCCTCGGGCGGCACTGGAAACTTGGGGTATACTTCGATGCCCTCCTGGTGCGGTGGGAATGGACGCTGATCCGAATGTTACTTCACGCGAAGGCGTGTAGGGGCATTCGGGAATGGTGCAATCACGCCCCCGCTACCACAGTCGCCTACTTTTAGGTCGTTTCGAGCCTCTCCGGCGATTGCGTTGTAGACGCGAGGGAAAGACTCGACAGACGACCAAGGAAGTGGGTTGCCCTCGGCATCCAAGAGGGTCTGCAATGGCGGCGTGGCTGTCTGCGCGACGGCCCATAGGTGGCGTCCGCCCTCGGGGTCCGGGTACAACCAGATACCACCAGGGAACAGCTCACGGACGGTGCCTTGCGCGATATCGCCGCCTTGGGACAGCCGATCCAACATCCGCGCAACACGCTGCTCGACGCTCTCTTGAGGGGCCGTGCGAGGCTGAGGCTTCGTTTGGCTCAATGACTTTAACTGCTCCAGCTCGGCGGAAAGCGCTTTCAGCTCCGCGCCCAATTCCGAAGCCAGCCCTCCCGACTTGATCGCCGCGACCAAGTTCGCTCGCTGCCTTTCCAGCTCCGCTATGCGTAGGCTGTAATCGACCGTCATGGGTTGGCTTGAAAGCCAACGCGTCTCGATCTCGGACAATCTACGTGGCAGTTCAGGGCTCGCCATGAAGTCAAAAAACACTCGCTCGATACGCTCCCGCGGCACGCTGAGTGATACAGAGCATGCTCCGTCCCCGCCCTCGTGATGGCTCGAACACTGGTAGCGTGTGGCGTTGCTGAGCGCGAAGGATGCTCGGCAGGCTTCACAGCGAAGCGAGCCACTCAGCAGGTACTTGGTAGGTTGTCGTACCCGACGCAATCCGCCCTTGACACGTACCCCCAGGTCACGACTCTGCTGTTCTTGGCGGGCCTTTACATGTTGCCACAGTTCATCCGAAACGATACGCAGCCGTTCGTCGGTCCGCTCTACCAATGCCTCTTCAAGCAACCGCTGTTTGCGCACGGCACTATCAGCCGCCGAACGTCTCCATTCGGAACGCCCCCAGATTATACGCCCAATATATCGCGGGTTGTTCAGTATGCCCGTACCGCGCTTTACGTCACCGTGAATCGCGCTCGCAAGCCACTTCCCGTCCTTTCGCCGTTTGGTGCGCTTCCAGGTCGCGCCCGGTGACGGAACGCCTTCGAGGTTTAAACGCGCGGCGATGTTCCGTGGGCTCATGCCATCCGCGTACAGCTGGAATATCCGCCGCACAATTGCTGCCTGAGTATCGCTTGATGTCCACCATTTCCACCCCGACGACCAGAGCGACTTAGGCCCCGCGCTAGCCCCGGCTTACGATGTACAACCATGGTTACGAATTGTTACGGCCCCGGCCGTAAACACTTTCATATGTAAAGCTTTATAACCCTACCTAGCGTCACCTAGGACTAGGCAGCATTGCTCGGCTCTGTTATTGTGTCCGATAACAGACCCTTATCGGACACAATCCATGACCGATCTCGTAACGGGCTCATCGATCACGACCCGCTTACTGGAGTGGGCCGCAGCAGCCCAAGGCGCCTATGCGCCTGCTACGCAGCGGGCATATCAGTCAGATTTCGACTTCTTCCGCGCATGGTGCGCTCTGAGTGGCGCTACACCACTGCCGGCTTCAGCAGAGACGGTTGCCCAGTTCCTGCGCTCCCAGTCGGAAGCCGGTTTGTCGGTGGCCACCATACGACGCAGGGCCGCCACCATCGCTCGATTGCACACAGCCGCAGGCTTATCCAGCCCATGCGGAACGGAACCCGTACGGCTTGCCTTGCGTGCGATTGCCCGTGACAGGGGCACTCAACAGCGGCAGGCTGCGCCGCTGACAGCCAAGGATGCTCATAAAATTCAAGGCGCCCTTGATGACGCACGCCTGAAGGATGCCCGCGACGTAGCCCTTCTGTTGGTTGGGAAGGACCTACTGGTCCGCGCCAGCGAATTGGTTGCGCTCACCGTGGGAGCGATCAGTTTTGAAGAAGACGGCACCGCCCACGTAGCCCTGCGTCGGCATAAGACCAGCACGGAGCCGCAGAGCTGTCTCCTGGGACCGGATGCCGCAGGTTCGTTGCGCAAATGGCTCCAAGGCGCTGGCATTGCGTACGGCGTAGTTTTCCGTTCGATCACAAAGGGCGGCAACGTGACTGACGCGCCCCTTTCGACGCGGGACGTGAGCCGCATCTTGAAGGCGCTGGGTACTCGTGCTCTACTCGATGCTTCCCGTATCAGCTCGCATAGCATGCGTGTCGGCACTGCCATCGATTGTGTCGCAGCCAATATAGATACAGCTGCCATCATGCAGGCGGGCGGCTGGACTTCGGTGCGAATGGTGGCTCGCTACACCTCAAGGCTCTCTGCCAAGCGCGGCGCCATCGCACGGCTCCATAAATTGACAGGGTGAGACCCGTGCTGTGAGGCTGAGAGTTCAATCCCTGGGCGCCGCGCGATCCCATAGAACTCGAAAACCCCTTTCGCAGTCCCTTATAGCGATTGGGGGTCGTTCGTCGCGCCGAGGCTGAAAACCCTTTACAAAGCTCCCGAAATGGAGCTGTGATTTGTGTAGGGGCGGAGGCTGAAATCCCTTTACATCCATCTTCGGCGGCGGCTCCCAAATGGCCGCTGATAATGCTAGATCGCCCCACTATTCAGAGCGGGCCAGCGTATTGGGCGTTGCAGACCCACCAGAACCCAGGTACGAGAGTGTGGCTTAAGTATTTGATTTTATTGGACCTTGAAATTTCTATGCAGTGCCTTATATAGGGCGCCGGTGTTCGTGGAGTAAGTCACTGCACGGAATTTGCACTAAATCGTCGGTCCGCTGGACCAAGGGGAGCAAAAGAATGAGCGAACAGGTGAAAGTCGATATTCAGGACAACTCGCCGTATCGTGTGGCGCTGGAACTCGCGTATCAGATCGCGAAGAGCGAAGATGCGAGCCAGCGGGACCGCGAGTACTGGCTCGATCTGTACGCAAGGTGCAGGAGTGTTGTTGTCCACGGAAAGAGCGCACGCAGTGCTCTGGAGAAATGAAGGAGGGCACCATGACGCCGTCGCTCGATTGGCCGCTATCGACCGTCAAGGTATTGAATAAGCTTCACGAATGGCTGGTGAAAAACCGCCTTCGCACCCGTGGCGAAGAACTCGCCCGCAATGTGCCCACTGGATCTGTCCTGCGAGGAAGTCGGACGAAGCTGCGCTGGTATGAGTGGACAGCAGCTCGTCAGTTGCAGAGTGAAGGGGTCGGTACGATCCGGGACGGCTATTACGAGACGTGGATCAATGTGACTTCCTCGGCCATTCTACAGGCGTTGCCGATGCGGTAGCCTCGCGATGGGCATGACACACGACGCTCTCGCCGTGAAGGCGTTCAAGACGCGGCACGGCCGCCGGCCCGAGCGCTCTTTGGATCATTGCCGACCAGACGAGGCATGGATTCAAAAATGGAAGGCTGACTACATCGCCAGGAAATGCCGCGGCTCGGGGTACGCGGTCTACTACGCGAGACGACTTGCATGGCTTAGGCAGCGGGGCGCGAAGCTCCGCTTGGCTGCAGCCGAACGTTCCTCACACGACAGGAACGGCCTATGACGTATTATATTCGGACAAGCAGCTCGACCGATGGCTCAGTCTATGAGAACAAAAACGATGCTGTTAAGCAGGTACAGATGAATATGGCTCGGCAAAGAGCCAACGGTAGAGTCGTCTCACGGGAAGGCAAGCAAATCCTGTTCAGTGAGAAAACGGGCAAGCTATTCGATGTGATCTGGGTCGAAGACGAGGATGGAAACCGTGTCCATGTCCCCGACGTCTGAGGGTCACCAGTGAACAAAGCGCCGGAAGATGGCCTCCGGGTCGGCCTTTAACGCGCGCACCCACTCGACGAAATCCACGACATCGGGCCGGCGCTCGCCTGCCTCGATCTTTGCGACGAAGCTCTGAAACTGTCCCAGACGTTCGGCAAGCTGGTTCTGCGTGAGGTCGGCGTCGCGACGGGATGGCGACCAACAGGGCTATAAGGGCTCGACGCCCCTATCGGATAGGAGGTTCGTCGCAATCTATCTTTTCGTAAAAGCGACAACGCCGATTCCTGCCATCCCTATAGCCAGCAGTCCAATTGTCATTGTCGGGCTGCTGACTTCGCCCATGGCCGAAAAGATACCGCAGATCACAAAAAAGATGGACAAGATTATAAACAGTATTCTCATTTGAGCTTTCCTTTTATAGAGATGGCGGCTCAGCGACGGACACCTGATGAGCGAATTGACGAATTTTCATCGGTCGTGCAGGCCCCGAAACCCCTTTTGCAATCCCTAATAGCGATTGGAATCCCTTTACAGCCGTCGTCGGCGGTGATCCTGTCCGTTACGCGGCATTAGCCGACAAGGTCCTACAAATCAAGACGCTGTTTCAATTCCGCCCGCTTCGCCTCGTACAAAGCGATAAGGCTAAAAACAGCTTCGGAGCGCTCCCAAGCCTCGAACGATCCTTTCGGTAGAGGCGGCTTCTCTTGTATGGCCTTAATACGTTTCTCGATCATGCGCAATTCAGGATGAGATAGGACATCGGTACATTGAAGATCAGCAAAACTAGCGACAGTATCGATCTTGGCCAATACCTCCTCTATTTTGCGCATTAGTTCATTTACGTTCAATTCCAGATTATCGACCGTCTCCTCCAGGCGGAGCGCCAGAGCGGACGTCTCTACTAGCGCCCCATCGTTGATGTCGAACAAGACTTTATTACGCGACACCCTTTCCCGTAACTGCCTAAGCTGATTATGCAGCCAGTATGTTCCGGTCATGAAGCTGGCCAGATACCAATCCAACCACCATGAGATTCCGACGAGCCAGCGCACTATGGCCAGATAGATCACAAGGTGGATCAGGAGCCAAATAATTGACCGTAGCTCTGGACCGGAGCTTCTATTCGCCAGTAGCATCAGCGTTCTTTGAACGTATGGCGACTTTCTTCTTTATAACCGAAACATTGCTTGCTGGCCACTCGAACTGATAGCGCTCTTTGATGTAGGCCGAGAATTTCTCACGAGCGTCCCACACTGCCTTTGCCATTTCGCTCAAACATGCGACTTCATCGGCGACTGAAAGATAGATGCCATCGGCATGTGAAAGAACACCAGGGAAAGCTGGGATAGCAATTGCAATTGAGTCGTCGCTGGCAAATCTGGCTGGAGTACTAACCAAGATTCGCATGTGTAAATGACCTTCAGATGGAAACCCTGCAAGCAGCGCGCCCATCGGGGGATAGGTCTTTCTTAGGATTTCATTGAGCGTAACGTCAAAATGCTGAATCTTATTCCGTACTTTCTCGGCAGACTCTAAGGATTTCCGCAGAGATTGCTTCCAGTTTTCGCCCTTTGGAACTCCGGCTAGACCACCAAGCACCTTTCGTAGTCTATCAAGCCAATCCAGCACATCCCAAGCTTTCACAATTATACCGCTTTCAGTTGCGCCCAAAATATTGATTTCTGTTGCGGCGTTGTCAGGCAGCTTTCCGTTCTGCTTTATGCTGTCGGCATCAAACGAATACAGCTCTTGCTGCAGTGCTGAATACTTCTCGGCAATGACATTTATGACAAATGCCGCGGCGTTGACGGTGAGATATATCCTCTTCTCTTTCTCGGATAGACCACGGCGCACATATTGGTCGTCCACCCTGACGAAAATATGCGGCTGTTGCTTCGTTTCTACATTCTGCATCGGTGTAGACCTGATTTAAAAAAATTACAGTTGGCCGCGTTGATCTCCATATGAGAATTTGTTGTTTGCTCGCCAAGTGTCGGCAATTGAGACGTCCATTCTCTCTTATCCCCCATTATTGAGCCACCAGTATTCGCTCCTGTTGACGCGCCGCCAGTGCCTCGATGTAGTGGTTTCGGTCCTGCGGCTTCTGCCGGCCCATCGCACACGAATGGCGTAAATTAATGCATCGAGTCGGCTAAAACCGAATCGGCGCCCAGCGCGAAAGATTGCCCTGAGTCTTAGCACGGCTCGTTCAGGGTTGTTCGTAATCCACGGCGTGGTCGTCATATGAATGAGCCTCCGCTAGCAGCCGGCGTGCATTTGCCTGGGCGGCGTGTGCTTTGGCGTAATCACCGTCTCGCTCGTATTGGTCGGCCCGCGATTGAGCTATACTAGCCTCGCCGCGAATCTCATCTGCAATCGTTCTGAGTCGCCGAGCTTCTATAGCCCTGTCATCGTCCTGCCTTCCTGAGGTTGGTTGGCTCTGTTGGTGGCTTTGCGCTGCGTTCTCTTGCTGTTGCCGTAGCGCTTCGGCCTTTAATCTCAACACTTCCGTTTGCTGCTGGATCAGAGCTGCCTGCGCCCTGGCCAATTCAGCCTGCTGCCGAGCAAGCTCATTCTGGGCGATTTGCGTTGAAGCGTTACCTAAAAGATTGACCCAATCTGACTCAGGTTGCGCTGAAACCGTACCACCGAGCGAGCCATTGCAATTCGTCGTATTTCCGTAGGTTTGGCAAGTCACCTGAGAATATGCCGCGCCACAAAGCGCGATCAGAAGAACACCTGCAAATAGACTTTTCACTTTCCTGACTCCCTGCGTTTGCTGCCGAGACCGACCCGCATATTTTACCCCCAGGTGCTGGTGATTCGCCAGCACCGAGGATGATCCGGTAATTGGACATCCCTGCGAACGAGGCAGGGGGTCCAATGCGGAAACATACGGCGCGTCGGCGCGCAATCGTCTCTGTTCTGACAGAGGCGCGAGGGGAGGCCGGTTTATCCCAACGGGCACTCTCAGAAAAGCTGGGCGAAGCCGTAACCTACGTACACGAGGTAGAGACGGGGCAGCACGGCGTGCGGACTGAGGAATTCATCGCCATCGCTGAGGCTTTGGACATTGATCCGCTGGAATTGCTGAGCCGGGTACTTCGACGCAAGACTTGACAGTTGACGATTTCGTATGCTAGGTGCCGCCCGCGACTACCGCGTTTTGCGAGCTTAAGGCGCGAGCGACGCGACGGCGCTTAAACGAGGTAGGCCCAGCCTTGGGCCGAGAAGCAGCTTACCCTCCTCCTAGGCCGCTCCTCAGAAATGCTGTAAGATCAAGCGACTAGTGGCCTGTAACAACTGAAAAGCGAGTACAATCGTGCTCATGAGCAACACGATTGTCTTGTCGAAAATGGAACAAGCGGAACTCACTCAGCGAGCCACAAGCCAGTCGGGTCGTGCCGATGAGGCGCGCCGTGCGCGGCTCATCCTGCTGCTCGACGGCGGGCACACCTGGGCGGCAATCCGCGACAAACTGGACTGCACCGACAGCTTCATCGATCGCTGGAGCAAGCGCTTCTTGGACGAGCGTTTGGCGGGGCTGTTTAGCCGCCATGCGGGGCAGTTGCCCACAACGCTCACCCCGGCGGTCGAAGCGCGCATTCTGGAGTGGAGCGTCAAGCGCAAGCCCGTCGATTCGACGCACTGGAGTACACGCAAGCTTGCAGCACAGCTCGGTATTAGCCACATGATGGTGGCGCGAGTGTGGCGCAAGCACGCCCTGAGGCCGCACCGGCTCGAGGGCTACATGGCCTCGAACGATCCGGAGTTTGAAACCAAAGCCGCTGAGATCATCGGGCTTTATCTGCATCCCCCGCAGCATGCGGCGGTGTTCTGCGTCGATGAAAAGACCGCCATCCAGGCGCTGGACCGAAAGGATCCCGTGTTGCCGCTGTCCCCTGGGCGTGCCGAGCGGCACGGCTTTGAGTATTACCGGCACGGCACGCTGTCCCTGTACGCGGCCTTCAATACCAAGACGGGCGAGGTGCTTGGCAAGACCGCGGCGCGGCATACTTCGGCCGAGTTCGTCGCGTTCCTCGCTGACATCGTCGCTAATCAACCGCGCGGGAAAGAGATCCGCGTGATTGCAGACAATCTCTCGGCGCACAAAAGCGCTCTGGTTAAAGACTTCCTGGTGGCGCATCCGAAAGTTCGCCTCCATTTTACGCCCACCTACTCCTCGTGGCTCAACCAAGTCGAGCTGTGGTTCTCCAAGATCGAGCGCGATGTCATCGCCCGCGGTGTGTTCACCTCGGTCCCCGACCTCAAGAGAAAACTGATGCGCTACATCCGTCACTACAACAAGGCTCCGAAGACCGTGAAGTGGAAATATTTTGACCCGACCAAAAGAATTACTTCCCAATCAGCCGTTACAGGCCACTAGTGAGAATCGAATGGTGGTAGCCGAGTTAGTAATCCTGCCCCCGCTACCAACAGGGCCGAATAGGGTCCTGCGGTTTTCCCAAGACCCTTAATTCGATTCGAAATTTTCAGCGAGTCGAAATGAAACCTTCTGTTTACATCGAAACCACGATTCCGAGCTATCTCACCGCATGGCGAAGCCCGGAACTGGTCATGGCGGCGAATCAGGAAGCAACCAGAGGGTGGTGGGATACGTCGCGGCAGAAGTACGAGCTATTCATCTCGATCTTCGTGATCAGTGAAGCGGCTGGTGGTGACGCGGATGCCGCGAAGCGGCGCATGTCGGTTATCGCAGGTTTGCCCGAGCTGGCCGTCACAGAGCATGTCGAGGGACTGGCGGCTCGATTACTCGCGGGAGCTGCCTTGCCCGAAAAGGCAAAGGTCGATGCTCTGCTCACGGCATGGACTATTTGTTGACGTGGAATTGCAAGCACATCGCGAATGCAACCATGCGTCACACGATCGAATCGATCTGCAGGGTGACCGGCTATGAGCCGCCCGTGATTTGTACACCTCTCGAATTGATGGAGGAACGAGCTATGTGGCATGATCCGGTTGTTGAGGAAATTCATCGCATCAGGGACGAGCAGGCTAAAAAATTCAACTACGATCTGCATGCGATCTGTGAAGATGCCCGGGCGAAGCAGATGTCGGCCGGACATAAAGTTGTATCGCGATCACCTAAAAAGCCATCGGTGACAGACGCCGCTTGATCGGCGGCGTGTGTTCGCCGACATCGAGTTGAGTAATCCGCGCAAGCCGGGGCTGACGTCCGTCAAGGCGCGTGCGCTGGCCGATACGGGCGCATTGATGCTGCGCATTTCCGAACACATCGCGGTACAACTCAATCTCGAGACGGAGTCGATGCGGGAAGTCTCCGTTGCCGGCGGGCGAAGTCAGATGGTTCCCTATGTAGCGTCGCTCGTTGCGTCAGGAACCATTGCTGGTTACGCCCACCACTACCGGGTTTTGCCCGGCCCCAACCTCCACCTTTCACAGGTAGGCGCGGTAATATCGCAGGCAGACGCCGCAAGCGCTGTAAAGTATTTTCTGCGGGCTGATAGCTAAGTGGCTGTAAGTACTTGAAAATTTGGCGGTTCGAGTGTCACGCGTGGCGCGCTAGCTACCTGCACCCCGGCTCATTTAGCGCCTAGTGGGCTGGTAGCATATGGGACAGTGGGCGGACAATACTGCGCCTTTTTTTCGAGGCATATAAGCGACAAGCTTCCCTCCCGCTGCAACGTTTTCGGTCGATGTGTAGAATCGCCGGTCAATGATTGCCATTAAAGACCTTGTCGGGCTGCGTAAGCCGCTGACCCGACTCATCGAAGTCATCGCCCAAGGAACAGGGGCGGTTTTCAAAGCGTCTCTCATTAAAAGAAATGCTGATGCAGAGGCGTACAAGATCGGCGTGATTGCTTCCGCGCTAGCCGAGGCAGGGGCGAATTTGGGTGTGCCGGTTGTTTATAACGACGGTGCTATTGAAGCGTGGAAAAAGCCACAGGATGGATCACTGGTATTGGAGCCGGTCTCGGTTGAGGAAAGGACCGTGGCGCGGCTCGAGTATCAGGATCGCCGACACCAAGAGAATCTAGAAAACATCACTTCCGTGGCTGCAAGTGATCTCGCGGAGGATAGCGAGGTGCCAAACGAGCGTCCCGATGATGATTGGATCGCGCGATTCTTTAGTCACGCGCAGGATATTTCATCCGGAGAGATGCAAGATCTTTGGGGACGTATACTTTCCGGGGAAATTCGACAGCCGGGGACTTTCTCGTTGAGAGCACTTGATGCCGTAAGAAATATCTCAAAGCATGAGGCGCAATTGCTCGAACACGTCGGGAAATTTGCCCTGCGCGCATTAGACGCAGGTGTCTCTACTCACATAATTGATGCGCACGACGAAGGATGGTTAAAAGCGCAGAGGATTCATCCTGGAAACATTTTTCACCTCAGCGAACTAGGGTTAATGTTCCCGACCATGCTTGCCCTGACGACGTTCAAGGATGTCGACTGCTTAGCATTTGAATCGGCAGAGCATATTGTCGTTGTCGATCGCGGTGAGCTGCTTGGAGAGGTTGCATTGCCAGTCTGGAAATTCACGGGTGTGGGCTCCGAGCTGCTGGAGCTTATTGAGTCGCCATTGAATGAAGAATGCCTGACACAGCTTGGAAAGTTCTTTGCGAATCGAAAAGCAAAGGTTCGTTTGGGAAGAATTACTACTCGTGACGGCGCACAAATTCACTTTGACAATGAACTTGTTATTGCACCGGACGCACCGAGCTAGGGCATGCGATCCGCAGGATCGCCTCACGTGTAGTATTTATCAACAAACCGGATCGAATCGGAGTGCCTGTGGCGAATCAAATAATTTGTCCGAATACAAATTGCGGCTACCGTGGTCTTGCAAAAAGGAAGTCTCGCGGCAGCGTCGTAGTAGGCTTGGTCTTGTGCCTGTTTTTTCTGTTACCCGGCATCATATATTTCATGCTCAAGTCAGGCTATCGCTACGCTTGTCCGAACTGCGGACTTCAGCTCAGCGTAGATAATTAGGAGGCTATTGATGAGATTAATAGCCGTGGCCGTCTTGGCGCTCCTTGCTGGATGCGTCACGACGCAATTCACACCAATTGCCGAGGCAGAAACCGAAAGCGGCGTCAGCGTGCTATACGACTACCCGGCTGCCCCCTATCGCAAACTCGGCTTGATTGATCTGGACTACTACAAACCGGGATGGCGCGCACCAACAATCACTGACGCGTTTCCGAAGCTGAAGACAAAGGTTCGTGAGGTGGGCGGGAACGCGTTCATTGTCCGCGGCCAGCGGCCGGGGCAAGTCCAGTCCCGATCCATCATCGTTTCAGCCGAGGTGCTAACCGTGCAATGGCCGGCCAAGCCTAGCCCTTAGGGTCATCGAGCCTAACGTCGGTGGAACTTGCTGCGCCGGGCGGTTTACACTACCGGGCCACTTCCAGTATTATGTCTGCGCTGCTGGTATGCGGGGCAGCTCGCCGGGTCCTAGGCCGAGGGGGTCGCAATAGCGCTACGGCTATAGGCTCCGTAGGGCATAGGGTCTGGCGTAGGGCGCCGCCGCTACCACATTTCGATCATATGTTCGCCGACATTGAGTTGAGCAATCCGCGCAAGTCGGAGCTGGAGCCCGTCAAGGCGCGCGCGCTCGCCGATACCGCGCGTTGATGCTGTGCATTCCCGAACACATCCGGTACAGCTCAATCTCGAGACGGAATCGATGCGGGAAGTCTCCGATGCCGACGGGCGAAGTCAGAAGGTTCCCTACGATCAAAGTCGGCTTTGGCAAGCGGTTCTGTTACGTCGGTGCCCTGGTGCTCGGCGATGAGGTTTTGTTTGGAGCGCTTCCCATGGGGGACATGGATCTGGTGGTCAATCCGGCGCGCCGCGAGATCACGGTGGATCCGATGAGTCCAAATTTCCCGCGCGCTAGGGTCAAATAGGCCTGCGGCGAATCAGATCGATCAGGTGCGCTCTAGGGGCGAGCCGGTCCGCGTCGTGCCGCTTCGATCGTGGCAATGTCGATCTTTTTCATTTTCATCATCGCCTCGAACGCGCGCTTCGCGGCCGCACGATCGGAATCGGTCGTTGCTTCCAGCAGTACGCGTGGGGTGATCTGCCAGGACAAGCCCCATTTGTCCTTGCACCACCCGCACGCGCTCTCGGCGCCACCATTGCCGACGATGGCATTCCAGTAGTGATCAGTCTCGGCTTGGGTTTCGGTGACGATCTGAAACGAAAAGGCTTCACTGTGCTTGAAAGCCGGGCCGCCATTCAGGCCGAGGCAGGCCACGCCCACCACCGTAAACTCGACCGTGAGTACCTGTCCCTGTTTGCCCGCCGGGTAATCGCCGGGGGCATGGTGAACCGCTGTCACGGCACTGTCCGGAAAAGTCTGGGCGTAGAACCTGGCGGCTTCTTCTGCTGTGCCGTCATACCAAAGACAAATCACGTTCTTAGGCATCGTCTATCTCCATTTCTTCGCCAGTTGAGTGAGCCACCATGTGGCATTAAATAGCCATTGCCGTGACGGTTCCAAGCGGAGCCTTGTCGCTAGGACGGCCGAGACCATTTTACGATGAATCGTAAAATGGTCTGTACTATTTTACGAAGTGCGCGGGAAATAGGGATTTCGGTCGATACGGTGCGACGTTGGCTGGACCTTCTCGAGCGCCTGCACTTTGGATTCCGGGTGCGCCCGTGGTCCGCGACCATAGCCAAAGCCCTGCGCAAGAAGCCCAAATGGTTCCTGCGCGACTGGTCGGCGGTGGAGAATCCCGGCGCGCGCGCCGAGACGCTGGCCTTCAAGATGCTCGCCACGCTGATTCGGGGCAAACGCTGGATCGTGCTGCTCGATAAAATTACATGGCTCGCACGGCATAGCGAGGAATGCCTGCCGGAACTGAAGGTTTTCATCGATCGGTAATCGCGGCGAAGAGCGGCGGCCTCAAGGAGGAGCAGGCACCGCATCCGGACACGACAGGACATTGGTGATCGCCCCGATCGAATTGATGGTCCCGATATTGACGGTCTGCACGTGAGCCGGTGCCAGATTGAAAACACCCGCGCCGCTTGACAGGGTATACCCCGTATCGCTGCTGTTGCCGCTCATCTGCATGCAGACATAGGGCGCGGGATCCGTAGAGCCCACGAACACGGCATCGCCCGCATTGCCCGACAGTGTGTTGCCCGAGATATCGGCCTGCATACTGGTGTATTGCTCGAGATCGATTCCGCTGGCGGCGTTCGACCCCAGATTCTGGTTGCTGCCGACGCTGTTGTTTTGAATGGTGGCGGTGAGATTCGCGATCGGATTCGGGGAATACAGGAGTATTCCCGAGCCTTCGTTGCCGGTGATATCGTTATTCGTCGCGGTGAGCTCGAGGCTGCTGCCATCGTGGCTCAAGACGATTCCATTGGCCGAGTTCGTATTTTCCGTGAGGTGATTGTCCGACAGCGTGATATGCGCGGTGGTCATCGTCGGCCCCTCCGTGGCGATCGCATTATCGCGTCCTCCTGAGATCGTGTTGCGCGTGGCGGTCAGCGTGAAGGTATTGGCGGTATTGGCGAAGATAAGCCCGCCGCCGCCGTTCCCGGAAAGCGTGTTGTCGGAAGCGGTCATTTGGAAATCATCGAAGCCACCGTTAAAGCTGAATAGTGCCGGACCGTTATTGTCCGAGATCGTATTGTTCGTCAGAACGAGATTGCAGCTTCCGATGGTCGTCGAGCTGGGATTGATCAATAGGGCCGCGCCCAGGGTGGCGATCGCACCGGTACCATTGTGGGTGATGGTGTTGCCCGTGATGGAAATGTCCGAATCCGTGCCGGCGAGGACCAGACGGATCGCACCAGCCGTATTTCCACTGACCGTATTGCTGCCGATCACCGCGGCAAGCAGGCCCGCGCCCGCCGAGATCGAAAGAGGGGCTTCGCTGATGGAAGTGTTGTCATTGAAGGCATTGCCCGACACCGACAGTGTCGCAGGGCCTGCGAAGGCCAGGAAGCTGGAAGACACGTTGCCCTGAATGGTGTTGCCCGTCAGGCGAGCATCCACCTCATTGGTAAACGAGGCATCGATAGACTGCGTCCCGAAACCCCGGATCACGCTGTTGCTCAGCGTGACGTCCATGGCGGGAGCGGAGGACGGGATGGCGGAATCGATCACTATCCCCCGCAGAGCGCCGTCTGTGAGGGTCAGGTCCTGCAGAACGAGGGGCGCCGAGGTCGAGTTGTAGGCGAGATAGATGGCATCGAGTTGCGCCCGATCGATGGTGGTCGCCTCGATCGTCACGCTGCCGGCATCGCTGCCGGAAATGCCGTTGCCCGCGGGTTCGGACAGCACGACGCCGCTGATTTCGTTGTCCGTAGCGAGGATGATCCCATCCCCCGTTGTATTGGTGATCGTGGGGGTGGAGGAGGCGCTGGCCGGAAGCGGTATGCTTCCCTCGCTCGTCTGCATGAGGTGGGCCGCGCCCGCGCCCCAGAATTTTTGACTGGTCTGCAACACCATTCCCGCATCCATCCCGCCCGTGGTGCTATCGCCCGGAAAGACGTAAATGAGCTCGGTGGGCCGGGAGTTGGCTTGGGCCAGCGCCAGCGTGGGATAGGGATGTTGCAGGCTGCCGTCCGCGGTGCCCGAGTTGGTGTTGTCCACGAACACAAAATAAAGCGGGCTGCCGTTGCGCGGATCCTTGGCAAGTCGCCCGCTGGAAAGCAGCGCGTTATGGCCCTCGAAGCGGACGAATTGCGCCGGCACGCAGGTCAGCGCGACACCGCTCACTTCGGCCGTTGCAGTCCCCGATGCCCGGGCCAGCGTGCACGACTGGCCCAAAGGTTGAGTGGCCACGGTCACCGCGTAGCGGCTGCCGTACGCCACCGGCGTCGCAAACTCGAAAGCCGTGGCGTTGGCCGCAACGGTCAAATCGTCGCCGCCGTTGTTTTGCAAAACCAGGCCGCTGCCAGTCAGGCCGGTGACCGTTCCGCCGATCGTGAGAGTGACCGTACTGCACGCGATACGGACATTGACGATGTCGCCGGCGACGTGGTGACCCGCGCCATTGCCGATGCTGCAAGTGAGGCCGGTGGGCTGGGTAAGAATCGTGACATCGTAGTCACCACCCACCGCAACAGGGGTCGCGAATTGAAAGGCGGCGGCATTGGCGGTGACGGTTAAATTGTCCCTGCCGTTATTCTGCAGCACCAGCCCGCTCTTACTGAGACCGTTGATGCTCCCACCCACGGTGAAAGCGACGAACGGGTGGTGGCCGCAAGCGGCCAGAGCCAAGACCGCGGCTAGCACGAAGAACCGATACGTAGCCGAGCGAACGGGCCTGTGCATGGGTTGAGCGATTCGTCCTGAATTCGGCAAAGTGTATCGGTATTATGGTAAGCGTTCACCCTCCGGGCAGGGTTTTTTGCGGAGACGGTCACAATAAAGATGCGTCTCTTCCCGAGAGGGCTACAATCCGCGGCTACATCAGGGGGGTAAGCGGCGATGAGATGGAACCAGCGCCTTCGGCGATTCGTTTCCGGTATTTGGCTTGCCGCGATCGCGCATTGTGCGCAGGCGGCACTTCCCGCGCCCTGGACCTCAGCCGACATCGGTACGGTGGGGGTCACTGGCTCCTCCGCGGCCGCCAACGGCGTATTCACGATCAAAGGCTCGGGCGCCAACATCTGGGACGCGGCCGACGCGTTCCAGTTCGTCTATCAGCCCTTGAGCGGCGACGGCTCGATCACCGCCCATCTCGTCAGCCAGACCCGGACTAACAACTATGCCAAGGCCGGCGTGATGATCCGGGCGACCCTCGAGGCCGGCGCCGCCAACGCCGCTGTTCTCCTGACGCCCACGCCAGGAGCCGTCCTGCAGGGGCGACTTGCAACCGGCGCCAGCACAGCTCACTTGTGGGGCCCGTCGGTGACGGCGCCTTACTGGATTCGCCTCATCCGCGCCGGCAACGTGTTTACCGGCTATACCTCACTCGACGGCTCAACCTGGAAGACGATCGGCCATTACACCATCCCCATGAGCGTGCAGGTCTATGTGGGGCTGGCCGTGACCAGTCACAACAACGCCGCGCTCAGCACCGCGGTGCTGGACAATGTCACAGGCCCGGGTACTTCGCCGTCGGTGTGCAATCCGGTCGCTTTCGGCGCCATCGGCAACGGCACTACCGACAACACCACCGCGATTCAGAACGCCGTGGATTCCTGCGCAGGGCAGGGCGGAGGAATCGTGGAGCTCGGTGTGGGTGGCGGCAAATCCATCTATCTGGCCGGACCGATACGGCTCAAGAGCCATGTGCAACTGCAGATCGACAAGGGCGTGGTGCTGCAAGGCACCAATGACCACAGCCGCTACGTCGGCGCCTACATCAATTGGCCATACCAGCCGAACGAGGCACTGGTCTCGGCCTCCGGCGCCACCGATGTCGGGATCACCGGCGCAGGCACCATCGATGGCGCCGGCGGACAGCTGCAGCCCAATGGCAGTCCGAGCTGGTGGACGCTGCACAGCACGACGCGGCCCTACATTCTCGAGTTCTACCAGTGCAGCCAGGTCACGATCAGCGGGATCACGCTCAGAAACGCGCCGTTCTGGAATCAGTCGCTGCGCTTCAGCAATGACATTACCGAGACGGGTGTGACCATCACGGCGCCCACCACCGGCGCACCGAACACCGACGGCGTCGATCTGGTCGGCTCGACCAACGTCACGCTTTCCGGTCTCAAGATCAGCGTCGGCGACGACGATATTGCGATCAAGTCGGGACTGCCGATCGATCCGGCCGACCCGAAGCAGAAAAACCTGCCGCGACTCGCCACCTCGCAGGTGCAGGTGAGCGACATCACCGTCACCGGCGGGCGTGGAATCATTATTGGCAGTGAAGCTGCCAATGGGGTGCATGATGTCACGATCCAGAATGTGCACATGAGTGGAGCGAGCGCAGGATTCAGGATCAAGGGCGCGCGCGATCGCAGCAGCAATATCTACGCGATTACCGTGAAAGACGTGGTCATGTCAGGCGTCGGCCGCCCCATCATTCTCGCCGACTACTATCCCGATATCGATGCTCCCGTCGAGCCGCCGTACCAGCCTGCGGCGCCGGTCACTGCGACCACGCCCTTCGTGCACGACATCACGATCCAGAATCTCAACGCGACCGGTGCGTTTGGGCAGAGCATCATCGAGGGACTGCCGGAGTCGTGCATGCAGAAAATCACGCTGAGCGGTGTCAGCATTCAGACCAAGAGCCAGTCGCAGTACTTGGGTCTGGGGTTACGGCACATGACGGGCACGTTCACCAATGTGACCAGCATGCCCGGGGCGCCGAATCCGCCGTTCGTGGTGCAGGAGAATGTCAAGGTCGTGAGCGCGGGCACGACACCGCCGATTGCGGCTACGGCGCCGCAGGCGCGGCAGACGGCGTGCAGCGCACAGTGATCAGAACGGATTCCAGCGCTTATTCTTCGTGAAGTGCATATATCCGACGCTCGCGCCCTGACGCCAGCCGACGCCTAGGCGCACCGGCGCCAGCGTGATGCCCTCACTGCGCAGGTAGCACAGGCCCACCCCGCCGACAAAGTACAGGCTGCCGTCGACGCCGGGAAAGCGCTGGAAGAGCTTCTCCGTGTCGCTCAATTGGTAAACCAGTACGAACACCTTCGAGGCGTTGCCACCGAGATCGAAGCCGATCGATGGCCCCTGCCAGTACACCTTTTGCGCGCGCCCGCCGCGCGTCTGAAGCTCGCCATGCCCGTAACGCAGGCCGACGCCGATGGCGCCGGCGGCTTCCTCGCCCTTGATGAAGCCATTGGGCTCGCCCTGCTCCTTGAAAGCCTTGGCGATCACCTTGGCCAATCCCTCCGTGCTCTTACGGAAGAAGGCCGAGGCTTCCCGCATCACCTCATCCTCATGGTAAGTCTGGGAGTTACCCTGGCGGAGCGGCGGGGTTTTGTCAGCCGCGAGAGCGGCCTGCGAAGTGAGCAGGGTCAGACCACATAGGATGGCATAGAGCCATTGAACGATTACGCGCGGCATAGGGCTCCAAAGGGGTCTCGCGTCGGGCGCAGACATGGAGTATACGCTTCACGCCTTCCACCACATCGAGGTTCGACCATGCCAGGCAGCGCTGCCCCGGTGCTTCGGGATGTCTTCGGCTACGCCTCATTCCGTGGCCAGCAGTCCGAGATCATCACCCATGTGACCGGCGGGGGCGATGCCCTGGTGCTCATGCCCACCGGCGGCGGCAAGTCGTTGTGCTTCCAGATTCCCTCCCTGCTGCGCGACGGCATTGGCGTGGTGGTCTCGCCCCTCATTGCCCTGATGCAGGACCAGGTGGCTGCCTTGCGGGAGGCTGGGGTGCGCGCCGCGGCCCTGAACTCTGCGCTCGAGTGGCATGAGGCGCAGGCGGTGGAGCAGAAGATGCGCGCGGGTGCGCTCGATCTTGTCTACATCGCCCCCGAGCGACTGCTCACCGAGAG
>Ga0207658_10001426_pt1 | contig 18639 bp, 16 predicted proteins | sample KBSS33metaG_FD_184322 | JGI IMG/M metagenome (GOLD analysis project Ga0207658, IMG submission 184322) | Switchgrass rhizosphere microbial communities from Kellogg Biological Station, Michigan, USA - KBS S3-3 metaG (SPAdes) (version 2) | ecosystem: Host-associated > Plants > Roots > Rhizosphere...
GCGCCACAGCGTGCTCAATGATACGATGAAGCCGGAAAAGCAGCTGTTTGCCTATTCCGTGCTCTATCTGTTTGCCTTGTTCGCGGCGCTGGTGCTGGATCGGTTCGTATAAGGGCCCGCTACAAGGGGCCTTGAGGGAAGAGGAAAAGACGTGGGCCAAGACCCTGATCAAAACCCGGACAAGCACGATTTCGATCTTGCCGCCTTCCGCGCCCGGCAAAAGGCGCGCAACCGCGCGCTGGGGCTGTTGCTGGGCGCGCTGGTGGTCCTGTTCTTTGCCATCACCGTGGTGAAACTGGGTGTCCAGGCCGACAAGCGTCATGGCAGTTCCCTGCTTTATGACAGTGCCCAGCATGGCTAAGGCGGGAGAGGACTGATGGCTGCGGTAATCGACCGGACTGCCCGCGCCAATCGCAAGGTTGCAGTCATCGCTGGCGGCATCGCGCTCGGCATGCTCGGCCTGGGTTATGCCGCCGTGCCGCTCTATCGCATGTTCTGCCAGGCCACGGGCTTTGCCGGCACCACGCAGCGCGCCACGGCTGCGCAGGCCGCCACCGTCAAGGCCACGTTGCGCCCCATCACGATCCGCTTCGATGCCAACGTGGCGCCCAGCCTGCCGTGGACGTTCAAGCCCGAGCAGGTCACCCAGGACGGGCGAATCGGGGAACGCAAGATGGCGTTCTTCACCGCGCGCAACAATTCCGACGTGCCCATCGTGGGCCGCGCGGTGTTCAACGTCACACCCGAGCAGACCGGTGCCTATTTCCACAAAATCCAATGCTTTTGCTTTAATTATCAAAAGCTTATGCCGGGTCAGGAAGTGCGCATGCCGGTGGTCTATTACGTAGACCCCGCTATGCTGGATGACCCCAACACGCGCAACGTGCCGGAAATCACGTTGAGCTATACGTTCAACAAAGCCGCAAATTGACTGGACCGGGCCACGCGTGCCCGATAGACATCGCCGTTATCACAAGATGGCTCCCGTCGCCCAAGGGCACGAGGATGCCGGTTAAGCCTTGGGGGAAGTAGACGATCATGGCTGGCGCCAAGAACCACGATTATCACATCCTGCCGCCCGATATCTGGCCGCTCATGGGTGCAATGTCTGCCCTGGTGATGACCAGCGGCGGCGTGTTCTACATGCACAAGATGGCAGGCGGCACGCAGATCATGCTGCTCGGCCTCCTCGGTGTGCTGCTCACCATGTTCTCCTGGTGGGGCAAGGTGATCAAGGAAGCCCATGCCGGGGACCACACCCCCGTGGTGCAGCTGCACCAGCGCTATGGCATGATCCTGTTCATCGCTTCCGAAGTGATGTTCTTCGTCGGCTGGTTCTGGGCGTTCTTCGATTTCTCGCTGTTTCCCAGCAAGGTGAACACCGATGTCATCGGCGGCGTCTGGCCGCCCAAGGCGATCGAGGCGGTGATCAACGCGTTCGATCTGCCGCTGCTCAACACGCTGATCCTGTTGTGCTCGGGCACCACGTTGACCTGGGCGCACCACGCGCTGATCCATGGTGATCGCAAGAGCCTCAAGCTCGGCCTGATTGCCACGATCGTGCTGGGCGTGCTGTTCAGCTCGATCCAGGCGTATGAGTATGTCCACGCGCCGTTCGCCTTCGGCAAGAACACTTATGGCTCGGCCTTCTACATGGCCACCGGGTTCCACGGCTTCCACGTGATCATCGGCACGATCTTCCTGATCGTCTGCTGGATTCGTGCCGAACGTGGCGATTTCACGCCGCGCCAGCACTTCGGCCTCGAAGCGGCGGCCTGGTACTGGCACTTCGTCGACGTGGTGTGGCTGTTCCTGTTCGTTGCCATCTATGTCTGGGGCAACTGGGGCGCGGTGGTGGAATAATCCACCCTTTGCATCGACTGCTCAAAAAAGGGGCGCCTTCCGGATGGGAAGGCGCCCCTTTTTGCGTCGGTTGCCGGGGGAAGGCTCCGAGCCTTCCCCCGAAGATCACTTCACGGCGGCGAGCTCGGCCGAGAGCGCGGCCCCGCGCTGGTCCTTGAGCACGGCGCAATCCTGCACCCGCTCGATCGCACGATCGAGTTCGAGAGCGCCGGAATTGTTGGCAAAGTGCGGGCGCCATGCGGTGATCGCCTGGGCCTTGTCGGCAGAACAGAACGTGCTCACCACCTGGGGCAGGCTGCGCGCCAGGAAGATGCCGCCGCCGCTCGACAGCAGGCTGTCGATATGGGCATTGGCCCAGGTGAATGCCTGGTCCGACGTCTTGGGCATGGCGATGGCCATGGCGATCCCCATCAGCTTTTCCGAAAGACGCAGGCGCTTGTCGGAAAAATCCTCGACCAGCCACTTGGCCACGGCCGGATCGTTGCTGCGGCCCACCGCGCGCAGCAAGGCGGGGCGCAAGACCGGGTCTTCGCTCGACAGCGCCTTTTCCATCAGCAGCTTGGCGCCTGCCAACCCTTGCGGCTTGAGCCAGGCCTTGAACGCGCTGTTGTAGAATGCCGGATCAAGCGCCTGGGCATCGCCCGCCAGCAGCGCATCGGTCGCCTTGGCCAGCCTGGCATCGAGCGCGGCATCCTCGGCCACGCCCGCCATTTCGGCCACCAGGGCCACGCGGCGCTGCTGCGTATCGGGATCGTCGCCGGCATGGGCGCCCGCGCGCGGATCGAAGCCCAGCTTGGCCAGTTGCGGCCCGCGCACTTCGCCCACCAGGCGGCGCAGGCCTTCGTGCGCGGCCGGGCTCAGCAAGCCGCGATCGTCGAACGCGATCAGCTGGCCGGTGGCACCATCGCTGGCATAGCTGTCGGGATTGGCGGCAAAGCTGCGGGCCATGGCCACCAGTTGCGCCGGGCTGGCGCGCCCGGCCAGGAAGCTCGCTTCCAGGCTGTCGATCGTGGCCAGCGCCTCGCCACCCGGCAGCGTTGCGCCTTGCGCGATCAGCTTGTCCCACTGCGCGGCCGGCAGCTCGAACCGGTAATAGCCCGTGCCACCCGCGTTGGGGATGAGCGGCCCCTTGCCGGGGATCGCCACCGTAGCGGTCTTGTCCACCAGCAGCTGGCACACCCGCGCATCATCCTGGCGCAGGCACAGCGGCACGCCCCAGGTCTGGGCAGGCGCAGTGGTCCACAAGCGCACATAGCGGCTTTGCGTCACGGTCCACTTGCCTTCACCGGCGGGCGCGAAGGTCACGAGCGGTACGCCCTGCTGGTCGGTAAAGCTCTGCATCGCGGGCAGGATGCGCGGATCGCCGGCCGCATCGGCCATCGCGCCAAAGAAATCGGCCGTGCTGGCATTGCCATACTTGTGCTTGGCCATGTAGCCGCGCACGCCATCGCGGAACTTGGTATCGCCCATGAACGCGGCGATCATCGACACCACATGGCCGCCCTTGCCATAGGTGATCGTATCGAAGGCCGCGTCCACCTGGTTGTTGCGCGTGATCTGCTGATGGATCGGCCGCCCCACCAGCAGGGCATCGGTATTCATCGCGGCAAAGCCTTCTTCCAGCGCGCCGGCCCCGATGTTGAGATCGGGGCGCCATTCGTTGCCGATGCGGAAGCCCATCCAGTTGGCAAAGCTTTCGTTGAGCCAGATATCGTCCCACCAGGCCGGGCTCACCATGTCGCCAAACCACTGGTGCGCCAGCTCGTGTGCCACGACCATGCCGAAGTTGCGCTTCTGGGAGGTGGAGGCCTTGTCATCCATCACCAGGAGCGAATCCTCGTAAAGGTCGGCCCCGGCATTTTCCATCGCGCCCGGCATGATCGGCGCCGTCACCTGGTCCAGCTTGGGGAACGGGAAAGCCTGGCCGAAATAGTTCTCCAGGTGGCTGACGATGCCCTTGGTGCCATCCAGCGCGAAATCGAGTTTCCCTTCGTTGGGCTTGGTCGACACCACGCGCAGCGGCAGCGGAGTGGCCCGCTGCGGCGTGGCCGGCACCGTGCCTTCCACGCTCACGAACGGCCCGGCCATCACTGCCACCAGATAGCTGGGCAGCGGCAGCGTGGGAGCAAAGCGGTGGACCGTCTGGTTGCTGCGCGTTTCGGTTGCCGTTTCGGGCGCATTGCTCACCGCGCGCTGGCCCGCGGGCGTGGTGATCGACACGGTATAGGGCGTCTTGAAGCCGGGCTGGTCGAACGACGGGAATGCTCCGCGTGCATCGATCGATTCAAACTGGCTCCAGCTATACCACTGGTCACCCACGTGGACGCGGAACAGGCCGGTGGGGCCATCGTTGAACGCCGCGTCATAGTCGAACACCAATGTGGCCGCACCTGCCGGCAAGCCTTGCGCAAAGGTCACGAGCGCCACGCCGGTATCGTCTGCCTGCTGGAACGTGCCGGCAATGGACTTGCCGCCAACCTTGGCGACCACGCGCTTCACGTTGAGATTAAGGCCGTGCATCCACACATAGCGACCAGCCTGGTTGACCGTCACGTCGATCTCGGCATGGCCGGAAAAGCGCGGCTGCGCCGGATCGAGCGTGAAATCGAGGCGATAGGCCTTGGGCACCACGGCATTGCCCAGCTTGCCCACCGGCATGGTGCCGGCCGCCGCCGGAATGGCGGCCGGCTTGGCCTCGGCTGCCGCAAGGGCGGGAACGGCAAGAGTGCCAGCCAGCATCGTGGCCGCAAGAAGCAGAGCGCGCATGGGATCCTTTCACGCGAAAAAGAGCATGATCCCAACTTGCGCGCCGCAGGTTGCAGGCGCAACCGGTTTCGACGAACGGGCGGCAACGATCTGCAAACGGCGAACGGGTTGTTGGTGCGAAAGTGTTCCGACGACCAATTTAATCAACCCCCGTCACCCCGGGCTTGACCCGGGGTCCATCTGGCACGTTGCCTTGCCTTTGTATCTGGGCACAAGGGTTCCAGCTGGACCCCGGATCAAGTCCGGGGTGACGCGGAATAGGCAGCGGTGGTGTGGTTGCGCATCAAACCCGGATCAGTTTCGGGGTAGTACCATGCGTTACAGCGATGTAGCCCCCCGCCAGATAGATATGCGAAGTACCCTTGCTTTCGGCGATGTGCCAATAACTCACAGTCCCGGCAAACCGATTACTCGCCAGAGACGCGACATCGGCGTTCACCGCTAGAGTCGCCACCTTTTCGAAAACAAGGACAACGTCAATCCGCTCTGCAGCATCATGCGCGGGGTAAGTCTGGAGCCGGATCGACACCGTCCGCTTGACCGGATTGAAATCCAGGCCGTCAAACAGCGCGTCATGCCCTTGCTGCTCGTTCGTGAGAATCGGATCGACCGTCACCGCAACAACCCGCCCAGCAATCCACGCGCGAAGCGGCCCAAAGCCGCGCCGCCGATGCTGGTGGCGAGCGAGCCCACCACCGCGCTGACGCCGCTGGCCATGGGCGAGGCGCGCGATTTCTTGCCGGCGATTTCGGCCGCAATCATCGCCCCGGCGGAGGAGGCGACCGCGCCCATTGCCGCCTTGCCGGCCTTGCCCCACAGCGAGGGAGACTGGCGCGGCTGGGCGCGTTGGGCATCCTCGCCCTGTTCTGCCGCCACTTGCGCAGCGGCGGCGGCATCGGCCGCCTTTTGCGCCAGCACTTCGGCCGCGCTTTCGCGATTGACCGAGGTATCGTACTTGCCGCCGAACGGGCTGGCCGCCTGGATCGCGGCGCGCTCGGCCGGGCTCACCGGCCCCAGGCGCGAGCGCGGCGGGGCGATCAGGGTGCGCGCCACCATGCCCGGCGCACCTTCGGCGTCGAGCGTGGAAACCAGCGCTTCGCCCGTCTTCAACTCGGTGATGGCCTGCGCCACGTCCAGCTCAGGGTTGATGCGGAAGGTCTCGGCCGCCGCGCGGATCGCTTTCTGGTCGCGCGGGGTGAACGCCCGCAGCGCGTGCTGCACGCGGTTGCCAAGCTGGCCGGCCACCTTTTCCGGGATGTCGATCGGGTTCTGGGTCACGAAATAGACGCCCACGCCCTTCGAGCGCACGAGGCGCACGACCTGCTCCACCTTGTCCATCAGCGCATCGGGGGCATCGTCGAACAAGAGGTGGGCTTCGTCGAAGAAGAACACCAGGCACGGCTTTTCCGGGTCTCCCACTTCGGGCAGCGCCTCGAACAGTTCGGACAGCAGCCACAGCAGGAACGTGGCATAGAGCTTGGGGCTCTGCATCAGCTTGTCGGCGGCCAGCACGTTGACCATGCCGCGGCCCTGTTCGTCCACATGCAGGAAATCGTGGATTTCAAACGCCGGCTCGCCAAAGAAGCGATCGGCGCCCTGGCTTTCCAGCCCCAGCAACTGGCGCTGGATGGCGCCGACGCTGGCCTTGGTGACATTGCCGTACTTGGTGGCCAGCGTGCCGGCATTTTCGGCGCAGGCGGCCAGCACGGCCTGAAGATCGGCCAGGTCCACCAGCAGCAGGCCATTGTCGTCGGCATAGCGGAAGGCGATGGTCAGCACGCCTTCCTGCGTATCGTTGAGGCCCATCAGCCGCGCGAGCAGCAGCGGCCCCATTTCCGAAATCGTGGTGCGGATCGGGTGGCCCTGTTCGCCATAGAGGTCCCAGAACACCGCCGGATTGTCGGCATAGGCATAGTCGGTGAGCCCCAAGTCCCTGGCGCGCTGTTCGAGCGAAGCGGCGTGCTTGAACGTGGGGCTGCCGGGCATGGCGATGCCCGACAGATCGCCTTTCACGTCGGCCAGGAAAACCGGCACGCCCGCCCGGCTGAATTGTTCGGCCATGCCCTGCAGCGTGACGGTTTTGCCCGTGCCGGTGGCCCCGGCCACCAGCCCGTGGCGATTGGCCCGGCCCAGCAGCAGCACTTCGCGTTCGCCCTTGGCGCCCAGCCCCAGGAAAATCTCGTCCATCGCCGCACTCTCTCTTTTTGGTTACTGCCATGCTTAGGATGCCGCGCGATTGCCCGCGAGGGCTTTTTGCATCCGCATCGGCTTGGCGCTATGCGCATGGTGCATGACACGCGCCCCCTTCCTGTTGCTCGACGATGCCCGCGCACACGACGAAGGCTCGGCCCGGCTATACCAAGACCCGCAAGAGATCGTCATCGCCCGCAGGCCCGAAGAGGTTGACGCCGCGCTGGCCCGCATCGGGGCCACGCCCGGCTGGTGGGCGGGCGCGCTCGCCTATGAAGCCGGGCTCGCGCTGGAAAAGCGGCTCTTGCCCCGCTCTGCCATGCGCACCGGGGCGGCCGGGCCGCTGGTGTGGTTCGCCCGCTTTGCCCAGGTATCGCGCATGGGCAGCGCCGATGTGGCCGCCTGGCTGGCGCGGGAAGCCACTGGCAGCGGACGGCTGGGGCCGCTTGGCCCGGCACAATCGGCGGGCGGCTATGCCCGCGCCTTTGCCCAGGTGCAGGAAGCGATCCGCGCCGGAGACATCTATCAGGCCAATCTCACGTTTCAGCTGGCCGGATCGTGGGCCGGCGATCCGCTGGCGATCTATGCCGCGCTGCGCAGCGATGCGCGCGGCGGCCATGGCGCTGTGCTGTGGGACGGGTCGCACTGGCACCTCTCCGTCTCGCCCGAGCTGTTTTTCCAGTGGCAGGAAGGGCGCGTCACCGTGCGTCCGATGAAAGGCACCGCGCCGCGCGGCCGCAATGCCGATGAAGACGCCGCGCTGAAAGCCACGCTGGCCGCCAACCCCAAGGATCGCGCCGAAAACCTGATGATCGTGGACCTGATGCGCAACGACCTGTCGCGCGTGGCGGTGCCCGGCACGGTCAAGGTGCGCGATGCCTTTGCCGTGGAAACCTATCCCACGGTGCACCAGATGGTCACGACCGTGACGGCGCAGGTTTTGCCCGGCGCTGCCGTGGCCGATGTCCTGCGCGCGATCTTTCCCTGTGGATCGATCACCGGCGCCCCCAAGATTCGCGCGATGGAATGGATCGACATGGCCGAACGCGATGCGCGCGGGCTCTATTGCGGGTCGATCGGCCATATCGACGTACCCGGCCCTGCTGCCGGCGATACGCCGGGGACTGGAAGCGCGGCGTTCAATGTGGCAATCCGCACGGTGCGCCTGGTGCCAGATCATCCCGGCGCGGCCGGGGGGCGGGCGACCATGGGGGTCGGTTCGGCCGTGGTCGCGGATTCGGCGATGCTGGGGGAATGGCGCGAATGCTTGGTAAAGGGGAATTTCTTGCGCCTGAACGCCGGCCATGCCGATTTGATCGAGACCATGGCTTTCGATCCGGCAGCGGGTATCGCGCTGCTTGAGCGGCATCTTGAACGCATGAAGCAAAGCGCGCTGGCGCTGGGTTTTGCGTTCGATCGGCACGCGGTGCGCAATGCGATCCACGCGCTGTGCTTCGATCTCGATGCCCCGTCCAAGGTGCGGCTGGTCCTGGCCAAGAGCGGTGCCCACGCGCTGGAAGCCGCGCGCGTTCCCGCGCCGTTCGATGGCGCGGTGGAATGCGCCGTGCTGCCGCTGCCGGTGGCCGAGGGCGATTGGCGCCTGCGCCACAAGAGCAGCGACCGGGGCTTCTACGATGCCGGCCTCAAGGCCGCGCGCCGCGCCGGGGCGGGGGAGGCACTGCTGCGCCGCGACGATGGCCGCCTGACCGAAGGCTGCTTCACCAACCTGTTCGTGCCGCGCGACGGCGTGCTGGTCACGCCCCGTGCCGAACTTGGCCTCTTGCCCGGCGTGCTGCGGGCGCACCTGCTCGACGAAGGCCGCGCGGTGGAAGGCGATGTCACGCTCGACGATCTCGCCCAGGGCTTTTTCATCGGCAATGCCTTGCGCGGCTTGATGCCCGCACGCCTTCTGGGGCAGGGCTGAGCGCATCATGACCAGCCAGACCACCAGCCAGGCGCTTGGGCGCATTTCCCCTTCGCGCACCAACGCGATGACCGACCGCGCGATCGAACTGCGCGCGGCGGGCAAGGACATCATCTCGCTGTCGGTGGGCGAGCCCGATTTTCCCACGCCGCCGCACGTGATCGATGCTGCCAAGGCTGCGCTCGACAACGGGCAGACGCGCTATACCGCCGTACCAGGCACGCAGGCCCTGCGCGAGGCTGCGGCGCTCCATTTCCGGCGGGACCTGGGGATCGAGGTTCTGCCGTCGCAGGTCATCGTGACGGCCGGCGGCAAGCAGGCGATTTTCGAGGCATTGCTCGCCACGCTCGATCCGGGCGACGAGGTGCTGATCCCGTCGCCCTGGTGGGTGAGCTACCCCGAAATCGTGCGCTTTGCCGGCGCGAGCGTGGTCGATCTGCCGACGCAAGCCGCCGGTGGCTTTCGCATCACGGCACAGCAGTTGGACGCCGCGATCACGCCGGCCACGCGCTGGCTCCTGCTCAACAGCCCGGGCAATCCCACGGGCGCGACTTATCCGGCCGACGAACTGCGCGCGCTGGGCGAGGTGCTGCGCCGCCATCCGCGCGTGCTGGTCCTGTCAGACGATATCTATGCGCCGTTGCGCTATGGCGGCGGGCGCCACGCCACGCTCGGCGTCGAATGCCCCGATCTGGCAGACCGCATCCTCACGGTATCGGGCGTGTCCAAGAGCCACGCGATGACCGGCTTTCGCATCGGCGTTTCGGCCGGGCCGGAATGGCTGGTCAAGGCCATGGCCAAGCTGCAATCGCACAATTCGGGCAATCCCTGCTCGATTGCCCAGGCAGCGGCCACGGCGGCGCTTGCCGGGCCGCAAGACTTTCTGGCAGATTGGCGCGAACGCTTCCGCGCGCGGCGTGACAAGGTGGTGGCGGCGATCAACGCCATTCCAGGCCTGTCCACCCCGGTGCCCGATGGCGCGTTTTACTGCATGATCGATGCCGCGCCGCTGATGGACCGCTTTGGCGATGACGAGGCACTGGCGCTGCATTTGCTGGAGCATGGCGTGGCAGTGGTGGCCGCATCTGCATTTGGCGGCGCGCAGGGTTTCCGCATCTCGTTCGCGGCCGACGATGCCGTGCTGGACGAAGCGTTGCGCCGGATTGGGGCGGCGCTGGCCTGAGTCCTTCGACAAGACGGGCACAAGCCGCTAAGGGGCAGCCAACAACCCGTTCGTGCTGCGCCTGTCGAAGCACGCCAGTGCAAGGCGTCACCTGAATTCATGATCGAAATCCCCATCCTGTTTGAAGACGGCGAAGCGCTGGTCATCGACAAGCCCGCCGGCCTGCCGCTCGACCGGCCGCGCGCCGGCGGCATCTCGCTTGATGATCGCATCGAGGAATTGAAGCTCGGCTTCCAGCGTCCGCCGATGCCGGTGCACCGGCTGGACCGCGATACGTCGGGCTGCCTGCTGCTTGCGCGCAACCCCAAGGCGCTCAAGCGCTTTTCCGCCGCCTTCGAAGCGCGCCAGGTGGAAAAGGTCTATTGGGGCGTGGTCGCCGGTGACGTGGAAGGAACCGCCGGTACGATCGCACTCAACTTGTCCAAGATTTCCAGCGCAGCCGCCGGCTGGCGGATGATCGCGGCGAAAAAGGGCAAGCCGGCCGTCACCCACTGGCGCGTGCTGGCGCGCCTGCCGGGGCGCACGCTGGTGGAGTTTCGCCTGGAAACCGGCCGCACCCACCAGGTCCGCGTCCATGCCCTCACCGGCCTTGGCGCGCCTTTGCTGGGCGATCCGGTCTATGGAGACGGGAAAGGCGCCGCGCGCACCCTGCTTCATGCCACGCGCCTGGTGATGCCGCGCGAGGGGAAAGAGCCGATCGTGGCCGAAGCGCCGATCCCGGCCGACATCGCGGGCCTGGGCTTCACCCTGTGAGCGATGCGCCCGAGGCCGTGGTGGCCCGGGCCATGGGCCTGGTGGCGGAAAGCTTTATCGCGGCGGCCGGGCCGGGCGGGCAAAACGTCAACAAGGTGGCAACGGCGGTGCAACTGCGCATCAATGTCTATGCGCTGCGCCTGTCACCGCCGGTGTTCCACCGTCTCAAGGAACTGGCCGGCAGCAAGTTTACCGCCGGGGGTGAGATCGTCCTGACCGCCCGGCGCTTTCGCACCCAGGAAGCCAACCGCGAGGATGCACGCGCGCGACTGGCCGAACTGCTGCGCGATGCGTGCAACCTGCCCGAAAAGCGCGCCAAATCGCGGCTCAACCGCGTGGGCAAGGTTCAGCGCTTGCAGGGCAAGAAGATCCGCGGCGCGGTCAAGGCCGGGCGCGGCAAAGTGCGGCTGGATTAGGTCGTGAACCCATAAATGGCGCCGCCGAGGCGCCAAAATGGCGAACATATCGGGCCAAAGTGACCGCAGCGAAGGCTGGTGGCCTTTGCAAGGGCACTTTGGGCTGAGATGGAAGCCATTTTGGCGTCCCTTCGGGATTTAGCTTCGCTGGCCTTCGGCTGCCCCAAAGGCCCCCTCGCAGCGTCGAAAGCACTTGAAATATTGCCGATATTCCTGCGCGCTTTCTCCTCGCGACGGGGCCTTTGGCCTCAAACCTCGGCGGTGCCATTTATGGGTTCACGACCTAGCTACGCTGGCCTTTGGCTCAAGGCAGCGATGCTGCGGTACCTTTTACAGGACTACCCCTGCGGGGTTGAGGGCATTACCCACGCCGCCTAGGCCTGAGACCGGATATTGGCGGTATCATGCAGTTGGCGCCATTCGCTGTAATGTGCCGTCTCTTCCTTCAGGATATCGAGATAGAGATCGCGATTTTCCCGCAGGTTGTCGGTGATGCCGGGCAAGCCGATCACCAGGCGTTCCTCTTCGTTCAATTGCGGAAGGCGCATGGCAATCATGCCACCGCCTTTGGTGATCGTGTCGAACGTGCACGCCCAGCCTTGGCTTCGCACTTCGGCGACTTGCTCCATCAGTGTATGGATGCAGTCACGGGGTTGGCCTTCGTCCGCCTCCGCATTGGTGCGCATGGCAATGCGCTTGATGTCGGCATCGGCCATGTCGGCCAGCAACATCAGGCCCGTGCCCGAGCGGATCAACGGCCGCCGCGACCCTTTGACCATGAATAGCCGTACCGAGTTGGTCGACTGAACGATATGGATATATTCCGACCAGATCTGATTGCGCACAGCCACGACGACAGCCTGGCTGGTCCGGGCATTGACCCGCTGAAGAAGACGCATCAGCAAGCCATCGCTGATCATCGCGCCATTGACCCAGTTGCCCAGCAGCGCGACTCTCGTCGTAGGACTGAAAGCGCGCGTTTTGGGATTGAACTGGAGGTATCCCATCGTAACCATGCTGCGCAGCAAAACCGATGTGCTCGATTGCGGAAGGCCGAGCAACTCCGAAACTTCGAAGACCGGCGCCTCGCGTCTAAGTACATCGAAAAGCTCAAGAATCCGCAGAACACGGCCCGCAGATTTGACGATGCCTTCCGTTTCGGCCTGGTTCCAGCCAACGACATGACGTTCACCCAGTGACCGCGACAATTGGCTCATTCGCATCGGCTCTCTCCTATTTTCAAACTAGCATTTGAAAACAAACCCTGTCAAGCTTGCCTGCACCGGGTGAGCGGCCGTGTTCATCGTCCGGATTTCCTGGCGGCGGGATATCGCAATCATGCAACATGCCGATGATTTTATTGGCCGATGGGGCGAATTTGCTGCACTGGCCCAACCCCGATCAGCCTGCCATTGCAGACGGTCTGGCACAGCCTTGGCCCTTGTGTGGCGGAGGCGAGCGATTCCCTGCCATTGTGACCGAGCAACCGGCTACGCCAACGGGAATCCAAGTTGCGCGACGCCTGGCTCAACACCGGCCGCGACTATCGGCCGGCTTGCGCCTGCCCGTATTCCCCAAGATCCCGGCCACAAACGGATACCATTTTGAGACAACCGGCGCATCGAACCACAAAAACAACCAGCGCCTTATCGGAGAGGATCACTTGCCATGACCATTCACCCCACTTTTTGCAGAATATGCTATCATCTGTGCGGCGCGGTTGTAGAAGTTGACGACGAAGGGCGCGCCATCTCCATGACCGGCGATCGCGATAACCCGATCTACAAGGGCTATCATTGTGTGAAAGGCCGCGCATCGCCCTCTATACACAACAATCCCGATCGGCTGTTGCATACGATGAAGCGGATGCCCGACGGCACGTTCGAGCCGATCGATATCGAGGTGGCACTCGACGAGATCGCGACAAAGCTGGCAGTCATTCTCGAGCGAGACGGGCCGCGGGCCGTAGCCTCCTACCACGGCACCGGAATTGTCGGGCAGACGCTGGCGATGGCCTCTACCCATGCCTTCATGGAAGCGATCGATTCGCCGATGTCGTTCAGCAACGAATCGATCGACCAGCCCGGCAAGTCGGTCGCCAAGGGGCTCCACGGTGTCTGGCAGGCGCCAGGCAATGGATGGCGGGATCCTGACGTCATCCTCGTGGTCGGCATGAATCCCCTTGTCAGCCACAATGGCTTTCCGTTCGGCAACCCGGCGGCATGGATCAACGAGCGGATCGCCAAGGGCACGAAGCTTATCGTCATCGATCCCCGCCGTACCGAAACGGCCCGAAAGGCGACACGGTTTCTCCAGCCGCTGCCCGGACATGATGCCGCGATCCTTGCCGCGATCGCCCGGGTCATCATTGAGGAAAAGTTGTACGATCACGCGTTCGTGGCCGAACATGTCGAGGGGCTGGATGCATTCACGGCAGCGCTCGATCGCTTTGCCCCGGAGACGGTCGCATCCGTGGCGGGCATTGCAGCCGACGACCTGGTGGATGTGGCAAGGACTTATGCTGCGGCAAAGCGCGGTTATGCCATTTGCGGCACGGGGCCGAGCATGAGCGGATCGTCCACGCTGGTGGAGTACCTGCGCATGGGCATCGAAACACTGTGCGGCCACTATATGCGGGAAGGCGAAGTGCTGCCCGTGGCCGGGGTGACGATGGCAGCGCCCGTGGCCAAGGCCCAGGCAACGCCGCCCTTCCCCGCCTGGGGAGAGAAATTCGGCGGTCCCGCCACTCGCGTGCGCGGGTTGCGTGCCTATTTTGCCGGCTCCGCCCCCATGCCCACGTCGGCGCTGCCCGACGAGATACTGATGCCAGGCGAAGGGCAGGTGCGCGCCTTTATCTGCTGTGCCGGCAATCCGGTGCTTGCCTGGCCAGACCAGAACCGCACCGTCGCTGCGCTGAAAAGCTTGGAATTGAGCGTTGCAATCGACATCAAGATGACGCCTTCCGCAGCGCTGGCCGATTATGTGATCGCGTGCAAACAGCACCTGGAAACGCCTGGGCTGAGTTATCTTTCCGAGGGGCTGGCGTTCTATTCCACCGGAGTGGGCGTCGACCAGTCTTACGGACAATACACCCCCGCCATTGTGCCCCCCCCCAAGGGATCGCAAGTGGTCGAGGAGTGGGAAGTGTTCTATGGCCTGTGTCGGCGGCTGGGCGTGCCGTTCACGCTCCATGGCCTGAATGGCACGCACTTTTCGGCCGACATGATCCAAAAGCCGACCACCGACGATCTGCTCGAACAGTTCATGGCCGGCTCGCGAATTCCCTTGGAAGAGCTGAAAAAGCACCCTCACGGGGCGATCTTCCCGGATGAGGCTGCCGTGGTCCTGCCCAAGGATGAGGGATGGCAAGGCCGCCTGCAGTTGGCCAACGATGATATGATGGCCGATTTGTACGGCTATTCGCTGGCGACGGACCAGGACGCCGCATTTCCATTTCGCATGATCAGCCGCCGTATGCGTCATACCTTCAATTCGATTGCGCATGATCCCGCGACCAAGGGATCGCCCCACAATCCCGCGTTCATGAACCCAGCCGATCTGGATGCACTTGGCCTGACAACCGGCGATATCGTCGAATTGCGATCGCGTTACGGCGCGATTCTGGGGGTGGTGGAGCAAGATCGGGCGCTACGCCCAGGCTTGGTGTCGATGGCCCATGGCTATGGTGCCAGCACTGATCGCGACGATGAATTGCTCACAATCGGCAGCCCGACTTCGCGGCTGAGCGGCCTGGATGATTTTCCCGAACGCTATAGCGGCCAACCGCGGATGAGCGCGATCCCCGTCACCATCCGCAAAGCGGACAAGACGAAACGGCTCACCCAGCCTGCTGCACAAGCGATCGGGCACCCATCCACCGTCTGAGCGCGCCCGGCATGCACGCCGCACACGCCGAGCGCGCGCTATCCGCTACGTGATTTGCGCCGGTTGCCAGGCGCTACATCGCATCTGGCTGTTGCACGGGCGTGCGGTGCACCGCAACATTCGAAAGATGGCCCCGTCTGGAGTTCACCACGTGCCCGACTTGCAAGAAGTGCTTGATCTCGAACCCCAGGGCGAGGACCGTTGGCGGTCTGTGGCAGGCGACACAAATGCTGGTGGCGAGGTATTCGGCGGCCAATATCTTGGATTGTCCATCCATGCCGCGATGCGCAGCGCGCCAAGCCGAAAGCCACATGCCCTGAGTGCATTCTTCCTGCGCAGCGCCCGTGCCAGCGAGCCCGTGGATTACCATGTCGAGCGAACCCGCGACGGTCGTGCCTTTGCCCATCGGCGGGTGAGCGCCTGGCAAGGCGGCAAGGAAGTCTATCGCGCCGAGGTGAGCTTTCACGAATTCGAAGAAGGCCAGCCTGCCCACGCGGCCATCGCCCCTGCCGCACCGCCCGTAGAAACCTTAAAGTCCCACCACCAGTGCGTGCTTGATCGAGCCGGCGAACTCGATCCTTTGGTGGTGCACCGGGTGATCAATCGCGCCACGTTCCAAAGCTATTTTCCCGATCCGCTGGAAGGATTGGGTAAACCGGCCAGCCGCCCCTACACGCTGGCGTGGGTACGGCCGGACCCGGCGCCCCATCCCGCGAACACGATCGGCTATTATGCGACGCTGGCCTATCTGACCGACGCCTGTGCGAATTTTGCCGGACGGGTCATGCACGCCCCGCAACTGCACGACGGAGAACTGGCGTCCAGTTCGCTTAATCACGCGATCTGGTTCCACGCCGCCCCGCAGCCGATCGACACGATCCTCTACGAAGTGGAGAGCCCATATGCCGGCGGCGGCCTGGGCTACAACCGGGGCACCATGTTCGACGCACACGGCACGGTGCTGGCTTCCATCACCCAGGAGGCATTGATCAGGCGGCAGCGCGCTCCGCAGGGCTGATGCGGCATCAGGCCGATTGTTTCAGAAATCAAAGAATGAACTTTTGAGAGGAGACAGGCAAGTGGATCGGCCAAGCGCGGCAATCATCGGAGCAACGGGCGTGGTCGGGCGCGGAATCGCAAGAGCGCTTCATCGCTCTGGGTGGCAGGTGACGGCAATCGGCCGCGATGCGGGCAGGCTTGCGGCTGTGGCCAGCGAACTGGGCGGGCAGGCCCGCACCATCGTCGGGAACGTGGCCGACGATGCCGCGGCCATGCGCACCGCTGCGCAAGCCGCCGAGCAATGCGGGACATTCGATGCCGTGATCACCGCGATCAACCGCCCGGTATCCTCCCAGCCAGCGCTCGCCATGTCCGGAGAAATCCTGATCGATTTCTTCCGCGAGAACGTCGTCACGCACCATTGCGCCGCAAAAGCCTTCTTGCCGCTTCTGGCGGACGGCGGCCGCTATGTCGGGATCGGTGGCGGCATGGCCGATTTCACCGTACCGGGGCTGGTCGGCGTCTCCGTATGTCAGGCTGCCCAGCGCAACTTGTTCCGTTTCCTTGCGCAGGAAACCGGGGAGCGCGGGCCGTCGGTCGTCGAACTCATGCTCTATTCGCACATCGTCGACCCGGCAGACGATGCCACCGCCGATCCACGCGGCATTCGCGCCGACGAAGTCGGCACACACGTTCTTGCCATTCTCGAACGACCCGCAGAATTCACAGGCCCCATCCTGACGCTCAAATCGCGCAAACAGGTTGGCTTACCCGAACGCACTGGCTAGGCGGCGCGGTTCGGGGACGCGATGAAGTATGCCAGACGACACAGAATGCCATCGAAGTACTTATGTGGGTTCGTAAAGCACACAGAAATAAAGCGAATCGCACGCGCGCTGAAGGTTGAGCATTGCGAGCCCGGCTTTCACAACTTCACGAGCCGAACGCCATGGCTTGAGTATTCCGTTTGCCTTGCTACTGGTCATGATGCGGTTGCTATGCCGAATATGCGCGCAATCGAAATATTGCATAAGCCATTGTAAAGTTTGGTGAGCCCTGCTGGATTCGAACCAGCGACCTACTGATTAAAAGTCAGTTGCTCTACCGACTGAGCTAAGGGCCCCCGTGGCGCGGCCGGCGCGCTTGGTTGGTGCGCTCACCTAGGGGCGGGGCGGCGGCGGGTCAAGCGGGAAGCCAGGTGTTTTGTGGCCAAACCTGTGAGCGGATCGCGCCAGTCGGGGGCGACATACACGGCTGGGCCCATGACAAAGGGGCGCTCGCGGCAGGCGGGGTGGGGAATGACAAGGTTGGCATGAATATCGGCAAGGGCCCCGCCCGACCACAGCACGATATCGAGATCGAGCGTGCGAGCCCGCCAGGGGGCGCCGCGACGGACGCGGCCGAAACTGTGTTCGAGGGCCTGGAGCCGGGCCAGCACTTGCGCCGGTTCCAGCGGCGTGGCGATCACGGCGCAGGCATTGGCATAGCGGCGGCGCGAGGGGCCGATCGGGGCACTGGCGATGATCGGCGAGAATGCCTCTAGCACCAGCCCGGCATCATCGAGCGCACGGGCCGCGGCGCGCAGCACTTGCGCCGGGGCGCCGTGCCGCGCGTGACGCACGTTGGAGCCCAGCGCGATCAAGTAGCGATGCGGCGCGCCGGGGGCCATCTTGCCCTCAGATGTCCTGCGAGAGGCGCGTGTAAAGCTGCGGGCGGCGATCGCGGAAGAAGCCCATGCCGGCGCGGTGGCGGGCGGCGGCATCGAGATCCAGCGTGGCGACCAGCGCGCCGGTTTCATCGCAGCCATATTCGGCCAGGAAATCGCCCCATTCGTTGGCGATGAAACTGTGGCCATAGAATGCCTGGTCGTTTTCCTCCGCGCCGATGCGGTTGGCGGCGACCACGGGCATGCAGTTGGACGCGGCATGACCGAGCATGGCGCGGCGCCACACGCGGCTGGTGTCCAGTTCGGCATCATAGGGCTCGCTGCCGATCGCGGTGGGATAGAACAGCACTTGCGCGCCCATCAGTGCCATGGCGCGCGCGCATTCGGGATACCACTGGTCCCAGCACACGCCCACGCCGATGCGCGTGCCGAACACGTCCCACACCTTGAACCCGGTGTTGCCGGGGCGGAAATAGTACTTTTCCTCATAGCCCGGGCCATCGGGAATGTGGCTCTTGCGATAGGTGCCCATGATCGCGCCCTGGGCATCGATCATCGCCAGGGTGTTGTAATAGTGCGGGCCGTCGCGTTCGAAGAAGCTGGTGGGAATGGCAATGCCCAGGCTCCTGGCCAGTTTCTGCATGGCCTTGACCGAAGGATCGTCTTCAAGGGCATGAGCCAGGGCAAAGCGCGCCTCGTCCTCGGTCACGCAGAAATAGGGACCGGCAAAGAGTTCGGGAGGCAGCACCACTTGCGCGCCCTGCGCGGCGGCCTGTTCCACCAGGGCGGACACGGCGGCGATATTGTCTGCCGCATCGGGCGAGTTGAGCGCGAGTTGGAGCGCGGCCACGGAAAGCTGGGTCATGGGCCTGCATCTATGCGCTCGATGCTGTCAATTCAACGACAGCAAATTCGACGACCGCAGGGGCCATTGCGGCACCACAGGATGACATGGGCCCTGCCCGTCCCTATCTGTGCGGCAAATCTTTGCAGA
>Ga0207658_10001430_pt1 | contig 18610 bp, 15 predicted proteins | sample KBSS33metaG_FD_184322 | JGI IMG/M metagenome (GOLD analysis project Ga0207658, IMG submission 184322) | Switchgrass rhizosphere microbial communities from Kellogg Biological Station, Michigan, USA - KBS S3-3 metaG (SPAdes) (version 2) | ecosystem: Host-associated > Plants > Roots > Rhizosphere...
GATCCGTTCGATAACGTTCTTCAATACCGCATTCTGTCGCGCGCTGTCGTACTCGGGACCCTCGGGGAATTGCAACGTCACATCAACCACGTGTTTCGTTTCGTATCCGGTGGTCATCGTCAGCGCGTGAAGTGCGCTTCGCACCATCATGCTTCCCGCGATCAGCAGAACAAACGAGACAGCAACCTGGCCGCCCGTCAGCCAGTCTCGCAGTCGCCGATTGCGCGCGGGCGCCATCGCCGAGTTCGCTTTCATCCACGACGTCAGTGCGGAACGCGTGCTCTCCAATGAGGGCGCTAGCCCGAACAGCACTCCCGCGAGAATTGAGATTCCAAAGACATACGTAAAGATCGCCGCATCCGGATTCACATTCACAATGAACGTGCCCATATTCGCCGGCAGCGTGTCTTTAGCCAGCTTGGCCATGACGCGCAACATCGCCCAGCTGCTCAGCAGCGCCACAACACCAGCAATCAGCCCCAGCAGAGCGCTCTCCGTCAACAACTGTCGGATCAACCGCCGCCTGCTCGCTCCAAGCGAGATCCGCACCCCCAACTCGTTCTGCCGCGCAGCGGCGCGCGCCAGCTGCAGGCTGGCAACATTGGCGCAGGCGATCACCAGCACCATCGCGGTCGCAAGCATGATCAGAAAGATCGCGAACCGCAGGCCGCTGTCCAGCTTTCTTGGAAAAGGAGAAGCAATCGAGACCAGAACCCGCTTGAGCTCGTCTTTTCGATCCTTGACTTTGTGCAGCTTCGACCGCTGTGTCGCAATCGACGACATCTCCGCCTGCACCTGATCCATGCTTGCCTCCGGCGCAAGCCGGCCGAAGAGCCTGCAGCATAACTCCTCCACGTCCTTCAGCGATTTATCTCCTGGATGAATCACAGGCCGCAGGCTCAGAGGAACCCAGAAATCCGGTACGCCAATCGAGGTCCCCACAAAATCACGAGGAGTGATCCCAATGATCGTCACCGCAGCACCATTCAGCCGAATCGCCCTGCCAATGATTTCCGGATCGCCACCGAACCGTGTCCGCCAGAAGTTCTCGCTGATCAGCACAGCGGGTGCCGCGGCAAGCTGCTTTCGGTCCTGCTCCGAAAACATCCGGCCTCGCACCGCCGCAATTCCCAGAACGGAGAAGTAGTTCTCGCTCACCGCAGTGATGCTCGCCAGCTCTGCCTTGCTTGCCGTCGCCGATGACGGCACCAGCCCCCACTTGCTGAATAGCGACTCCGACGCCGCCTTGCGATCGCCGCTTGAACCACCCGCATCGCTCATGATCAGTTGCTCAAACTGCTGTCCCGTCGCGACGACTCCGGCTAGCGTGTGCGCCTGCTTGTATTCTTCGTAGTCTGGATAGCTGAATTGCGCTTCCTGCTGCCCCGATTCCCGTACCTGTGTCACACTCACGATGCTGCTCGCGTCACGCGCCTCAACGCCACGTTTCACCAATGCCTTGTACGCCGTGAAGACCGTCGTATTGATCCCGATCCCAATCGCCAGCGCGATTACCGCAACCGCCGTGAACCGCGCGTTGCGTCGAATTGAACGCAGCCCGTACTTCACATCCTGCAGCACACTCTGCGGCAGCGTCATCCAGCCGATCTCCCGCATCCGTTCTCTCCACACCTGCGGATTTCCAAACCGCAGCCGCGCATTGCGCCGCGCCGCATCGCCATTCATGCCGCGATCCACATTCCACCGCTCGCGCATCGCCAGATGAAACTCGAGTTCCTCGCTTAGCTCGTCATTTCGGCGCGCTCTCCACCGCGAAAACCAGCCCATCTCCCTCTCCTATGCCAGCGCCTTGCTGCGCAGCACCAGCGCAATCGCCTGTGCCACGCTCTCCCACTTTTCCTGTTCAGAGCGCAACTGGTTTCGTCCCGCCGCGGTGATCTTGTAGAAGCGAGCCCGCCGGTTGTTCTCGCTCAGTCCCCACTCGGCCTTCACCCACCCGGCCTTTTCCATCCGGTGAAGCGCCGGATACAACGAGCCTTCCTCAACCCGCAGCACCTCGTTCGAAACAGTTTGAATGTGCAGCGTGATTCCCCACCCATGCATCGCACCACTCTCCAGGGCCTTCAGCACAAGCAATTCCAGCGCGCCCAGCAGGTTATCGCTCGAACCCACGCTCATCTCCTATAGACGTCTATAGGAGCATGCGCCCATTCCGTCCGGCTGTCAACATCGACCTGCACCCTGAGATCCAAAAGAAAATGGCCGGACTGCATCGCAGCCCGGCCCAGTGAGTGCTTGTTCAGCTCAGTAGATAATCTTCAGTGCAAACTGCAGCACCCGCGGCTGGAACGTGCTCGTGATCTGTCCGCATAGATGTCACGGAGTTGCCTCTCATGATGGGCCGAGCGTATCGATTTCATGTCATCCGTTTGCGAAGCGAAGGCAAACAGAAGATGAAACGGAAAAAAGGCGGTCGTGAAAAACCAAGCCCTTTCACAACCTTGCCTGTTGCTAACCCAACCTCCGTCCGTTAACTTGCCTGCCGTACACTTGAGGGGAAAAGCGGTCACGTCTTGGTATCCTTCCCTTTGACCCCGGAGGTGCGGCATTGAAGAAGATCGGCGTTCTGTTCGGAATGGAAAACAGCTTCCCCGGCGCTCTCGTCGAACACATCAACGCGCGTAACGTCGAAGGCATTCACGCCGAGTTCGTTGAAACCTCCGCCGTTCATCTCGACAAGCCCGCACCCTACGCCGTCATCGTCGATCGCATCTCCCACGACATTCCGTTCTATCGCGCCTACCTCAAGCACGCCGCCCTCAATGGCACCGTCATCATCAACAACCCCTTCTGGTGGTCAGCCGACGACAAGTTCTTCAACTACTCGCTCGCCGAAAAACTCGGCGTGGCTGTCCCAGACACAGTGATCCTGCCCCACAAGAAGCACCCCGAGGGCACAACAGATCGCTCTATGCGCAACCTCGAGTACCCGCTCGATTGGGAGAGCGTCTTTGCCTACGTGGGCGAGCATGGATTCATGAAGCCAGTCGATGGGGGTGGCTGGCGCGACGTCTACCACATCCACAATCGCCCCGAGTTCTTCGCTGCCTACGACCAGTCCCGCGACCTCTGCATGCTCTACCAGAAAGCCGTCAACTTCAACGAGTACTTCCGCTGCTATGTTGTCGGTCAGAGCAAGGTTCACATCATGCCCTATGACCCGCGCAAGCCGCATCACGAGCGCTATATCCAGAACCCGCCCGCCTACGATCCCAAACTCCTCGCCCGCGTTGAAAAAGATGCGCTCATCCTATGCCGTGCCCTCGGCTACGATCTCAACACCGTCGAGTTCGCCGTCGAAGATGGCATCCCCTATGCCATCGACTTCATGAACCCCGCGCCCGACGCCGACCTCCACTCCGTCGGCCAGGCCAACTTCGATTGGATCATCCGCGAAGTGGCAGACCTGGCCATCTCCAAGGCGCAAAACGCACCCGCAGCGCCTGAACTTCGCTGGGCCGCCTTCCTCGCCGGAACTCCGGCGCCCGCTTCCGCCAAAAGAGCGTCCGCTGGCAAAGCCCCAGCGCGGAAGTCGAGCTCAAAGAAGAACCCGAAAAAGCCGGCCCCCAGCCAGCCCCCTCAACAGGCGGGCGACTAGATAAGTTCCCCAATTGGCGGTTTTCAGCACCGCACCTTGCCAATCGAGGTCGGGTGCGGTCACCAGCGATTGGTACTCTGGTGCCGGTTTCTAAGTTACCCTGGCGTTCCCTCCATGCCTCGCAAGTATCATGTGGGCAATATCCTGCATGTGGTAAGCTCCGCTCACTGGACCCCGGATTTGCCGCCAGTTCAGCTTCCCCGTCGTCACGGATTCGAAGTCTCTTTTTCCTCGACGGACAAACCTAGCTGACGTAAACGCAACGTCCACAACTTCCTCCGACCTTACTCCCCTGGATCCAAGGAGATGGAATGGGCACCCCGACGCAAAGCAACAGACCATTGTCGATCTACCTCGGCGACCTCACATACACCACGTTGTCTCTCGCCACGGACGCGTTCCCGCTCAATGTCGGCTTCATCGCCGCTTATGCCAAAAAGGTATATGGCAATGACATCGATATTCGCCTGTTCAAGTACATCCCCGATCTCGAACAGGCACTCGCCGAGAACCCTCCCGACATCCTCGGGCTAAGCAACTATCCCTGGAACTTCAATCTCGGGCTCGAATTCTTTCGCATGGCCCATCAGATCTCTCCAAAGACCATCTGCGTCATGGGTGGTCCGAACATCCCTCTCGACGATGAGCCGCGCAAGAAGTTCGTCCGCCGCTATCCCGAAATCGACTTCTACAGCTACCTCGAAGGCGAGGAAGCTTTCTGCAATCTCATCGCGCGCGCCTTCGAAACGGGTGTCGATCGCACAAAGATGAGAAGCGCCCCGATCGATGGATTCATTCACCGGGTCAGCGATTCAGAAGTGATGTGCGGAACCATGCTCGCCCGCCGCCGCGACCTCGACGAAATCCCGTCTCCCTACCTTACCGGGCTGATGGACAAATTCTTCGATGGAATCCTGTCCCCAATGATGGAGACGAATCGCGGATGTCCGTTTTCATGCAGCTTCTGTCACGAAGGCAACTCGCTCATCTCCAAGGTCAATCAGTTCAGCCTCGATCGCGTGAAAGCAGAGCTGGACTACATCGCCGATGCGGTATCGCGCGCGCCCAATTTCACTTCCAACCTCATGTTTGCTGACCCGAATTTCGCCATGTACGAGCGCGATTATGAGATCGTCGAGCACATCGAGAAGATCCAGCAGAAATACGGGTGGCCGCGTTCCATCTTCGCCTCCACCGGCAAGAACAAAAAAGAGCGCATCGCGAAGGCCCTGCGCAAGCTGAACGGGTCCATGTCCATGTGGCTCTCCGTGCAGTCGATGGATCCGAACGTTCTCCGCGAGATTCAGCGCGAAAACATCAGCACAGATCAGATGCTCGCGCTCGCTAACGTTTATCAGGAATTCGGTCTTCCGACACTCTCCGAACTGATCCTCGGCCTGCCGGGCGATTCCTACGAGCGCCACGTCAAATCGCTGTCGGCGGTCGTTGATGCGGGCATCGACATCATTGACACCTACACCTGCATGCTTCTCAACGGCACCAAGCTCAACTCAGACTTCAGCCGCGCCACCTACAACATGGGTACGCACTTCCGCGTCCTGCCCCGTGACTTTGCCAGGCTATCCAATGGCCGCGTGGCCGTAGAAATCGAGGAAATCATAAGTTCCACCAACACCATGTCTTTCCAGGATTACCAGGAAGCGCGCAAGCTGCATCTCATGGTCGCCGTGGTTTACAACGGTGCAGGCTTTGGGCCTCTCCTGCGCTTCATGCGGCACAAGAAGGTTCCGATCATTCACTTCCTCGAGCAGCTCGTACTTGAAATTGAAAGGGCACCCGAGTCCGTCCAGAAAATCTTCCAATCCTTCACCCGTCTTACCCGTGAAGAACTCTGGGATTCCGAGGAGGAACTGCGGAAATTCATATATGCCGATGGAAACTATGACCGGTTGCTCAATGGCGAAATTGGCATCAACCTCATCCAGACTCACACGGCGATGAGCCTCTCGGCGGTGGACGACTGGGCTCGCTACATTTTCGAAGTCGCAGACGAGGTTCTTGCCGGCTGCATGGGAGAAGAGCCCGGAGATCTGGCCCTTTTGGCTGAGGTCAAGGCATTCTGTGCCGCACGCACTCACAATATCTGGGGCGAATCGGCGGACGCCGATAACCCGACCGCGGTCTTCCGCTATGACATCGATCGCTGGATGCATGCGCCGCTCACAGCGCCTCTGTCGGACTTCAAACTCGCGGAGCCCGACCTCCGCCAATTTGGCTTTTCCCTCGAAAAACAGCGCGAGAGAGCCGCACTCATGCAGCGATACGGCACGACGCCCACCGGCATCGGCCGCATCATCATCCAGATGGGGCGCAACCGGATCTGGCGCGAACCGCTCGAAGACAGCATCCAGTTGCCACCAGGCGCCTCCGCAGAAGTCACTGCGCGGCGTTGGGCAACCCAGCAGACTTAAAACGCGCTCCTGCGGTGTCCCTCTGATTCATGCATCGGGTGGATTGCCGCGAAGCTTCCTAGTCCCAGTTTTGGCCTTCGACTGGCAACTTCGATCGCTGGATTCTAGCGCGCCTTCAGCGTCTGGTATTTCGCAATCGTGTACCCCAGCGACGCTCCCATCCACACATCCGAAGGGAAGTGCGCGGCCTCGGTGATCCGCGAGAAGCTGATCGCCGTCGCCAGCGTGTACGAGAGGATCGGAATCCACGGCTTTCCGCGGTGTCGATATCGCTCCGCCACCACTGTCGCGACCGACCATACCGCCATCGAGTGTCCTGAAGGGAAGCTGCTGCCGTGCAAGGGCGATTTGCCCCCATTAAAGAACGTATCTCCGAAGTCGCCGCCTGGCTGAACATCGCTTGGCCGCTGACGCCGCGTTATTGCCTTGATTGCCAGATTGATGACCACGCTGTCGCCATACGCCTCAGTCGCCAGCAGGGCCGTATTTACCTCACGGTCGTCATGCCGGATGTACCCAGCAGTCAGCAGTCCCGCCGGAAGAGCGATTACCTCGGCCGTTGTGATCATCGGATCGAAGACGTCGTTTGCTTTGTCCCAGTTTTTTTGGTGGGTCCTGAAGTATGGCATGATGTGCGGATCCGCATAGATCAAGCCGACGGTTCCACCCAGCACGATTGCGGTCGGAAGCACAGAATGACCCTTGAACAGGCGTACTGGAAAGGTCCACAGATCCTTCTGGTCGTGGAGAAAGTCACCCGGCATGCTGCGCCAGGTCGCTTCTCTCTGCGGCACGCCGGTCGTGCTGTCCACCCTCGGCTTTTCGGTCTGTGCCGAATCATCCACTGCAGCGAAGTTGCCGAAGAGGTCCGGCAACGCGGTCGTGTGCGCACTCTCCATGGCCGCTACGGGAACTGGAGCATTTGGCAGATCCATTGCGCTCTGGGCAAGACCGCGGTTCGAAAGACAGGCAACGGAGATCAGGCAAATAGATAGAGTTAAAGACTTTTCTAGGTCCTTCATCAACAAACTTGGATGCAGGAATGTTGTAGCTCGTTTAAAGCGTTCTCGAGGCCGCGTAACTATGAACAAAACTTCATCACGCCGCGGCCGGCCCGCGAAACCACCGCGATGTCTCCGCGCAGAACAGCGCCCAGACGATAATTGCGCAGAAAGCCGCGTGAACAGCCAACTCCCCGATGGGGTGAAACAGGCTCAGACCCACGTGAAACAGGATCCACGCCAACGCCAGCCAGCGGGCCCACTTCTGCCTCATCAGCAGCCCCACTCCGCTGATCGCCCCTACAAGCTCGGTCGCCTCGATCGCGAACGCATCCGGATGCCGAGCCCACAACTCCGGAAAATGCGCGACAAACCCCACCACCCCCACCAGCAGGTAGAGGGAGGCAATCACGATAACCGGCCATGGTCGCTTGCCTTCGCTCATTGCACTTCAGTATGCCGCAGCGCCCGCAAAATCTGCGCAGAAATCTCGTGACACTTCCACGTCGCCCGGTGCTACTATGGCGGGCCATGGCGACAACACAGCTTCCCAGCCTCAGCGAAATCAAGCAGCGCATCGCCGAAACCAACCGGCTGTTCAACGATGAAGTCTTCGCACACCGCAATTTCGACGCCCTCGACCAGATCTACACAGCCGACGCACGCATTCTTCCGCCCGGCGCTCCCATGATCGGCGGCCGAGCGGCAATCAAGAAGTTCTGGGCCGACATGGTGCTTGGCGCCCACGCCGTCGCGGCCGAACTCGGCTCGGTGGACGTGATGCAGGCTGGCGACGGCGTCGTCGAGATCGGCCGTGCCGTCCTCACCGTGGCGCCTCCCGGGCAGGCCCAGGCAAAGATGGAGGTTAAATACGTTGTCTACTGGCGCGAAGAAGATGGCCGTTGGAAGTGGCACGTGGACATCTGGAACCCCAACGCGTGACGTCGCGATCACCTCGTAATCAGGCTCGTCTGCTTCTCTAGCGAATCACCGGGTACTGCTGCACCCAGTGAAATCCGCGGCTCTTGAGCAGGAACTTGCTTTCATCCTCACGCTGCAGTTGCATCTCCACCGGATGCCCGGCCATCTCGCCGTTCACCGTTACCCTGTCTGCCGCGGTTCGGGTAAATCTCAGATCCGCCTTCCACTTCTTATCGGCCTGTCGCGTCAGCGTCAACGATCCCCTGGCGGCATCAACCTGGGCATCAAAATTTTCAAACGAGTCTTCGACATGTTGCGCTGTTGCTGCCTTGGGATAGTCGAAAATCAATCGCCGCCACCGTTCGTTGTCACTCAATAGAGCAGGGCGCACCCGCCCGTCGATTTTCATTTCTTCAACGTCCCAGATTCCGTAAAGGGGCGGTCTCGGCCGGCCGCCGCCATATCTCTTCCAGCTTGCGGCTGATTGGTACGAATACAGCGCTAAGACCCAGATCCACACCCCCGCCTGCACCCATGCTGCGATGCGGTTCGCACGCGCCGATCGGAAAAGAGGCGGTCGAGACTCTGGTCCGGCCGCGCGATTGAATACGAAGAAGTCCAGCAAACGGCCCATCTGCGGAGCCAGCAGAAACACTGAAATCAGCAGCAGATGAAACGAGTACTGCTTCACAGGCACGTCGTAGGTCATGTTCAGCATCCACACCTGGATCATGTCCGTCAGGCACACAAGCGCTCCCAGCGTCACTGTCTGCGGAAACATGAGAAGCACGCCACCCGCCAGCTCCGCTGCTCCCGCGAACATCTCGTATGCAGGCGAAGCGCCGATTGAATTCCAGAGAATTCCAGCCGGCGAAAACGCCGAGAACGGCTGAAGCTGGGATCGAAGAGATGGATACGACATCTGCAGCGGCACAAGCTTGTCGAACGCGTAGATCAGGATGGTTGTTGCAAGGCTGAACCGAATGTAGAGCCGGAACCATTTATAAAGCGCCGCATAATCCCGCCGTCTGCGATCGGCCCACGTCCAGATCGCCGTCGATGTCACTGCCACAATCAGCAGACAGAAAACCTCTACCCAGTCATACGTCTTGTCACCGCTTCCACTGCCTGCGTAGACCAGCGGCAGGCTCGCGCCGAACAAATGCGCTGCCACCCAGAAGACGACTTGCCTGAACGGCCACAGGGTGAATGGGTCAGGAATCTCAACACCTGGAATCGGCAGGCCTCCAGGAAGGAGCGCCGCCACACAGTAAAGCCCGAAATACACAAAGCAGAATCGGAACGCAATCCGCTTCGCCGCGCCCCACTCCGTCCCCGCGACGTGTGCGGGCGCACTCTCTATCGCTGTGAGAACGTTCATGGCGACCTCCAGCCGCAAAATGCCGCTGTTCCGGGAACCTCCAACTGCATGAAAGGGGATCAGCGGCCCAGGATATGGCCCGAATCGATGCCGATTCTAGCACGTCTCTCGAAGCCTCGGACGCTAATCCGCGCGCCCGGATTTCAGGATTGACTACAATAACGACAGAGGACTTCCATGCCGGCCTACGAATATTTATGCGAAGAGTGTTCCTGCCACTTCGAAAAGCGTCAGAAGATGAGCGACCTTGCCGTCGAGCAATGTCCTGAGTGCGGTGGCCACGTCAAGCGCCTCATCAGTGGCGGAGCCGGCGCCATCACCAAGGGCGCCAGCCAGCAGCCGGCCCCGTCTTCTTGCGGTTCGGGCCAGTGCTGCGGTGGCGGCATGTGCGGCTTCTCTGAGAACTAAGCCGCGCTCAATTCACAAATCGCTTCTTCACGTCGCTCGACGTCAGCAGGTAGGGAATCATCGCTCCGGCCCACACCAGGTACCGCACCAGCGTGAGGTAGTTCGCTGAAAGGTTCGCATCCGGAAACATCGAGTTCACCGATGCCACCACCGCCACTCTGAACAACACGGTCGCCGCAACGTAGCCGATCATCAAGTGCGGGAAGATCTTGTGTCTCGTGTAGAACAGAAAGTTCAGGGCCAGCGCACTGATCACCAGCAATATATTCATCCCAATTTCGAAATAGACAAGATTCAACAATCCGGGGTGGCTCTGCACATAGGTCTGGAATCGCTCGCTGCTAAGCCGGGGCAGTTCGCTGTTCACAACAGCCAGCACACGAATCGCGGGCGTCACGATCAAGCTGATCGCCACTGCCCAGAGCCACTTCGAAAACGAGGCCTGTCCCGGCGCTTTAGCGGTGCTCTGCGCACCCAGCGACGGAACAACTGTTTCGCCCGCCGCAACCGGAGCCAGATTTCTGTTGCCGCACATCATGCACGAATTCACACCATCAGCTATATGCAAACCGCACAGCCTGCACTGAGTCGACATGTGGCCCTTGTCCTTGTATTGGGAATTGTCTCGATCTTCCTAAACCGTGCGTCCAGTGTCAATGAAACAAAGGTGTGCCAGGGATGGTTACTTTTCGCCAGTCTCGAGACCATCTGGAAATCCTATTAACCAGTGAAGTTCAGGTATCGTTTCGTCGATCCATCGACCTGCGCATAAGAGCAATACCATAGGTGCATGGACACCCAGCCTTCATCTGGCAAATCCGCGTCAGGCATCCGTGTCCTCATCGCTGGTGGAGGCACGGGCGGCCACATCATCCCCGCTCTCGCAGTCGCACGCGAACTTGTTGCAAGGCACTCCGCCGAAGTCCTCTTCCTCGGCACCTCGCGTGGCATGGAATCCCGGCTCGTGCCCGCCGCCGGCTTTCAACTCCGCCTGATCGAAGTCGGTCCCCTCAACAATGTCTCGCTCGCCACCCGCATCAAAACCATGCTCGATCTGCCGCGCAGCCTGTTCGCCTGTCGCAGACTCATTCGCGATTTCAAGCCGCACGTTGTCTTCGGTGTAGGTGGATACGCATCCGGTCCGGGCATGGCCGCCGCCCTCTCGCTTGGCGTCCCCACCATGGCCTTCGAACCCAATGCCATGCCCGGCCTCGCCAATCGCCTCGTCGGAAAACGCGTTCAGGCCGCGGCAGTAAACTTTCCCGCAGCAGCCCTCTACTTCCGCAATGCCGAGGTCACCGGCATCCCGGTACGCCCTGAATTTTTCAAGCTGCCACCTGCAACCAGCGACGCCCCGCATCTGCTCGTGTTCGGCGGATCTCAGGGAGCTCGACTCTTCAATAACACTCTTCCGGCGATTGCCCCGGCACTGCTCGACGCCGTTCCAGGACTCACCATCCTTCATCAGGCCGGAGCCCGTCATGCAGAGATTACAGAAGCTGCCTACCGCGACAGTGGAGCCGATTCCGCTCGCTGGCAGGTCAGCGGATTTCTGGACGACATGCCGGCCCGTTTCGGCCACGCCAATCTCGTGATGGCGCGCAGCGGCGCCTCCACTGTCGCGGAGCTAGCCGCCGCAGGAAAGCCGGCTCTTCTTGTGCCATTCGCCGCCGCAGCCGACGATCACCAGGCTCGCAACGCCGAAGAAATGGTCAAGGCCGGAGCCGCTGTCATGCTTCGCGAAACGGATCTCGCCGACCACAACAAGGTCCTCCACCATCTCGTCCAGATGCTCACATCTCCCGAGCGCCTCGCCGCCATGTCCGCCGCGGCTCTCACCCAGGCTCACCCCTTAGCCGCCGAGACCATCGCCAACCGCATCGTCTCTCTCGCCAGATAAGAGGGTTCCCAAAAATAGAAAGCCCGGATGCCGAAGCACCCGGGCTCTCAACTTCTAATTTAGGCCAATCTGTTACCGGTGACCGCCACCGCCGTGGCCACCACCACCACCGTGGAATCCGCCACCGCCACCGCCATGGAATCCGCCACCGCCACCGCCGTGGAAGCCTCCACCGCCGTGGAACCCACCACCGCCACCGTGGTATCCACCACCACCGGTTCGCGGAGAGTATCCGCCATGGTATCCACCGCCGTAGCCGTGTCCACCGCCATAACCGTGCCCGCCGCCATACCCACCGCGATATCCGCCGTAGCCGCCGCGATAACCGTGACCGCCGTACCAGCCGCGCCCACCGTACCAGCCGCGTCCGCCGTACCAGCCATGGCCGTAGTAGCCATGCCCATAGCCCCAGCCGTACCAGGGGCCCGCGCCAAGAAACACACCGCCTACGAACCAGTTAGGCCCGTAGTAGCCATACGGAGCACAAGAATACGGATAATAGGGGTAATAGCCCCAATCGCAGACTGGCGGGCCGTAGTCAACGGGCCCCTCCACCACTGCCGGACCAACGCCAATTCCAACAGCAACTTGCGCCTTGGCGGATGCCGCAAAGGGTAGAGCAAGAATCAGTGCGAAAAGGCCTAACTTTAAGCTCTTCATATTGTTAACGTCCTCCCGTGCTGCCGGCCTTGCTTCCGTCCCAGTCTCTTCCCGACCGGGACCGATTTCGTCAGCACCCTGACCGGCTCCGTTTCCTTGCTCCTTTGCCGGCTGCTGTACATTTGAACAACTGCAGAGGGAATAAGTTGCGGTAAGTCGTGAACTTTCCGGCAGCCCTGAACAAGGACTCAATTCCGCGCTACCATGGCTCCCATGTTGAGTCGGCTCCCTTTAGCTGCTTCGCTGGCCTTGATCCTTACCGCCCCGTTCACCTCAGGCCAATCCTCCGCTCCTCCCAGCATTGCGTTTGAGGTGGCCTCCATCCGTCCCGCCGTCGCGGACGCACCAGGCGGTGAGGGAAGTACCCGCTCTCAAATCCAGCCCGCACCTGACAGCCTCATCCTCCGCAACATCGATCTCGACGAAATGATCCAGTGGGCCTACAGCCTTCAGCACAACCAGTTCGCAAATCCCGGCGTTCTCCACAATCACCGTTACGATGTTCGCGCCCGCGTCGCTGTCTCCGTTTCCGAAAACACGCTTCGCCTCATGCTCCAGGACCTCCTCGCCACCCGCTTCAATCTCAAACTCCACCGCACGCAGAAACAGACCTCCGTATACGAACTCGTCGTCGCCAAAGGCGGACCCAGGCTGCCGCCCGACAAAGCCGGCAAACTCCCCGCCTCATACCCACGCGAGACCTTCCCCCGCGTCGTCGACGGAAGCTTCGTCTTCACCAACACCTCCATGCCCGATTTCGCGCAGCAACTCACCGAACTCCGCGGCATCGACTTGCCCGTCCTCGATCGCACCGGCATCCCTGGCGTCTACGACATCACTCTCAAGTCCGCTGCGGCAGCGGTGCGCGATCCCAACGGCCCTTCACTCCTCACTCTCATTCACGAGCAGCTTGGTCTCAAACTTGTCGCTGCCAAAGACCCCATCGAAGTTGTCGTCGTCGATCACGTTGAAGAACCATCCGGCAACTGACTGGTGAAGGCCACTGTCCATTTCCGAGCATGTCATTCCAAACCCCAACACCACCCCTCGCTTTGCGATAACCAACGCGCCACCATTTCAGCCGTTTAGGGACAAAGCCAACAGGCCGGAGAACTGCTCGCTTCCTCAATGCGTACTCTGCATGAAGCAGCAACCGTTAGGGCCTGCCCCCAGGCAAAAATTACGGAGGTCACCCTCATGAGCATTCTTTTCCAGGACCTGCGCTTCGCAGTCCGCCAGATGGCAAAGCGGCCGGGCTTCACGGCCATCATTCTCCTCACCATGGCCCTCGGCATCGGCGCCAACGCCGCCATCTTCAGCGTGCTCGACGCAGTCCTGCTGCGCCCACTTCCGTATAACCAGCCCGAGGGCCTCATCAAGGTTTGGACCCGCTTCACGGGAATCGGCGCGCCCAATGACCAGAACTGGGTTTCCGCACCCGAGCTCCGCGACCTCCAGCAACTCAACCACAGCTTCACCGATCTTGCCGCCATCAGCGGAGGCTCGTTCAACCTCGGCATCAAGGGCAGTCCGCAGCGCGTCGTCGGCGCCGCTGTCACGCCAAATCTCTTCGGCATGCTCGGTGTCCAGCCACAGTTCGGCCGCAACTTCCTTGCTGAAGAAGCACAGCCCGGCCGCGATCATGAAGTCATCCTGAGCCACGCCATCTGGCGTCGCGTCTTCGCTGCCAATCCCAATATCGTCGGCACCACCATCCGCATCGATGGCGCTCCCTACTCCGTCGTCGGCATCATGCCCGACGGATTCGCATATCCCAGCGAAGCCGAAATCTGGGGGCCCCTCGCCTTCTCACCCGACGACCTCAGCGAGAACAGCCGCGGCGGTCACGGTCTCGAAGTCCTCGGACGCATCAAGCCTGGTCTCTCGCTTGCCCAGGTTCAGTCCGACATGGATCGTGTCTCCCGCACCATGATCGAGCAGCACGCCTCCTACCCTTACAACAAATTCAATTTCGGAATCATCCTCCATCCACTCCTTGAAGAAACCGTTGGCGACGTCAAGCCCTCCCTCATGGTCCTCATGGCAGCCGTTGGCCTTGTCCTTCTCATCGCCTGCGCCAACATCGCCAACCTCATGCTCACGCGATCCACCGAGCGCCAGCAGGAGATGGAAACCCGCCTCGCCCTCGGCGCTTCCGGCAGTCGTCTTGGTCGCCAACTCATCACGGAGAGCATTGCCCTCGCACTTGCCGGCGGCCTTATCGGACTCGCGATCACTCCCCTGATCCTTCGTGGCCTCGTGAACCTCGCCGAGAAAACTCTGCCCCGCGCGGTCCACACATCAATTGACGTGAGAGCTCTCGCCCTTACCGCTGCAGTCTCGATCCTCACCGGCGTTCTCTTCGGCCTCGCACCTGCATTGCATGCAAGCCGAAAGCGCAACTTCGACGTTCTTAAGAGCGGCCGCAACACCGAAGGCAAACGCCCCAGGCGTCTGCGCAACATACTCGTAATCTGCGAAACCGCATTCTCCCTGCTTCTCGTCGCCGGAGCCGGCCTTCTCATCCGCAGCTTCGAACAGATCCTCAAAGTCGATCCCGGCTTCCGCCCCGATAACGTCCTCACCATGCGCATCTCACTGCCCGACGCCACCTACAGCAAGCCTGAACAGATTCGCGCCTTCTACTCCTCGCTTCTTGAACGCGTACAGCATCTGCCCGGAGTGCAATACGCAGGCGCTACCTCTGGCTTGCCGCTGAGTGGGCAGGGAGGATCGGGAACCACCACGATCGACACGCAATCCGTCCCGCTTGAAAACAGAACGCCCGAAGCCGATCGCCGTACCGCTACCCCCGACTACTTCAAGGCCATGAGCATCCCGCTGTTGCGCGGACGCTACTTCGAGGCCCGCGACACCGATGGCACTCCGGGTGTCGCCATCGTCGACGAGAGCCTCGCCAATACCTATTGGCCCAACCAGGATCCCATTGGCAAGCGAATCCACTTCGGTGGCGGGCAGCCAAATCCCGCATGGTTAACAGTGGTCGGCGTCGTTGACCACGTTCACAACCGCAACCTGGAAGCGCGCTCACGTGTGGAAGTCTATGTCCCTGAAAATCAGACGTCCGCTAATGGCATGACTCTCGCAGTCCGCACCTCTACCAATCCTTTGAGCCTTGTGCCGACCATTCAGCGTGAAGTCGCGTCCATTGATCCTGACCTTCCCATCTACCGTGTTCGCACCATGAACGAGGTCATGGGAGAGTCTCTCCAGCGTCGCCGCCTTGCTCTCACGCTTCTCGCCGGCTTTGCAGGACTCGCTCTCCTGCTCGCTGCCATCGGAATCTACGGCGTCACATCCTACGGCGTTGCACAACGCAAAACCGAAATCGGTGTGCGCATGGCGCTAGGCGCAAACCGCGGCCAGGTTCTCGGCATGATCATGCGCAGCGGTATGACCACTATCGCCATCGGACTCGTCGTTGGGGTCGTGCTCTCCCTCGCCCTCACACGCTTGATGAGCGGCCTGCTCTTCTCCGTCCACGCCTCTGATCCGCTCGCCCTCGCCGGAGCCGCCATGGTCCTCGTCCTCGCCGCGCTGGTCGCCATCTTCATCCCCGCCCGCCGCGCCACAAAGGTAAGTCCCATGTCCGCTCTACGCTACGAATAAGCCCTGAAATCTGCGGTAAGCTGAGCACCTCGTAAAGAGGCGCCCCGCTTACCGCGGCAGCACTCCTGCACCCGCGGCGCTTGCCATCGTTGCCGTGCCCGCGAACCGTGCCATCTTCTCGCGTACTTCCGCCGCCTCGGCAGTCCTCCGCGTCGCAGTCAGAAATCCTTCATACTGCCGCATCGCCGAAGCAAACGTTGGATGGGCCCACCCAAGCTGCGCCTCCATTCCCTCCGTACCGCTCTTCATCAACTTCGCGGCCGCGCGATCATCCCCGCGCTTCCAATCCACATAGCCCTCGAGAAATCGAACGTACGAAACCGGAAAGCTCTTCTCTGCATAGCTTGCCTCCGCGATCGTCAAGGCCCTCTTCAGCGGCGACATCGCGTCCCTGCAATCGCGTGCAGCGCATCGCGCCAGCGACAGATGAGTCAGCGCCGTCATCTTCTGCTCGTCCGTCGCACCGCTCTCGCCGTTCTCAGGAACCAGTCGCTCTACCGCCAATTCCGCATACATCTCGCCATCTGCATTCTCGTGCTTACCGAGCGAAAGCATTGCCAGGTGCATCCAGCTCAGTCCGACGCCCAACGGATCCCTCTGCTCCTGTCGAATCTTCAGCGCCTTCCGTTCCAATCGCTCAGCTTCGTCGAACCGCCCCATCTGCACGTACATCGTCCCCATGCAGTCCATCACGTTCGCCAGCGCAACAGGATCGCCCGTCTTCATCAATTCAAGCGCCTTCCCGTAGGCGCGCTCCGCATCCCCAAACCGCGCCGCATCCTGATACATCAGCGCCAGCTTCCACCAGGCGCCACCGTTCTTCCCCTGTGACCTCTCTAACGATCTCTCTTCTGCAATTGTCGCCTGTTCGTGCTCGCGAATCTCATTTGCACCGTGGCCGGCACTTCTCTCCTGGCCCCGCGCAATGCCGCACATGGCTGCCAATCCCATCATCGCCACTGCCAGCAAAACCTTGGCATTCCTCATCGCTTGGCGCCTCCTCGCGCCACTCGAGAGTACGCAAGGATCTGTCCGCTGCGACGCATCAAAATGTCGAATAGGAATTTGCTGGGCCGAATCGTACATACCACGTTGCGAATCGTAATGCCGATCTTCCGCCGCATCGACGAAACCATCCTCGCAGTTCAAAATGTTCTATAAAGAAGCAGGACCCGCGACCGTGCAGCCAAATCCTTCCATCCCGATCAGCCAACGATGGCTTCAGCGTCCCCTCACGCCGGCCTCGTATTTCCGAGTCCTTCCTGTCTCCTTTGCTATCTGGACGGTGATTGTTGTCCTCAAGGCCGGCCAGGTGCTCATGAACGATGCGGAGCGCCAATACGTGCTTCCCTTGCAGCACTATTTCGTCTGGGCGAGCCTCGATCTCTATTCCTGGGCGTTCTTCACGCCCCTCATCTTTGCTCTTGCATTCCGGTTCCCGTTCACGCGATCCAATTGGCTCGAGCGGCTTGTCTTTCCGCACACCCTTGCATGTGTGGCCTGTCTCTTTGTGCAGGCTCTTGTGCGCGCCACTGGAGGCACTATTTATGCGGAGCACTTCGAGCAGCCCGCGCCGTGGCTCAGCATGGCGATCGCCAATGCGATTGGCTTCGCACCGCTTTACATCCTCGCGTACTGCATCATCGTGATATTCGCTGCCTTTCTTCGCCTGCAGGATGAAATTGGCAAGCGCGAGGTCGCCCAGGCACAGCTGCAGGTTCGTCTCGCCTCTGCCGAACTCGAAACCCTGCGCATGCAGATCCAGCCCCACTTCCTCTTCAACACCCTGCAGGCCGCCATCACGCTGGTTCAGGAAGATCCGCGGGCCGCTGAAGATGTGCTCCTCCGCCTCAGCCAGCTACTCCGCATTTCGCTCGACCAGATGGGCAAAAACGAAATCCCTCTCGCGCGCGAACTCGAGTTCCTCGACCTCTACGTCGGCATCCAGAAGCAACGCTTCGGCGATCGCCTCTCCGTTGCCATCCACGCCGAACCCGCTGCCCTCGATCAGCTTGTCCCGCCGCTCCTTCTTCAGCCTCTTGTCGAAAACGCTATCCGCCACGGCATCGGCAAACACAAAGGCTCTGACTTGATCGAAGTCTTCGCACGCATCGCCAACCACGGCATCGAGATCGAAGTCTGGAACACTAACAGCACAATCGACGAGAGCACCGATCAGCTCCTGCTGCGCGGCGTCGGCATCCGCAACACAAAAGCTCGCCTCGAACAACTCTACGGCCCCACGGCCGCGCTTCTCCTGCGCTCCCTCGGATCGCGCGGCGTCGTCGCGCTTATCTTCATCCCCCTCCAGCATGCGCCTCAGCCCCAGCGCCCCGTTGCCGTCGGTGCAGCCTCATGACGCTTCGCGCCCTTGTTGTAGACGACGAACCTCTGGCCCGCAAGGCACTTCTCCGCCTGCTGAAGAACGAGTCTGATATCAATGTCATCGGCCAGTGCAGCGATGGCGAAGCCGCGGTTGAAACCATCCGCCGCACCAACCCCGACCTGGTCTTCCTCGACGTACAGATGCCCGAGATGGATGGCTTCCGCGTCGTCGAAACTATCGGCGCCGACCACATGCCCGTCACCATCTTCGTCACCGCGTATGACAAGTACGCGCTCGAAGCCTTCGACGCCAATGCTGTCGACTATCTCCTG
>Ga0207658_10001432_pt1 | contig 18601 bp, 16 predicted proteins | sample KBSS33metaG_FD_184322 | JGI IMG/M metagenome (GOLD analysis project Ga0207658, IMG submission 184322) | Switchgrass rhizosphere microbial communities from Kellogg Biological Station, Michigan, USA - KBS S3-3 metaG (SPAdes) (version 2) | ecosystem: Host-associated > Plants > Roots > Rhizosphere...
GCCATCTCTCCTCAAATTACCGCAGCGAGCCGCGCCGGAACAGATTCACGATCGCGAGCAGGATCACCGCTCCGAGGAAGGAGACCAGCAGCGAACGTGCGTCAAATGCGCCCGACGTAATCGGCGCGCCGCCGATGAGTGAGCTTAGCAGGAAGCCGCCAAGCAAAGCGCCGACAATTCCAACGACGACATTAAGAATAATGCCTTGCTGCGCGTCAGTCCGCATCACTATGCTGGCGAGCCAACCGATAATGCCACCTACGATAAGTACGAGTAACAGACCCATTATACCCTCCGATGTACTTTTGTGGGAGCGGGTTGCGCTGCCAGCTGTTAAGACGCGTAGTGCAACGATAAGGTTCCGTAAGCGATAACCATGGCAGCTGATCGAGCCGCCGACACGCCCCGCCTGCAATTCCGATATTTTTGCTGGAATCGCTGGAACGAATCCGGCGCTACGGCGATTCTGTGTGTGCAAAGCAACTGAAATCAGGAGGTTAGGATGGCACAGAGAGAACGCCGCCGCGATCGTATTAGCGATCGGCTGAACGCGATGAGCCGATCCGTATCCCAACAAGCGACTACGCCCCGCCTTGCGGCGCTTGGCGCAATGGCAGCGGGCGCGGCTACCTATGCTTATTTACGCGATGAAGATCGGCGCACACGTCTTACAAGCAAGGCGCGGGACTATGCTGACCGTGTTTCGAGCTGGTTGGCGGGCGGCGCGCAATCAGCGCAAGATATGCCTGCGGCCTCGTCGATCGCAGTCAACTAATCCCGAAATGATCGTGAAAGGCCGGGCGGCTTGCCCGGCCTTTTTGCTGATACAACTTTGGTTGCCGTTCCCTGCCAGGCGAGGCAAGGAGCATCATGCCAACCGATCCTGCTCATGCATTGCTGCCGCCACCCCCGGTCCACTTGCTCGATGGCGCGAGTCTCTTCATCGACTTCGACGGTACGCTCGTTGATCTGGTAGCCCGGCCGGATCTCGTGGTCGTAGATGAGGTGCTGCGCGTTCTGCTGAGTAGCCTTGCCAAGCTTTTGCAAGGCCGGCTCGCCATCGTCACCGGCCGTTCGATCGAGCAGATGGATGCCTTTCTTGGCGATCTCGCGCGAACGATCACAGTCGCCGGCAGCCATGGCGTGGAATGGCGGACCGCCGACGGGAAGCTTCACACCCCTACTGAACTGCCCGATATCGAACCAGCCTTGGAAGCCTTAAGGCAGTTTGCCGCATCACGCTCCGGAACGATCGTTGAGCATAAACGCTATGGCATTGCGTTGCATTATCGATTGGCCCCGCATGTTGAAGAGGAGGCGCGGGCGGTGGTGCAGCGTTTGGCCAACGAATTTGGCTTCGGCACGCAGATGGGCAAGATGATGGCGGAAATGAAGATTGTCGGCGGCGACAAGGGGCAAGCGGTGGCGGCTCTGCGTGCCGAGCCTTCGATGGCGGCAAGCGCACCCTGGTTCATCGGCGACGACATCACTGACGAGGCGGGCTTTGTCATGGCGAAGGATTTGGGCGGAGGCGGCATTTTCGTAGGCGTGCCCCGTGAAACGGCAGCCACATACCGGCTTGCCGACGTCGCGTCGGTGCGCGCTTGGCTGACGGAAGCGATTACGCGACTCGCGTGACGGCCACGCTTGATCTCTGGCCGATCGGCAATTGCCAGGCGTCTGCCCTGGTTGACCGGCGGGGGCGATTCGTATGGGCCTGCGTTCCGCGCGTGGATGGCGAGCCGGTCTTTTCCTCCTTGCTGGACGATAACCCGCCGGCGGGTGAAGGTGCTTATGGCTTCTGGGAAATCGATCTTGAAGGCGGGGTGTCCACAACGCAGCGATATCTGCGTAACACGCCGGTTCTGACGACGCGCCACGAAGATGGCGAAGGAAACGCCATCGAGGTCACTGATTTCTGCCCGCGTTTTCAACGGGCGGGCAGGGTATATCGACCGGTCTCCTTCGTCCGGATCGTCCGTCCCGTCGCGGGTAGCCCGCGCATCCGCGTCCGGCTCCGTCCATCCTGCAACTGGGGCTCCGAGCAAGCTGCGCGCACCCGGGGATCCAACCATATCCGATATAAATTGGCCGAAACCACGATGCGCCTCACGACCAGCGCGCCGGTCGGATGGATCGAGGACGAGCGGCTATTCCGGATCGAGCGGCCGCTGCACTTCTTCCTCGGTCCCGACGAAAGCTTTTCCGAAGATGTCAGGTCGGCGACGGAGTCGATGCTTGATCTCACATTGCATGAGTGGCGGCATTGGGTGAGGGGGCTTGCCACTCCGCTGGAATGGCAGCAGGCGGTGATCCGCGCCGCGATTACGCTCAAGCTCTGCCAGCATGAGGAAACGGGTGCGATCGTCGCTGCGATGACGACGTCAATTCCCGAACATCCCAATAGCGGCCGTAACTGGGACTATCGTTTCTGCTGGATTCGTGACGCTTATTACACCGTGCAAGCGCTTAACCGGCTCGGGGCGCTCGACGTGCTCGAGGCCTATCTGGCCTATCTTCGCAATATCGTCGACAATGCCGCCGGCGGGCACATCCAGCCGCTTTACGGCGTCGGCGGCGAGGAGCGGATCGAAGAATATCAAGCGCCGGGCCTTAATGGCTATCGGGGGATGGGGCCTGTTCGCATCGGCAATCAGGCCTATGAGCAGGTTCAGCACGACGCCTACGGCCAGATCATTCTCTCGAACGCGCAGGCCTTTTTCGACCAACGGCTTTATCGCATGGCCGGCATCGAGGATTTTCGCGCGCTTGAAAAAGTGGGCGAGCGGGCCTGGCAGGTGCATGACAAAGCCGATGCGGGGCTTTGGGAACTTCGTACCAAAAGCCATGTGCATACCTATTCGGTCGCGATGTGCTGGGCCGCCTGTGATCGCCTTGCCAATGCGGCGCAGGCGCTCGGGCTGGCTGATCGCTCCATATTCTGGCAGGCGCGCGCCGACCATATTCACAAGACGGTGATCCAGCAGGCCTGGCGCGAAGGAACGAAACGGCTGTCGGCCACCTTCGGCGGCGACGACCTCGATGCCAGCCTGATCCAGCTTCTCGACCTACGGTTCCTTGCGCCCGACGATCCGCGCTTTCGCTCGACGCTGCGTGCGGTGGAAGAAGGATTGCGACGTGGATCGCATATGCTCCGCTATGCAACCGAAGATGATTTCGGCCTGCCGAAAACCGCTTTCAATGTGTGCACCTTTTGGTTGATCGAGGCGTTGCACTTTACGGGAAGGGATGCCGACGCCCGCGCCTTGTTCGAAGAGATGCTCTCCCGTCGAACTTCGGCCGGGTTATTGTCGGAGGACATTGATCCAGTGACAGGAGAACTTTGGGGCAATTATCCGCAGACCTACTCGCTTGTCGGGTTGATCAACTGCGCGGTCCTGCTCAGCAAGCCGTGGAGCAGCGTAAGGTGAGGGCGTACCGGATAGTTGTCGCGCTCGCATTGCGACAGAATGTTTCATGACGCGGCTGATCCTTGTTTCGAACCGCGTTCAGCCTCCCGTTAAGGATAGACAAGGCGCGCAAGGAGGCTTGGCGGTCGCGCTTCAGGCGGCATTGCGGGAATATAGCGGGTTTTGGTTCGGCTGGTCCGGCGGGGTGACCGATCAGTACACCGGCGAGATCGATTGGCAAACCAACGATGGCGTGACCACCGCGACTGTTGATCTGGAAGAGCAGGATGTCGACGAATATTATAACGGCTACGCCAACCGCACGCTGTGGCCGCTCTTTCACTACCGGATCGACCTGACCGAGTTCGAGCGCGATTTCGCCGGAGGTTATGCCCGGGTCAATGCTCGCTTCGCCGATACGCTATCGCCCTTGATCGAGCCTGACGATCTGGTTTGGGTGCATGATTATCATATGTTCCCGTTGGCGAGGGAGCTGCGGGCACGCGGCGCGGCCAACCGGATGGGTTTTTTCCTTCACATTCCATGGCCCCCAACCAATTTGCTGTTGTCGTTACCCAACCACCGCGAGCTGGTAGCTTCGCTCTTTGACTACGAGGTGGTGGGCTTTCAATCGCAGGGCTGGCTCGATAGCTTCCTTCACTATGTTACCGAGCAGATGGGTGCCGAGCTGCACGATGGTCAGTGGGTGACGGCGAATGGACGCACCATCCGGGTAATCAACTGTCCGGTTGGAATCGATTTCGATGCTTTCACCGAGGCCGCCAATTCCCCCGCCGCCCGCTATGCTCGCTACCGGGTGCGGCAAAGCGCAGCCGGACGTGACATGATCATCGGCGTCGATCGGCTCGATTATTCGAAGGGCCTCGAAGAACGCTTCCTCGGATATGAGCGCTTCCTGCGCCACCACACGCATCAGCACGGCGAAATCTTCCTCCTTCAGATCGCGCCTCCCTCGCGTGAGGATGTACGCAGCTATCAGGAAATTCGCGCCAGCCTGGATGCGCTTTCGGGACGGATCAATGGCGAATTCGCTGATTTCGATTGGGTGCCGATCCGCTATGTCAACCATGGCTATCCGCGGGATCAGCTCGCCGGCATCTACCGGGCCGCACGGATCGGCCTTGTTACTCCATTGCGTGACGGCATGAACCTGGTCGCCAAGGAATATGTGGCGGCGCAGGATCCCGACGATCCCGGCGTGTTGATCCTATCCGAATTCGCGGGCGCGGCCGCCCAGTTGAGCGAAGCGGTGCTGGTCAATCCCTACAGTGCCGAGGAAATGGCCGACGCCATCCAAACTGCGCTCACCATGCCACGCAGCGAGCGCATCCATCGCTGGCAGTCGCTGCTCGATGTCGTGCGGGAGCAGGATGTGATGTGGTGGCGCCGTCGTTTCACGGACGCGCTTGCTCAGGCGTCGGTTTCCGCCACGACCTGCGAATATTCGGACTCCACCTGCAGCTGACGCCGGCGGGGTAGCGCCTCGGGCATCTCGGCGCGAATAAATTCGAGCAACCCCTCGCGCACGTCGCAACGCAGGTCGAACGCTTTGTCGGCGTTGGCCGCAGTCATCAGCGCCCGCACTTCAATCGTGCAACTGTCCATGCTGGTCACCTGCATGTTGAAGAAACGTCCGTCCCATTTGGGGTTGTTCTTCACGAGTTCCGCGAGCTTGATCCGTAGCTGGTCAATGTCAGTCGCGGGATCAAGATACCACAGCACGGTTCCGAGCAGCGCGCTGGTGCTGCGCGTCCAGTTCTGGAAAGGTTCTTCGAGAAATTTGGTGATCGGAACCACCAGCCGCCGTTCGTCCCACAGCTTCAGCACGACATAAGTCAGATGAATCTCTTCGACGCGGCCCCATTCGCCGCACATGATCACCACGTCATCGATTCGTATGGGTTCGGTAAAGGCGAGCTGGATACCGGCGATCAGATTCTTGAGCGCTGGCTGAGCGGCGGCGCCGACTGCGATGCCGACCACGCCGGCGGAAGCGATCAGCGTCACCCCTACGCTGCGTACGCCGGGGATGGTCATCAACATCATGCAGATCGTGAGAAAGAGGATCAGCAGCGAACCGATCCGCGAAAGAATGCTGATCCGGGTATGGCGTCGCCGCGCGGCGAGATTGTCCGGGGCGGTAATGTCGGCCTTGTAGACGAGGATTTCGGAAGCTGCCTGAAGCATGGCGACGGCAAGCCATCCGACGAGCGCGGGAACAAGAAAGGTAGCCGTCTGCCGCCAGATTTCGCCCGGTGCGCCCTCGAGCGGTACCACTCGCTCGGCAAAATTCAGGCCCACGGCAATATAGATCCATCGCAGAGGGCCGGTTACGCGCGTGAGCAAGATGTCATCGGTCCGCGTGCGGCTTCGCGCGGCGAGGCGGCCGAGCAATGTAAGGGTGAAGCGCGCTGCCGCCAGCGCGATCAGCGCGGCAAGAGCGACGGTTCCCACAAACAGGAGCGCGGTGCGTAACGGCTCAGGAACTTCGTAGAACCAACGGGGCAGATCCGGCATCGCATTCTACCGGTCCAGCCACGCTCTATGTTCCGTGGGTTTCGACGAAGCGGTCGATCGCCTCGACAATGCCCGCATAGACGCGATCGAGATCGGCATCATCGATGCAATAGGGCGGCATGGTATACATGGTGTTGCCGAGCGGGCGGATCAGCAGATCATGTTCTCTGAAGTGCCGCATCAAATTGGGAGCCAGATCAGAAAGATAATCGCCTTCACGGCTTTCGAGTTCGAACGCGGTGATAGTGCCGATCTGCCGCGGATTGCGCACCGCGGGCATTTTGCTGAGCCGTGCGAGGCGTTCCGCCTGCCGTTCGCTCAGTCTCCGAATTCGCTCGTGAACTGGTTCTTCGCGCCAAATTGCAAGATTGGCATTGGCGGCCGCGCAGGCGATCGGATTGGCGGTGTAGCTCGAGGAGTGGAAGAACATGTCCGCGCGGTTCGCGGTGCGGTGTGCCTCGAAAATCGGGCCGTTCGCGATCGTCACCGCCAGCGGCACAGCGCCTCCCGTAATTCCTTTCGACAGGCAGAGGATGTCGGGAACGACGCTGGCCCATTCGCAAGCGAGCAGCGTACCGGTCCGGCCCCAGCCGGTCATCACTTCGTCCGCGATGAAGAGCACGTCGTGCTTCGCGCAAATCGCCCGCATCTCGCGCAAAACCGCGGCGGAATAAATGCGCATTCCGCCCGCGCCAAGAATGAGAGGTTCGACGATGAAGGCGGCCGGGCGCTCCCGCGCGCAAAGATGTTCGAGCGCATCGAGCGTTGCCTGCTCCGCGCCTTCAGTGGGGAAAGGAAGACGGGCAACATCGAAAAGAAGTGGCTGGTAAGGTTGATTGAAAACGCCGCGTTCGCCGACGGACATGCCGCCGATCGTATCCCCGTGATAGCTCGATTCCATTACGATGATGCGATGGCGCGGTTCACCACGATTGCGCCAATAGCCAAGCGCCATTTTGAGCGCGACTTCGACACTGGTCGATCCGCTGTCCGAGAAGAAGACATGTCGCAGCGGAGAAGGCAGCAGTTCAAGCAATCCGGCTGCGAGCGTCTCCGCCTGCTCATGCGTATAGCCGGCAAAAATGATCTGATCGAGAGCGGCGGCCTGTTCGGCGATGGCCGCCATGATGCGGGGATGGCAATGGCCATGCGTCGTTACCCACCAGGACGAGATGGCGTCGATGACGCGCCTTCCGTCCGTCGTGAAGAGCGCCGCCCCCTCGGCGCGCGCAATTTGCGGGATCGGCTCATTCAGCCCATGCTGGGTGAAAGGATGCCAGACGGGCGATGTCATGGCAGGAAATCGACCACGTCAAAGCCCGACGCGAACGCTTGTGCCAGTGAGGCACTGTCGAGCGTCGGCAATCGCTCCAACCGGCCGAGCCGCTTGACCCTTCCCAGTTGGCATATGATGGCCTCGCTGTCGGCATTTTCTTCGCCGACGAAAGCGACGCCATGCACCATGATCTGGCGCCGCCGCAGCGCCTCGATCGTCAGCAGGCTGTGATTGATCGTACCCAGCGTGGTGCGCGCAACGATGATCACCGGCAGGCCCCACCGGCAGAACAAGTCAGCATAGACCAACGATCGCGTGAGCGGCACGAGTGCGCCGCCAGCCCCCTCAATGATCAATGGTCGCGAACCATCCGGAAGGGCTAGCCGCGCGGGATCAATCTCCACGCCATCGATCGCGGCGGCAAGATGCGGTGAGCAGGGCGTTGTGAGGCAATAGGCTTCCGGGAACACCCGATCCGCGTTCAGCCCGGCGAGGCGAGCAACGGCCTCCGCGTCGGTGCCGTCGTCCCGACCCGCCTGTACAGGCTTCCAATAACAACCATCGAGCGCGGCCGTCAGAGCAGCGGAGAAGACGGTCTTGCCGACACCGGTATCGGTGCCCGTCACAATGAAGCCCTGGGTCATAATCCTAATTCCTCGAGCGCATCGGAGAGCGCGGCGATATCATTTTCGTGGGCGTTGAGCGTGACGGAAATGCGCAGCCGCGCGCTGCCCTTCGGCACGGTCGGCGGTCTGATCCCGCGCACATCGAAGCCCGATTTCTGCAATGCCGCGGCCATACGCATGGTCTCGCCATCGTCGCCGATAATGACCGGGAGAATCTGTGAGCTCCCTTGGACGCGCAATCTTTCGTGCGCCAAGCTCATGAGCGTCTGCAGCCTATCACGCCTCTCCGGCTGCTTCTGGAGGTCAAGCGCACCGCGAACCGCTGCCGCCATCAGCGGGGAAGGGGCAGTTGAGAAGATGAAGCCGCGGCCATAATTGATCAGCGTATCCGTGATCGTGCGCGATCCTAGCACGAGGGCGCCTTCGCAGCCTAGCGCCTTGCCGCATGTCGCCAGCCTTATGACATTTTCAGAAACGCCCACGGCCGCCGCGCAACCGCGGCCCCCGGGCCCAAACACGCCCACCGCATGCGCCTCGTCGATGACGAGAAATGCTTCGTGGCGCTCGGCGACGGCCTTCAGTTCCTCGAGCGGAGCAAAGTCGCCGTCCATGCTGTAGAGGCTCTCTACAGCGATCCATGGTCTTCCTTTTCCACCGCGCGCGCGCCAGCGTGCGATCGCGTCCTCGAATGCCTGGGCGTCATTATGATTTGCAGCGACTTTTTCTGCGAAGCTAAGCCGCATGCCATCATGCACGCTGGCGTGGATCAACGAGTCGTGAACGATCAGATCACGGCGATCGGGCAAGGCCGCGAAGATCGCCCCATTGGCCGCGAAACCGTTGGCAAAATAGAGCGCGGAGTCGCAGCCGAAGAAACTCGCTGCCTCCGTCTCCAGCAGCTCATGTTCGGGATCATTGCCGCGCAGGAGCCTCGATCCGCCTGCGCCAATGGCGACCCCTCGATCGAGCGCCGCGGTTACGACGTCCCTGAGTTCCTGCGAGCGCGCGAGGCCGAGATAATCATTGGAGGAAAAATCCCGTCCCGCGCGCGGGATCAACATGCGCAGCCTGTCCCGCGCAGCAAGCTCGTCGAGCCGCGCACGATGCTGATCGAGAATGGACATGCGTGCGTGACTATTCGCTTTCTGTAACAGCGCAAGTCCGTTGCCGCTTAGCCGCACAGCCCTTTTAGATTTCAGTTGGCGAATAAGGCATGATCCGGCTAGAGCCTGCCGCTCTCCCCATGCTTGCCACAGGTAACGGGCCGCTTTCGCTCGTGCTCGTGCGCCCAACAGTGAACCGAGGAAGGGTTGATGACAGCTTATATCGATCGCGCGGAGCTTCAGGTGGCAGCTCCTCTGGTGGAGTTCATCGAGCAGAAAGCCCTGCCGGGTACCGGCTTGAACAGCGACGCTTTCTGGCGCGGCACTGCCCGGATTTTCGAGACCTTCACTCCGGAGAACCGGTCGCTGCTCGCCAAGCGCGATGAGATCCAGGCCAAGCTCGATGCCTGGCATAAGGAGCGCCGCGGCAAGCCGATCGATCAGCGAGAATATCAGGCATTCCTGCGTGAGATCGGATATCTGGTGCCCGAGCCAGCGCCCTTCGCGATCACGACCGAAAATGTTGACGACGAGGTCGCGACGATGGCTGGCCCACAGCTGGTCGTGCCGGTTCTCAACGATCGGTTCGCGCTCAATGCCGCCAATGCGCGTTGGGGCAGCCTCTACGATGCATTTTACGGTACGGATGCGCTGCCCGGTAAGGCCAAGCCCGGCGGCTATGACGCAGAGCGTGGCGCGCAAGTGGTCGCTCGCGTCCGTGAATTTCTCGATTCGACCATTCACGGCTGGGCGGCCGCGCTCAAGGGCACGAGCCATCCGGCCTTGGTGGGACGCAAGGCCAATGGCCTGCTGTTCCGCCATAACGGCCTTCATATCGAGATCGTCATTGATCCCAACGATCCGATCGGGCGCGAAGATCCGCTTGGGATCGCTGACGTGGTCCTGGAATCCGCCATCACCACCATCTGCGATCTGGAGGACTCGATTGCGGCGGTGGACGCCGACGACAAGGTTGCCGCCTATTCCAACTGGCTTGGTCTCATGAAGGGCGATCTCGAAGCGCGCTTCGAAAAGGGTGGCAAGACGATAACCCGCGCCTTGGAAGGCGATCGCGAATGGGCCGGCCTCGACGGCTCCCAGTTCGTCCTGCCGGGCCGCAGCCTGCTGTTTGTCCGCAATGTTGGCCATTTGATGACCACTCCGGCCATCAAGCTGCCGGACGGATCGGAAGCGCCCGAGGGCATTCTCGACGGGATCGTCACCAGCCTGATCGCGCTGCATGATCTGAGAGGACTTGGCCGTTTGCGCAACAGCCGCAAAGGTTCGGTCTACATCGTCAAGCCGAAGATGCATGGACCGGAGGAAGCCGCCTTCACCAATCGTTTGTTCGATGCGGTCGAGGACTTGCTGGGCCTGAAGCGCAACACGCTCAAGGTCGGCGTGATGGACGAGGAGCGGCGTACTTCCGCCAATCTCGCGGCATGCATCGAAGCCGTTAAGAGCCGAATCGTCTTTATCAACACCGGCTTTCTCGATCGGACGGGCGACGAGATGCACACCTCAATGCAGGCTGGCCCGATGATCCGCAAGGGCGCGATGAAGGAAAGCATATGGATCAAGGCCTATGAGAGCCGCAATGTCCAGATTGGCCTCGCCTGCGGGCTTTCCGGCAAGGCGCAGATCGGCAAGGGCATGTGGGCTGCGCCTGACCGCATGGCCGATATGATCGAGCAGAAGATCGGCCATCCCAAATCGGGCGCCAATACCGCCTGGGTCCCGTCCCCTACCGCAGCAACCCTTCACGCGCTGCATTATCATCAGGTGGACGTATTCGCGCGCCAGCGCGAGCTTCGATCCGAGCCGACGCCGGGATTAGACGAATTGCTGACGATCCCGGTATCCCCCGGCACCAATTGGTCCGATCAGGAAGTGTCCGACGAACTCGATAACAATGCCCAGGGCATCCTTGGCTATGTTGTCCGCTGGATCGATCAGGGCGTCGGCTGTTCGAAGGTCCCCGACATCAATGATGTCGGCTTGATGGAAGATCGTGCAACCTTGCGCATCTCCTCGCAGCACATGGCCAATTGGCTGCTCCACGGCGTCTGCACACCCGATCAGGCCGATGCCGCGCTGAAGAAGATGGCGGCCAAGGTCGACGCCCAGAATGCCGGCGATCCGCTCTACAAGCCGATGTCCGGCCATGAGGATAGCAGCTATGCCTATCGCGCAGCTCGCGCGTTGGTGTTCGAAGGCGTGGGGCAGCCCAATGGCTATACCGAGCCGCTGCTCCATGCCTGGCGTCAAAAGGCAAAAGCGGCGAGTTAAGTTCGGAGCGGTATTTCGGCGGAACAGCTCATGCGTCTTGCTTTCATGGGTACTCCGGAATTCGCCGTGCCCGCATTGCAGGCGCTGGCTGCCGCAGGCCATGAGATTGCTGCCGTTTACTGCCAGCCTCCGCGCCCGGCCGGCAGGGGAAAGGCTCCCCGTCCTTCGCCTGTGCAGATGCATGCTGAAGCGCTCGGCCTGGAGGTTCGCATGCCCGCGGGTCTGCGTGACCAGGGCGAGCAGGAAGCCTTTGCTGGACTGAAGCTCGACGCGGCGGTGGTCGCCGCTTACGGCCTGATATTGCCGGTCGCTATCCTCGATGCTCCGCGGCTCGGCTGCTTCAACATCCACGCATCATTGCTCCCGCGCTGGCGCGGCGCCGCGCCGATCGTGCGCGCGATTCTGGCCGGAGACGATGAAACCGGGGTCACCATCATGAAGATGGAAAAAGGCCTCGACACCGGCCCGATGCTAGCGACGATGCGGACGCCGATCGATCGCAAGACCGGCGGTGAGCTTACTGCCGAGCTTTCGGAAAAGGGCGCCCGCCTGATGGTGGAGGTGCTGGCGGACCTTGATGCATATCCCGCGAGCCCTCAGCCCGACACCGGCGTGACCTATGCAGCTAAGATTGAAAAGGCCGAGGCGCGCCTCGATTTCAGCCGATCGGCGGAACAGGTTGAACGGCAGATCCGTGCGTTCAATCCGATGCCCGGCGCCTTCTTCGAGATGAAAGGCGAGCGGGTCCGCGTGCTGTGCGCTGACATTGCGGCTGTTCATGCCAGTGAAGAGGCGGGAGTCGTGCTGGACTCCCAGCTCACAATAGCCTGCGGCGAAGGTGCGATCCGTCCGACCTTGATTCAACGCGCAGGACGCGCCGCCATGAGCGCTGCCGAGCTGCTGCGTGGCTTCGCGATCCCGCAGGGTACGCGCCTCGAATGACGCGTTTCCGCCTGACGGTGGAATATGACGGTCGGCCCTTCATGGGTTGGCAGCGTCAGGCACACGGCCCCAGCGTTCAGCAGGCGATCGAAGAGGCAATCGCGTCGGTGACCGGCGAGGATGTCACGCTCCACGCCGCAGGCCGCACCGATGCTGGGGTTCACGGGCTAGCGATGACGGCCCACGCCGATATCGGGCGCGCGATCACGCCGTTCCGCCTGAGCGAGGCGATTAACGCGCGGTTGCGTCCGCAGCCGGTGGCAATCATTGCCTGCGATACGGTGCCCGACGATTGGCATGCCCGTTTCTCGTGCATCGGCCGGCGCTATTGCTATCGCATCGTCAACCGCCGCGCTCCGCTCACGCTGGATCAAGGGCTTGCTTGGCGTGTCACCCCGCGGCTGGATGCCGACGCCATGCACGCTGCCGCGCAATGCCTCGTTGGACTACATGATTTCACGACCTTCCGTTCGGTGCAGTGCCAAGCGAAAAGCCCGGTAAAGACGCTCGATTGCTTGAGGGTGAGCCGCCAGGCCGAAGAGGTGGTCATCGAAGCAGCCGCGCGCAGCTTCCTCCACCATCAGGTCCGCTCGATGGTTGGCTGCCTGGCACTGGTGGGTCAGGGCAAATGGGATGCCGATGCTCTTTCTGCAGCACTGGCTGCGCGGGATCGCTCGGCGCTGGGGCTGAATGCGCCGCCGGACGGATTGTATTTCGTCGCGGCAGATTATTGACGACGGCAGCATCGATCGTCGCCTGGAGATGTTGGCTCGCCCGCCCTCTAGAGTCGATCCGATTCAGATTGAACCGGATCGTCTCCAGCCATTCCTTTGTTTGCCGTGATTTCCGAGCCGGCAGGTGATTCCACTTGCCTCGAAATCACTCTAGAAGCCGTCGGCGACGTCCATTAATTTGGTCAAGCGTTTCGGTGCAGCGCGGCGCCAGCTCTTAGCCAGCCATTGCTCGATATGAGTCCAATCCACCGGCGGGCGGTCCAGGCGAATGCCGATCCAGCCGGCGGGCCCCAGATAGGCGGGACGATAATAGAGATCGGGATCGCTCTCTATCAGCATCGCCTGTTCTTCCTCCCCGCTGGTCCTGACTAGAGCGGCGGTGATGCCATCACCATGATGATTGTGCTGGAAATAGGCGAACATCTTGCCGGCCTCGACACCAAATGCCTGCGTGCCGTGTGACGCTTTCTCATAGCTTTCAGGAAGTTGCAGCGCGAGGCTACGGAGTCTTGCGAGCAAGGCAGAAGGCCGCGTTTCCGCAGTGACAAATTCTGCCAGCACGCGCGGGTAGAGCTGATGCTCAGCGATCAGGATGCGAGCAGCGAGCGTGTCCGCGCTATCGTCCGGCAGAACCGCGACTTCGGTTTGACCAAGCACCGGCCCGTCGTCGAGTTCAGCCGTCACAATATGAACCGAACAGCCCGCAACCCGGTCGCCTGCTTCAATCGCCCGCTGATGCGTATCCAGGCCCTTATATTTGGGCAGGAGCGAAGGATGGACGTTGAGCATCCGTCCCTCCCATCGCCCAACAAATTCCGGCGAAAGCAGCCGCATATAGCCGGCCAGCGCGATATAGTCGGCACCGGCCCGGCACAGCTCGGCATCGATGGTCGTGTCGAACTCGGCGCGCTTCATTCCCTTGTGGGACAGGCCGAACGTCGCGACGCCCTCCGCCTCGGCAAGCTTCAGCCCTGGCGCTTGCGGATCGTTGGCGGCGACCAGTACGATCTCATAGGGGCAGTCCGGGTACTTCGCGGCGTAGAGAAGCGCGGCCATATTCGATCCGCGTCCCGAGATGAGCACCCCAACTTTCGCCCGAGCTATGCGCTTCATGTCCCTCTCCCTTGGGGAAAGGGCCAGGGTGAGGGGATCCGGAAGAGAAGGGAAAAACCTGACAGATAAGCGTGGGATACCCTCACCCAACCCTCTCCCGTAGGGAGAGGACTTTCGATGAAGCGCCTAGCCACCATGCGTCGCCGACCATGCCGTTCGCGCGCTCCAGGTCTCTGGGCCTCCTGCAACAGTGCAGCCCCTCGGCCCTGACTTAATACCGCCGATCTGAAAAACCCGTTCCCCGGCTGCCTCGAGTTCGGCCGTCACATGATCCACTTCGGCAGGTGCCACCACGACTGCCATCCCGACGCCGCAGTTGAATGTTCTTGCCATCTCCTGAGGCTCGATATTTCCCTGCGCCTGCAGGAAGGCCATCAGGCGTGGCTGCTCCCAGAGATCCGCGTTGAGATAAGCGTGCAGCCCCTCGGGAAGCACGCGGGGAATATTTTCGAGCAGGCCGCCGCCGGTAATATGCGCGAGCGCATGAACATGTCCCCCGCGGATCAGCGGCAGCAGCGCCTTCACATAGATCCGCGTCGGCGCCATCATCGCTTCGATGAGAAGGACCTCCTGGTCGAATAGGGCGGGGCGGTCGAGCTTCCAGCCCTTGTCGGCGGCGAGCCTGCGGACCAGCGAAAAACCGTTCGAATGCACGCCGGAGGAGGCGAGGCCGAGAATGACATCGCCTTCATGCACTCTGTTGCCGACCAGCGCCTGATCGCGTTCGACGGCGCCGACGCAAAAGCCGGCCAGATCATAATCACCCTCGGCATACATGCCGGGCATCTCAGCGGTCTCGCCGCCGATCAGCGCGCAGCCGGCAATCCGGCACCCTTCGGCGATGCCAGCGATCACGCGCTCGGCGATGAGGTTGTCCAGCTTGCCTGTCGCGAAATAGTCGAGAAAGAACAATGGCTCGGCGCCCTGAACAATCAGATCGTTGGCGCACATCGCGACCAGATCTATGCCGACTCCATCATGCCGCCCACTCTCGATCGCCAGCTTGAGCTTGGTGCCAACGCCGTCATTGGCGGCCACGAGCAGCGGGTCCTTATATCCCGCGGCCTTCAAATCGAAGAAGCCGCCGAAGCCTCCCAGTTCCGCATCTGCGCCGGCGCGACGAGTGCTTTTCGCCAGCGGCCCGATCGCCTTTACCAGCGCGTTGCCTGCCGCGATCGAGACGCCGGCTTGGGCGTAGCTGTAGGAGGTTTGTTCACCCTGTTTTTCGCTCATGCCCAGCGCCTAGCCATATCGGGCTTGGATTTCCACGCCCAACTCGCCAAAAGGCGCTCGTGACGCTCGCTTTACCTGCCAGAATAGGCCCGGTCCCATTGCTGCTTCTCCTGCTGGCCGTCTTTGGCGGCGGGGCCGCGGTGCTGCGAGCCCAGCTTGAGGGCGGCGATCGCGGCATCCCGCCGATCGACAGTTCGAGCAGTTATGAGGTTGGCGGCATCAATGTCGATGTCGTCGCGCATGATGGGGAGCAGGCACGCCAGGCGGCGTGGCGGATCGCGCAGCGCAAGGCATGGCAGATGCTGTGGGGCCGAATGAACGGCGGGCAGGGCGGAGCACCGGCGCTAGGCGATTCGACGCTCGGCACGATCGTGTCCGGTATCGTCGTCGAACAGGAGCAGATCAGCACCAAACGCTATATAGCCCGGCTCGGCGTGCTGTTCGATCGGACGCGCGCGGGGCAATTGCTCGGCGGCTCGGGCCAGACCTTGCGCTCACAGCCCATGCTGATGATTCCCGTGCAAATCTCCGGCGGTACGTCGACGAGCTTCGAGTTGCGCAACCCCTGGCAGGCGGCCTGGGCGCGATTCCGCACCGGCAACAGTCCGGTCGACTATGTGCGGCCGACCGGAGCAGGGGTCGACCCCCTGCTCCTCAATATTGGGCAGGTCTATCGACCCGGCCGCGGATGGTGGCGTATGCTGCTGGACCAGTATGGCGCAGCCGATGTGCTGGTACCGGAGGTGATTCTGCATCGGCAATGGCCGGGCGGTCCCGTCGTCGGGCAATTCTTCGCACGGCACGGCCCCGATCACAAGCTGCTGGGCTCGTTCGTCTTGAGCGCGCCGAATGGCGATCGCGAGGGCTTGGCAGCGCTGCTGGACAAGGGCGTCGAGCGCATCGACGCGATCTATGTCGATGCCTTGCGCAGCGGGCGCCTTCAAGCTGATCCCTCGCTTGAGATAGAAGAGCAGGAGCCCAGCGAGGAAGATGCCACCTCGCTCGAAGAAGCGGTCGCCCAGGTGGTCGACGAGACGCCGGCTTCGACCTTCACGATCCAGGTGGAAACGCCGGACGCGAGCGCGCTCAACCTGGCGGAGGCAGCGGTTCGGGAGATCCCTGGGGTTCGCAACTCGTCGACCACCAGCCTGGCGCTGGGCGGCGTTTCGGTCATCCGCGTGAGCTTTAGCGGCGATATCAACTTACTTCGAACGGCCCTCAGCGCCCGTGGCTGGGCAGTGGAGGCCGGCACAGACACGCTGCGTATCCGGCGTACGCCAGGCGCCGCACCTCCGGCACCCCAGGCGCCATGACCCAGCTCGCGCTGCCGCTCGATTGGCCGGCGGCCCAGACCGAATCCGACTTCATCGTTACGCCTGCCAATGCCGATGCCGTCCGCCATCTCGGTCACTGGTCATTATGGCCGGTCATGGCCACGGTGCTCACTGGCCCGCGAAAATCGGGGCGCAGCTTTCTCGGCCGGATCTTTGCTGCGCGCTCCGGCGCTACCTTGTTCGATGGCGGCGAACGGGCTGATGAGGAACAGCTGTTTCATGCCTGGAACCGGGCCCTTGCAGAGCGTCGCCCGCTGCTGATCATAGCCGACACGCCGTGCAGCCAATGGGATATCGCGCTTCCTGACCTCCGATCCCGTCTGGCGGCCACGCCCCATGTCGCGATCGGAGCGCCCGATGACCTGTTGATTCCCGCGCTGCTTGAGCGCCTGCTCGCGGCTCGTGCTGTATCGATTAACGCTGACGTCCCCGATTGGATCGCGCGCCGTATCGAGCGCACTTACATCGCCGTTCATCGCGCGGTGGACGCTCTCGATCAGGCGGCATGGGCGACGCGCCGCAGGATCGGTATCGCGGTTGCGCGCGAGGCGTTGATAAGATCCAATGTCATCGAAGATTCACGAGTCTTCGAGTAGGACATATAAGATGGAGCCAGTTGCGCCTGTACAGCCGCTTGATGACGACGATGTTATCGGCACGCCGACCGCGGCGCCCGCGGGCTTGCAGAACCGGTATTTCAATCGCGAGCTGAGCTGGCTTGCGTTCAATGAGCGGGTGCTCGAGGAGGCGTCCAACGTCGCGCACCCGCTGCTGGAGCGGCTGCGCTTCCTCTCGATATCGGGCAATAATCTCGACGAATTCTTCATGACCCGGGTTGGCGGCCTGAAGGGGCACCAGCTGCAGGAAGTTGACAGTCGCTCGCCTGACGGCCTGACGCCTGCCCAGCAGCTCACCGCGATTGCCGAGCGCGCCGACGCGCTGATGCAGCGGCAGGCGAAAGTCTGGCTGGCACTGCTCACTGAGCTGGAAACCGTGAATTTTCAGGTGCTCGAGCTCGATCGGCTCCATGGTGAATCAACGCAATGGCTCGAGACGCATTTCCGGGAGCAGATCTTTCCGGTGCTCACTCCGCAAGCACTTGATCCGGCTCACCCGTTCCCATTCATTCCGAACAGGGGCTTCAGTCTCGTTTTCGACCTGAAGCGGCTTTCGGACGGTGAGCCGATCCGCGAGTTGCTTATGGTGCCGGCGACACTGCCGCGATTCGTTCGCATCCCTGGCGCCGAAACGCGCTATGTCGCGATCGAGACAATGATCCGCCGTTTTACCGACATCCTCTTCCCTGGATATCAGGTGCTGAGCAGCGGCGCGTTCAGAGTGATCCGCGATAGCGATATCGAGCTTGAGGAAGAGGCGGAAGATCTCGTCCGCTATTTCCGCAGTGCAATCAAGCGCCGCCGCCGCGGCCGGATCATCCGGCTTGAGCTTTCCGCCGGCACTCCTCGCCCGCTGGCGGAGGAAGTCTGCGCTGAAATCGGTACCAACGACGCGATCATCACCCAGAGCACTGATTTTCTGGGTATCTCCGATCTGACCATCCTTGTGGACGAAGACCGTCCGGAACTGAAATTCCCTGCGTTCACGCCGCGCTTTCCCGAACGTATTCGCGAGCATGGCGGCGATTGCTTCGCGGCGATCCGGTCCAAGGACATCATTGTCCACCATCCCTATGAAAGCTTCGACGTCGTCCTTGCCTTTCTGCGGCAGGCTGCCGCCGATCCGGACGTGGTCGCGATCAAGCAGACGCTCTATCGCGCCGGCAAGCAGTCCGCTGTCATCCGCGCGCTGATCGATGCGGCGGAGGCGGGAAAGTCCGTTACCGCCGTGGTCGAGCTCAAGGCGCGCTTTGACGAAGAGCAGAATCTGATGTGGGCCGCCTCGCTGGAGCGCGCCGGCGTCCAGGTCGTCTACGGCTTCATCGACTGGAAGACCCACGCAAAGGTTTCGATGGTGGTCCGGCGCGAGGGTGAAGGCTATCGCAC
>Ga0207658_10001447_pt1 | contig 18505 bp, 18 predicted proteins | sample KBSS33metaG_FD_184322 | JGI IMG/M metagenome (GOLD analysis project Ga0207658, IMG submission 184322) | Switchgrass rhizosphere microbial communities from Kellogg Biological Station, Michigan, USA - KBS S3-3 metaG (SPAdes) (version 2) | ecosystem: Host-associated > Plants > Roots > Rhizosphere...
TCGGGTGCGGCCGGGAACTCGAGCATCTCGCCCTGCATCGCGTCGGACAGGCCGTGGATGCGGCAGATGCCGTCGGTCACCGAGACCACGGTGCCCTGGTTGCGAATGTCGGTCGACGCACCGAGACCTTCGATGCGGCTCTTGATCAGTTCGGAAATTTCGGCGGGATTGAGTTGCATTTCATTTCTCCGGTCTGCGGGGCGGGTGCCTGGAGCAGGTTGGACGACTTAAGGATTCATCGCGGCGGTGCCTGGCCTTCAGGCCGTGAGCGCCACCCTCATTTGTTCGAGACGCGCCTTCACCGAGGTGTCGAGCACCTCGTCGCCGACCACGACGCGGATGCCGCCGATCAGCTCGGGCGCGAGCACGACGCTCGCGTTGAGCTTGCGCTCGAAGCGCTTTTCCAGCGCCGTCACCACGTCGGCGAGCTGTGCCGGTTCGATGGCATAGGCGCTGTAGATGACCGCGTCCGAGACGCCCGAGCCGGCGTTCACCAGGCTGTGGAACTGCGACGCGACCTCGGGCAGTGCGGCCAGCCGGCCGTTCTCGATCACGAGGCGCAGCAGGTTCTTCGCAGCGTCCGAGATCGGCGACTTCACCACCGAGGTGATCAGGTCGAAGACCTGCGCGGCGCTGACCTTCGGGCTGTCGGCGAACTGGCGCAGCTGGGCGTCGCCGGCCACGTCGGCGAGCGTCTGCACCTGCTGCGCGAACTGCGCCTGGTCGCCAACACCGGCGGCCTTGAACAGCGCCTCGGCGTAGGGGCGCGCGATGGTTGCGAGTTCGGCCATGAGGTCAGGCTCCGGACGAAAGGCCGCGGCTCACAGCTCGGCCTTCAGGCGCGTCAGCAGCTCGGCGTGAACGCCGGCGTTGACCTCGCGCTGCAGGATCTTCTCGGCGCCCTTGACAGCCAGCGTCGCGACCTGCTCGCGCAGGATCTCGCGCGCCTTCATCGCCTCTTGCTCGGCTTCGGCCTTCGCGGCGGCAATGATCTTGGCGCCCTCTTCGCTCGCGCGCCCCTTGGCCTCTTCGACCATCGACTGCGCCAGGCGCTCGGCATCGGCCAGGCGCTGGGTCGCGTCGGTGCGGGCCGCGGCGAGTTGCTCTTCGACGCGCTTGTTGGCGGTGCTTAATTCGGCCTTGGCCTTGTCGGCAGCCGACAGGCCTTCGGCAATCTTCTTGGCGCGCGCGTCGAGCGCGGCGGTGATCGGGGGCCAGATGAATTTCATCGTGAACCCGACCAGGATCAGGAACACGATCATCTGAATGATGAATGTCGCGGTGATGCTCACGTTGATGCCTCAATCAGGGTAGCGATATCCGCAGGCTCGAACCGACGAGCCGGCGGTCTTGCGTCGCGCGCCCGACTTACTTCGGCAGGTTGGCGAGCTGGGCCAGGAACGGGTTGGCCGTGGTGAACCACAGCGCGATACCGGTGCCGATGATGAACGAAGCGTCGATCAGGCCGACCAGCAGGAACATCTTGGTCTGCAGTTCGTTCATCAGCTCGGGTTGACGCGCGGCCGACTCGAGGTACTTGCTGCCCATGACGCCGATGCCGATACAAGCACCCATGGCGCCCAGACCGATGATGAGACCTGCGGCAACCGCGACGAGACCGATGAGTTCCATGTTGACTCCTGTTGAAAATGAGAAAGAAGGGGGTGGGAAAAGGAAAGCGCGAAATCAGTGCGAATCGTGGGCCTGGCCCACGTAGACCAGCGTCAGCATCATGAACACGAACGCCTGCAGCGTGATGATCAGGATGTGGAAGATGGCCCACACGGTGCCCGCGAAGATGTGCAGCCCCGCCAGCGCGAAGCCGCCGAGGGACATCGTGAACGCGCCGCCGAGCAGCGCGATGAGCAGGAAGATCAGTTCGCCGGCGTACATGTTGCCGAACAGTCGCATGCCGTGCGACACGGTCTTGGCGACGAACTCGACCATCTGCATCGCGAAGTTGAACGGGTACAGCGCCCAGTGGTTGCCGAACGGCGCGGCGAACAACTCGTGGACCCAGCCGCCCAGCCCCTTGATCTTGACGTTGTAGACCAGACAGGTGATCAGCACGCCGACCGACAGGCCCATCGTGATCGACAGGTCGGCGGTGGGCACGACGCGCAGATGCTCGAGGCCCACGTGCTCACCGATCAACGGCAGCAGATCGACGGGCAGCAGGTCCATCGCGTTGAGCAGGAAGATCCAGACGAACACCGTCAGCGCCAGCGGCGCGACCAGCTTGCGGCTGTTGGCGTTGTGGACGATGCCCTTGGCCTGGCTCTCGACCATCTCGACCAGGATCTCCACGGCGGCCTGGAAGCGCCCGGGCACACCCGACGTTACCGAACGCGCGGCCCTCCACAGCAGGAAGCAGCCCAGGATGCCGATGAGGGCGGAAAAGGCGATCGAGTCGAAATTGAGAACCGAGAAGTCCACCAGCCCCTTGGGCTTGCCGGTCGACAGATGGGTCAGGTGGTGAACGATGTAGTCACCAGCGGTGAGCGCGTGCTCTTCGGCAGCCATGTGATCGAGTCCTGTCCGGTTCTATTTTCTCAACGCCCGCGCCACAACAGCGCGACCCAGTACACCTGCATGCACAGCACGAGCGCCGCCAGCAAGGCCGGCCAGCTCACGGGCTGCACGAGTTTCGGCGCCAGCATCAGCATGAACACCGAAACACCAATTTTCACCATGCTCCACCACATGACGCTGACGGCGCTTGCGCCGGGCGACACGCTGGACAACCGGCTCGTCATGCCACGCGCCATCAACGCACCCGGAACGACTGCCGTGGCCACGCCGTACAGCGCCGACCACACCACGCTCGGGCTGCCCGACAGCCACCAGGCGAACGCCACCACCATCCCCCCGATCGCAGCTTGCACCGCGATCACCCGCCAGGGAGACACCGGCGGGTACTTGGCCCGCAGGGCCTGCGCTTCATCACGCGTCAGGGCCCTGACCGGCAGATCTTCTTCTTCGTCGTCAAAGCGACCTAAGCCCGCACCACGGGTGCTCATGTCAGTCATGGGGCGGCTCACGAACGCTCTCAGTACAGCCTCGAATTGTACGTGAAAACCCGCTCCTTTCGACCCGACCCCAATCGCCGCGGTTGTTGCCGCACCACTGTCCTACGCGATGCGACGCGCCAGTCAGGGCAATGCAAGTTAGTACGCGGCGAGCGCCTCGAACGCAGCACCACCGCAACGCGCGTCACAGCGCGAAGTTGACGGGCAACCCCGGCACGTCGACCTCGAGCGCGAGCACGCAGCCTGCATAAGGCTGCTCGATCAACTCGGTCGTGGGTCTGTTTTCGCGCGAACTCGTGATGTACAGCGTGCGCAGGTCCGGCCCGCCGAAGCAGGGCATCGTCGGGCAGCGCACCGGCAGCGCGATCTCGCGGATGACCTCGCCGTCGGGCGACAGCCGGATCAGTCGTTGGCCTTCGAACATCGCGGACCAGTAACAGCCCTCGGCGTCCATCGCCGCGCCATCGGGGCGGCCGCCATAACCGTCCAGTGGCTGGCCCGGCTGCTTGACCGGAAAGCTCGCGAACACACGCCGCTGACTCAAGGTGCCAGTTGCCGCATCGAAGTCGGCGGCGTAGATCGTGTGCGCCTTGGTGTCGCTCCAATGGATCGTGCGGCCGTTCGGGCTCCAGGCCAGGCCGTTGCACACCGTCAGGCCGGCGACGCGCGGCTCGATCTGGCCGTGCGTGAAGCAGTTCAGGGATGCGCGCGGCGGGTCGCGCGGCTCGTAGATCGTGCCGACCCAGAAGCGCCCTTGCGGGTCGCACTTGCCATCGTTGAAGCGTTCGACCGCCGGGTTGTAAGGGGCCGCGGCGACACGGGCACGCTGACCGCTCACCGGATCGAAATGCCACAGCCCATCGCGCATCGCCAGCAGCAGCTGGCCGTTCAGCAGCGGCGCGAGGCTCGCGACATCGGTGTCGAACTGCCAGTGGCGCAGCTCGCCGCTGGTCGGCTCGAAGCGCTGCAACTGGTGGCCCGCGATGTCGCAGTAGTACAGCGCCTGCTCGCCCGGGTGCCACACCGGCGACTCGCCCAGCTGCGCGGCCGCCGCGACGGCCACGCGGACGTCGGCGCCCGCGGTCATCAGAGGACCGCGACCTCGAGCGTCATCGACGCCTCGCAACTCTCGCCTGGTGCGATGGTGCGCAGGCCGTGTGCGGCCGGGTCGGCCATGTGGATCGCGTTCGAGACATGGCTCACCGGCTCGACGCAGAAGTAGTCGCGGTCCTGCGGCGTGAACACGACCAGGCGGTTCAACGACGAGCTCAGCTGCAGCGAGAACTTCTCGTCGCGGATGCGTGCCGGCCCGGCCCAGCCCTCGAAGCAGTTGTCGAACGCGAGGTGCGACACGTCGCTGTCGATGCCGGGCTGGGCGACCTTGCGCACCGGCAATTGAGTCGCGTCCGAATCCCAGCGCTCGGCCAGCTCGATGTGCAGCCGGCTGCGCGCGCGCTTGACGAAATACGGGTGCCAGCCGAGGCCCACCGGCTGCGCGATCTCGGCGGTGTTGGTGAACACCAGCTCGACGTGCATCGACTGCGGCGTCAGCGTGAAGTACTGGCTCGCCTCGAACGCGAACGGCCAGTCGGCGTCGCCCTTGTGTCGCAGTCGCAGCACGACCTCGAGCACGCTGCTCGAAACGATCTCCCAGGGCCGCTGCCAGCCGACGCCGTGCAGCGAATGCGGGTTCGCATCGAAGTTGGGCTGGGTCGTGTGCTCGAGGCCCTTCCAGCGGAACTTGCGGTAGCCCAGCCGGTTGGAATACGGCAGCAGCGGGTAGCAGGCCGACGGGCGCGAGCCGGTCAGCGCGTCGGGTTCGGTGGAACGCAGCACCGGCGTGTCGCGGTGCCACAGCCCCGCGATGGAGCCGCCGAGATCGGGGCGCAGCGCCAACCGCAACGCGCCGGCATGCAATTCGAACGATGGCTTAGCGGATCCAGTCATGGCCCTCCCGGCGCGTTGAGATCGTGGCGATCCATCGTACCCCGGTCTTCCCGCGCGCCCCTCGGGGTTCAGCCCAGATCGGCCTTCAGGTAGTGCGCGCCGGGAATCGGGTTGAAGTAGTACGGCGCGGTCTCCTCGAAGCCCAGCGTCGCGTAGAGCTCGCGCGCGGACTCCATCTCGTCCAGCGTGTCCAGCAGCATCACCGAATAGCCGGCGCGGCGCGCCTCGTCGAGCAACGCCTCGGCCAGCGCGCGTCCCAGCCCGAAGCGGCGAAACGCCGGACGCACGTACAGGCGCTTCATCTCGCAGGCGTTGGCGTGATCGACATCGGCCAGCGCGCGCAGCCCGCCGCAGGCGGCAAGCGCGTCGCCGACATAGGCCAGCAGCAACAGGCCCGCCGGCGGCGCGTACTCGCCCGGCAGGCCGGCCAGTTCGGCCTCGAAGTTCTGGAAGCACAAATCGACCGCGAGGCTGGCGGCGTACTCGCGCAGGATCTCGCGCGCCGGCGCGATCCACGGTGTGCCGGCAACGCGCACCAGTGTGATCTCGGGCGGCTCGTCCGTCATGGCTTCAGTCGCCGAGGCCGACGATCCACCAGACCAGCCCTGCGCACAACGCGACCAGCACCGCCGCGAACGCACGCGAGCGGCCGTTGTCGACGGCCGCTGGGGCCGGCATCGCGAGCAGCTTGTCGCCGCTGAGCATCGGCCGCACCAGGTTGCGCTTCTTCGCCACCAGGTAGTACAGGATCGCGGCGATGTGCAGCACGATCAGCGCGATGATCAGCCACTGGCCGAAGTTTCGGTGCCACCTCGTCAGCGCCAGGCTGGTTGCGCCCGGCACGAACTTGACCAGCGGCCCAGTGCTGGCGATCTCGTCGTCGGCGAACAGCCCGGTGCCGACCTGCAGCACGAGCAGCCCGAGCAAACCGAACACCGAGAGCGCGCCCAGCGGGTTGTGGCCGACCTCGTGGTGTTCGTGCGCGAGGCTGGCGCCGCGCAGGTAGCGCGCGATCGTCGCCGGCGCGTAGATGAAGTTCGCGAAGCGCGACCAGTGCCCGCCGACCAGGCCCCACAGGATCCGGAATGCCAGCAGCGTGAACACGACATAGCCCAGCCGGAAGTGCCAGGCCATCGCATTGCCGCCGAGCCAGGCGCTGGCGATCGAGGCGATCACGCAAGTCGCCAGCGACCAGTGGAAGGCCCGCGTCGGCAGGTCCCAGACCCGCACGGTCGTCAAGGTTCGTTCTTCCATCGTCGGCCGGATGCGCCGGCAAGAGGGGTTGCGCCCATCCAGCGAAAGATACCCTCAATCGCCGCATTGCAGCGCCGCACCCGGATATTCCCGAGCCCCGGAATTTGTGCGCCGGTGCCTGCGTACACTCGCCAGCGCTCGCCGATGCTGCACAGGGCCCGGCGCGTGCCCGGCAACGACCACGCACCCACTCAGGCCAGGAGAAACTGCATGAAACGCTTCATCCCGACACTGCTGATGACCGGCGCCGCGCTGCTCGGCAGCGCGATCGCCCTGCCCGCCGCGGCGCAGTTCGCCAAACCCGAGGACGCGATCAAGTACCGCAAGAGCGCGATGACTCTGATGGGCACCCATGTCGGCCGCATCTTCGCGATGGCAAATGGGAAGGTGCCGTTCGACGCCAAGGCCGTCGCCGAGAACGCCGAAGTCGCGGCGGCCGTTTCCAAGTGGCAGTTCTCCGGCTTCGTCGAGGGCAGCGACAAGGGCGAGACCAAGGCCGAGCCGAAGATCTGGACCGAGATGGACAAGTTCAAGGCCGCCGCGAGCAAGAGCCAGGAAGACCTGGCCAAGCTGAACATCGCCGCCAAGGGCGGCAACCTCGACGCGATCAAGGCCGCGGTCGGCGAGGCCGGCAAGAGCTGCAAGGCCTGCCACGACAACTACCGCAAGGAATAGGGCAGACGCCCGCCGCCGAGGGGCTCGCGCCAGCGATGTGGCGCGAGCCCCTCGGCGCATTTGGCGCAGCGTTCTCGCGGCGCGGGCATCCGCTAAACTCCGCCGCTGACCCGTCTGACGGTCAACAACGTGCCGCCGCGCGCCAGGGGCTCGATCGCCGCGCCGCAGCGAAACGCATCGGCTGCCGCGTGGCTGGCGCCAGATATCGAACCCGTGGCCGACACCTCATGACAGACTCTCGCTCCCGCCCCGCACGACGCGCCCTGTTCGCCCCCTGTGTCGCGCTGTGCCTCGCGGTCGCGGCGATGGCCACGCACGCCGCCGACGATCCAACCAACCCCAACACCTTCAGCACGCCAGGCTATCCGCCCTCGCAGCAGCGCAACGCGACGCAACCGGGCCAGCCTGGTCAGGCCAACCCGCAAGGCATGTCGAATGGCCAAATGCAGCGCGGGACCCAGATCCAGGGCGGGTACGGCACGAACCCGCGCGCGACGCAGAACGCGAATCAGCCGGAATTCACTCTGCGGCGTGCCGACCAGCCGCCGCCCAAGCCGGGCGAGTTCCAGAAGTTCGTCGAGACCGCGACCGGGCGGCTGTTGCCACTGTTCGGCAGCCGCTTCTTCGCCGACGCGGTCGACGGCTACGCGCCGGTCGACAACGTGCCGGTCTCGGCCGACTACACCGTCGGCCCCGGCGACGAGATCATCCTGCGCGCCTGGGGTTCGATCGACGTCGACTACCGCAGCATCGTCGATCGCAACGGCCTGCTGAACCTGCCCAAGATCGGCAGCTTCAACGTCTCGGGCGTGAAGGCCGCCGACCTCGAGAAATCGCTGCGCGCGCAGATCGGGCGGCTGTACACCAACTTCGAACTGAGCGTCTCGCTGGGCCAGCTGCGCGGCGTCAAGGTGTTCGTGGTGGGCCCGGCGCAACGGCCCGGCGTGTTCACGCTGGCGAGCCAGTCGACGCTGCTGTCGGCGGTCGTGATGGCCGGCGGCCCGGCGCCCAGCGGCTCGATGCGCAAGGTGCTGCTGCGACGCGACGGCAAGGTGATCTCCGAGCTCGACATCTACGACTTCCTGGTGCAGGGCGACAAGTCCAAGGACGTGCAGCTCGCCGCAGGCGACGTCATCGTCTTCCAGCCCGCCGGCGCACGCGTGGCGTTGAACGGCGCGCTCGACACGCCGTCGATCTTCGAGCTGAAGACCGCGCAGGAGCCGGTGCGCGAGGTGCTGCGCTATGCCGGCGGCACGCCCCCGCTGGCGAACCCGAACCGCGCCCAGCTCGAACGCATCGACGTGAGCCAGCCGACGGCGGCGCGCTTCGTCGAGGAATTCAAGCTCGACGCCAGCGGCCTGCAGAAACCGCTGCGCGATGGCGACGTGCTGACCTTGCTGCCGATCTCGCCGCAGTTCGCGAACGCGGTGACCCTGCGCGGCCATGTCGCGCAGCCGCTGCGCTATCCGTTCACGCCGGGCATGCGCATCCGCGACCTGATCCCGGACCGCGACGCGTTGATCTCGCCCGACTTCTACCGCCGCAAGAACCTGCTGGTGCAGGTGCTCGACGACGACGAGGACGTCACGGCGAACGGCTACGGCTATGGCAATCGCGACATGGGGAGCGCTAACGGCAGGAGCTACGCGCCAAACACCGGCTACCCGAGCAACAACGGCGCCGGCAACAACGCCGACAACGGCAACGACACTGCGTACGGGGCGCGCGGCGCGGTCCGTGGCGGCAACCGCTCCATGCCGAACAACGCGTACGGCGCCGACACGAACAATCCCGACTACCTGCCACCGCCGTCCGGCTCGTCGACGACGCCGCGCACGCGCGCCGAGCAGTCGCGCCGCAACGAGGACCGCGCCATCGTCAACGCCTCGAAGCGGGCACCGACCGCGCTCTTCGACGAACTCAACTGGGACTACGCGGTGATCGAGCGCCTGAACACGCGCGACCTGACCACCCTGGTGATCCCGTTCAACCTCGGCAAGGCCGTGCTGCAAGGCGACGCCGCCAACAACATCGAGCTGATGGCGGGCGACGTGGTCACGGTCTACAGCCAGAAGGACATTCGCGTGCCGGTGTCGCGCCAGACGCGGCTGGTGACGCTCGAGGGCGAGGTCGCCTCGCCCGGCGTGTACCAGCTGCAACCCGGCGACACCTTGCAAAGCGTGATCGCGCGCGCCGGCGGCTTCACCGGCCAGGCCTACCTGTACGGCCTGGAGTTCAGCCGTGAGGAAACGCGCCAGCGCCAGCGCGAGAACCTGGTCGCGGCGATCGCGCGGCTCGAGGCGCTGTCTGCGGTGCAGGCGGCCCGCGACGCGGCGAACCGGCGCGACGACGCGACCGCCGCGGCCTCCACCACCGCGGTCAGCAACGCCGCCACACAGGCACAACTGGCACGCCTGCGCAATGTGCAGCCGAACGGCCGCATCGCGCTCGAGCTGGAGCCCGAGGTCACGACCCTGGCCGCGCTGCCACCGGTGCCGCTGGAAAGCGGCGACCGCATCGTCGTGCCGCCTCGGCCGGGCTTCGTCACGGTCGCCGGCGCGGTGGTCAACAGCAATGCGTTCCTTTGGAAGCCGGGCCGCACCGCCGGGGAGTACCTGCGCCTGGCCGGCGCGGACGAGGCGGCCGAACCGGCGAACATGTTCATCCTGCGCGCCGACGGCACCGTCAGCCACGCCGGCGACAACCGCAGCTTCTGGGGCCGCAACAGCCTGGAGTCTCAGGTGATGCAGCCGGGCGACGCGCTGATCGTGCCGAACCAGCTCGACTTCGAGACCTGGGGCCGCGCGTTCGTGCGCAACCTGAAGGACTTCGCGCAGATCTTCACCGGGTTCGGCATCGGCATCGCCGCCATCCACTCGCTTTGATGCAGGGCCTGTCATGACAAGCGATGAGTTGCAGCAACAGCCCTTGACGAGCACCGACGAGTACGACGACGGCCCCGGCGTCGACCTGACCCAGTTGCTGACCTGGGTCGGCGACGGCAAGAAGTCGATCGCCACGGTCACGGTGGTGGCCGCGGTGCTGGCGCTGGTGGTCGGGCTGCTCTGGCCCAAGACCTTCACGGCGCGCGCGACGATGCTCGCGCCCGGGTCGCAGCAGCAAAGCGGCTCGGCCGCAGCGCTGGCCGCGCTCGGTTCGCTGGGCTCGCTGGGCGGGCTCGGTGGCGGGCTCGGCGTGAAGACCCCCGACGAGCTCTACGTCGCGCTGCTCAAGAGCGACAGCGTGCAGCGCGCGCTCGCCGACCGCTTCGACCTGAAGACACGCTACAACGCCAAGACCTACGAGGCGCTGCGCAAGACGATGCCCGGCTACATCCACATCGCGTCCGACAAGAAGAGCGGCCTGATCAGCGTCGAGGTCGACGACGAGGATCCGAAGTTCGCCGCCGACGTGGCCAACGCGCATGCCGGCGAGATCACCAAGTTGCTGGGGCGGCTCGCGGTCTCGGAAGCGCAGCTGCGTCGCGTGTTCTTCGAGAAGCAGGTGAACGAGACCAAGGAGAACCTGGTCAAGGCCGAGCAGAACCTGCGCACGGTGCAGGAAAAGTCGGGCGTGATCGTGCTCGACAAGCAGGCCGAGGCGCTGATCACCGGCGCCGCGCAGGTGCGCGCGCTGATCGCCGAACGCGAGGTGCAGCTGAAGGTGCTGCGCACCTCGGCCACCGAGCAGAACCCGGACGTGGTCCGCCTCGGGTCCGAACTGCGCGCGCTGCGCGCCGAGCTCGCCCGCATGGAATCGAGCCAGGGCGGCAATGCCGGCAGCGCGGTGGACATGCCGGTGGGCAAGCTGCCCGAGGCCGGCATCGAGTACGTGCGCGCGCGGCGCGAACTCAAGCTGCAGGAAACGCTGCTCGAAGCGATGCTGCGCCAGTACGAGGCGGCCAAGCTCGACGAGGCCAAGGAAGGCCAGGCGCTGCAGCAGGTCGACATCGCGCTGCCGCCGGATCACAAGTCCAAGCCGTCGGTCGCACTGGTGGCGATCTCGGCCACGCTGCTGGCGCTGCTGCTGTCGACCGCGTTCGTCGTGATGCGCCGCTATGCCGCGTGGTCGCGCGAGCAGTTCCCGCAGGACGCCGCGGCGCGCACCGCGCTGGCGCAGGCGTGGCGCTGGCGCGGCTGACGACGCAGCGGCACTGACGCGTCAAGCGCCGCTCGGCACCGGGTGATCGAGTGCGAGTAGCGGCATGGCAGCGTCTGCCATTCAGAAGCGAACGTCACCGCGCACGCAGCTGACGCTGTGCCCGCCGACCCAGACCTGCCCGTCCATCTGTTCGATGAACACACGGCCGCGGCGCGCCAGGCGTGCGCCCTGCGCGGCGACATACGCGGCCGGCGCGGCGCCGCTGTCGATCAGCCATTGCGCCAGGCTGGCGTTCAGGCTGCCGGTCACCGGGTCTTCGTAGCCCGGGCCCTCGCCGATCAGCGCGCGCACCTCGAACTGCGCGTCGTGACCGGCGCCGTGCGCGCCGACGACACCGAGCTTGATCCCGGCCAGCGCCGCCCAGTCGGGGCGCAGCGCCAGCACGGCCTCGGCCGACGCGAGGCGGATCGCGCACCAACCGGGGCCGTTGTCGACCCACTGGTGATCGAGCACCGCATCGCCCTGCAGCCCCAGTGCCGCGACGATGCGTGCCAGCAGCGCGGGCTCGAGCGGCCCGCTGCGCACGCACGGGGGCGCGGCGAACGCCAGGCGCGCGTGGCTGCGGCGCAACCGGATGAGCCCGACCGCGCATTGCTGCACCACCTCGTCGGCGCCACGAGCCACGCCGCCGGCTTCGAGCCAGGCGTGGCAGCTGCCCAAGGTCGGGTGGCCGGCGAACGGCAGCTCGCGGTGCGGCGTGAAGATGCGCACGCGGTAGTCGGCGGCCGGGTCGGTCGGCGGCAGCAGGAATGTGGTCTCGCTCAGGTTCGTCCAGCGCGCGAACGCCGCCATCTGCGCGTCGCTCAGGCCCTGCGCGTCGTGCACCACCGCGAGCGGGTTGCCCAGCAGCGGCGTGTCGGTGAAGACATCGACCTGGGTGAAGCGGCGCGGTGTCATCACGCCCCCTTCAACGCTTGTGCCAGCAGCGCGACGCCGCGCTCGATCTCGGCCGGCACCACCGTCACGAACGACAGCCGCAGCGTGTTCGGCTTCGGGCTGGCGGCAAAGAACGCGGCGCCTGGCACGTAGGCCATGCCCAGCTCGACCGCCTTCGGCAGCAATGCGGTCGCGTCCACGCCCTCGGGCAGGTCGACCCAGAAGAACATGCCGCCGCTCGGCACATTCCAGCGGCAGCCCGCCGGCAGATGCTTCTCGAGTGCCGCGCGCATCGCGTCGCGCTGCGCCTTGTAGCGCGCGCGGATCGTCGGCACGTGGTCGCGCAGGAAGCCGTCGCGGATCACCTCGTAGACGACGCGCTGGTTGAAGCCCGGCGTGTGCAGGTCGGCAGCCTGCTTGGCCTGCAGCAGCTTCGGGCACAGCGCCGGCGGCGCGATCACGTAGCCCAGCCGCAGCCCCGGCGCGAGCACCTTGGAGAACGAGCCGAGATACACCGTGCCTTCGGGCCAGCGCGACGCCAGCGACGGCGGCGGCGGCGCGTCGAACCACAGATCGCCGTAGGGGTTGTCCTCGACGATCGGCAATCCCAGTGCACGCGCCGCGTCGACCAGTGCGGCACGCCGGCGCTCGCTCATGCAGCGGCCGCTCGGGTTCTGGAAGTTCGGCAGCATGTACAGGAAGCGCGCGCCCTTGGCGACGCCCAGTGCCTCGGGCAGCGGGCCGTCGTCGTCGCAGGGCACCGTGACGACCTCGGGCTCGTAGGGCGCGAAGGCCTGCAGCGCACCCAGGTAGGTGGGCGATTCGACCGCGACGGTGCTGCCGGCATCGATCAGGATCTTTGCCGTCAGGTCCAGCCCCTGTTGCGAGCCGGTCGTGATCAGCACCTGCGAGGCGTCGACGCTCAGCCCTTGCGTCGCCATCTGCTGCGCGACCCATTCGCGCAGCGGCGCGAAGCCTTCGCTGGCGGCGTATTGCAGCGCCTCGCGCGGGTGATCGCGCAGCACGCGGGCGGTGGCCTCGCGCATCGCGTCGATCGGAAAACTGTCCGGCGACGGCAGCCCGCCGGCCAGCGAGACGATGCCGGGCCGCTCGGTGACCTTCAGGATCTCGCGGATCACCGACGGGTTCATGCGCTCGGCGCGGCGCGCGAGTTGCCAGGTCGTGGCGTTGGCGAGGGGAGTGGTCATCACGGGTTCCGGGGTTGGAGGACGGGCACGCTGGCGGGCATCTTCTTGCTGACGAAGACGACCGCGATCACCGCGAGCGAGAACAACACGGTCGTGGCATCGAGCGTTTCGCCCAGTACCGGCACCGCGAACAGCAGCGCGAGAAACGGCTGCACGAGTTGCACCTGGCTGACGCGCACGGTGCCGCCGAGCGCCAGGCCGCGGTACCAGGCGAAGAAGCCGAGCCACATCGAGAACAGCGTGACATAGACGAAGCCGCCCCACGCGCTGGCGCGCACCGGCGCGACCGGCCAGGTCGCGAGGGCCCACGGCAGGGTCAGCGGCAGGCTGATCACAAGCACCCAGCAGATCACCTGCTCGGCCGGCAGCTCCGAAGCGACGCGTGCCCCGGCGACATAGCCGACCGCGGTGCTGGCGACCGCCAGCAGCAGCAGGCCGTCGGCGCCCGACAGCCGCCCGTCACCGCGCCAGGCGGCGAATGCCAGCACCATCGCGCAGCCGAGCACGGCGCAGGCCCAGAAGCCGTTCGACGGGCGCTGGCGGAAGAAGATCGCCGCGGCCACCGCGGTCGCCAGCGGCATCAGCCCGGTGACCACCGCCGCGTGCATCGCATCGACCTGGCGCAACGCCAGGCTCAGGAACAGCGGGAAACCCACCACGGTGCCGAGCGCCGAGGTCGCCAGTGCCGCCAGATGCCGCCGCTGCACGCGCGGTGCGCCGGTCACCCGCAGATACAACAAGCTGAGCAGCCCGGCGAACGCGGCGCGGCCGGCGGTGACGAACAGCGGCGGCAGCTGCGGATCGCCGACCGGCCCGACCGCCAGGCGCGTCATCGGCAAGGTCATCGCGAAGATCACGACGCCCAGCAGCCCGAGCAACAGGCCGCGGGTCTCGTCGCGCGGGTTCGTCTTCATGCCCGCAGTCTACGCCCCAGGACCAGCACAGAGACAGTACACTTTACGACACGACCGACGCCTCTGTATCGGTCATCACGGCAGTACAACAAGCCATGCTGGACGCCTCTTCTTCCCCGCCTCACCCGGCCCCGCTGTCGCGCGAGGCCGACACCACGCTGACCGAGCAGCTTGCCGGCCGCTTCAAGGACCGCATCCAGCAGCGCCTGCTGGCGCCCGGCGCACGCCTGCCGTCGGTGCGCGAATGCGCGCGCCGCCACCGGGTCAGCCCGCACACCGTGGTCGCGGCCTACGACCAGCTGCTCGCGCTCGGCCTGGTCGAGGCGCGCAAGCAGCGCGGCTTCTTCGTGCGCGACGGCCTGGCGGCCCGGCCCGCCGCGCCGGGAACGATCGCCAGCGACCGCGCCAGCGCGCACCCGCTGCCGGTCAGCGCCACATCGCTGATCCGCGGCATGTTCCAGCCCCCCGGCGCACGGCCGATGCCGGGCCTGGGCACCCTGCCCGCCGACTGGCTCGACCTGCCGCTGCTGGCGGGCGCGCTGCGCAAGGTCTCGAGCGGCGCGCAGCTGGGCGCGGTGTCGCTGCAGTACGGCGATCCCGCCGGCGAGAGCCGGCTGCGCCGCGCGCTCGCGGCCAAGCTGGCCGACTTCGGCGTGCGCGCGTCGGCCGGGCAGATCATCACGACGATCGGCGCGACCCAGGCGCTCGACGTCGTGACGCGCACGCTGGTGCGCGCCGGCGACAGCGTGCTGGTCGACGAGCCCGGCTGGTCGGTCGAGTACGCCCGGCTGGCGGCACTGGGCCTGCGCGTGCTGCCGGTGCCGCGCGGCGAGGACGGCCCCGACCTGGCCGTGATGCAGCGCCTGATCGAGGCGCAGAAACCGGCGCAGCGGCCGCGCCTGTACGTCACGGTCTCGGTGCTCAACAACCCCACCGGCGCCTCGCTGTCGCTGCAGGCCGCGCACCGCGTGCTGCAGCTTGCCCAGGCGCACGATCTGCACGTCGTCGAGGACGACACCTATGCGCACCTCGCACCGGCGCACCTGCCGCGCATGGCCGCGCTGGACGCGCTGGAACGCACGATCTACATCTCGGGCTTCTCGAAGATCCTGGTGCCGAACTGGCGCGTCGGCTTCATCGCGGCGCCGCAGGCGCTGGTCGAGCGGCTGGTCGACACCAAGCTGCTGACCACGCTGACCACACCCGGCCTGACCGAGCTGGCCCTGGCGCATTGCCTGGAACAGGGCTTGCTGCGACGCCACACCGAGCGCGTGATGGACCGCCTCGCGCAGGCGCGCGAACGCACCGTGAAGCTCGCCGAGGCTCACGGCGGGCGCTTCGCGGCGCCGCCGCGCGGGCTGTTCGGCTGGGTCGACGTGGGCGTCGACACCGAGCGCCTCGCGCAGCTGATGCTCGACGAGTGGTTGATCGCCCCGGGGGCCCTGTTCCACGCCACCCACCAGCCGACAACACTGATGCGCATCAACTTCGCGACCTCGCAGGACGCCCGCTTCTGGCGCGCGCTCGATCGTGCGCGGGCCAGCCTGCGGGCACCGCGGCCGAACGGCGATCAGGGATAACCTGATCCGGGGTGTGGTAAGCGCGGGTTACAGGTGAAAATAGGCGTTCCATGAAAGGCGAGCTTTTCGACTCCACGATCCCCTTCGGCGAACCGGAGCTGCTGAAGGCGAGCGCGTACCGGCGTTACCTCGACGAACTCGAGGCGGACACCGTGTCCGGCCGCACGAGCACGCACCTGTCGCAGCTCAGCCCCTCGCTGCAGGCCGATCTGTGGCGCCACGAGCAGCGCGGCGGCGGCTACGAGATCGTCGAAGCGATCGCGGCGTGCATCCGGCATTCGGCGCGCGTGACGATTCACGTGCAATGCGCCCAACGGGTCGTGCCGCTGACCGTCTTCCCCCAAGAGCGCCTGGTGCATTGCCCGATGGACCTGACGGAGCTGATCGAGCGCCACTTGTCGCAATTGAATGTGATGCACGTCGAACCGGCGGTTCTGCGCCCGCCCGGCGACGCGGCGCAGGCCCTGGTCGGCGAGGCGCGGCTGTACCACCCGCTGACACCGCTGCTGTGGGCGCTGGCGATGCGCGGCCCGCGCCGCGAGTTGCTGCCCGAGATCGCCGGCCCGGCGGTCTACCGAGTCTCGCCGGCGCTCGACCTGGAGGCGCTGCCAATCAGCGGCGCGTTGCGTGCCGCGATCGACCGGCTGCATCGCCAGGCGATCTCGCTGAGCGGCCTGGCTTCCTGGCCGGCCTTCGACCGCGAGCGCGCGGTGCGGCTGTTGAACGCGTTGTACCTGCAGGCCGGGCTGATCGTCAGCCGCTCGCACCCGGACGCCGTGCGGGAAAGCTGGTTCGGCATCTGATGTCCGGCGCCGGCGCGCCCGTCAGCGCGCGCCGAGCTGTTCCCAGCGCTCCATCGCCGCGAGCAGTTCGTCGTCGATCGCCGCGACCCGGACCTGCGCCTGCTTCGCCTTGTCGGCTTCCTTCGTGTACGACTCGGGCCGCGCGAGAAACTCGCCGAGCGCCTTCTGCTCGCCCTCGAGCGCCTCGATGCGCCTGGGCAGTTCGTCGAGTTCGCGCTGTTCCTTGTAGCTGAGCTTGCGCGGCTTGGCCGGCGCCGGTGCCGCCGCCGCAGCGGGCTTGGCCGCCGGCGCTTCCCTGGCCTTGCCCGCCGCACGCGCGGCCTGCTCGCGCAGCGCACGGGCGCGGTCGCGCTGGACCACCCAGTCCTCGTAGCCGCCTTCGTACTCGCGCCAGCGACCCGGCGATTCGTCGCCCTCCCAGACGATCGTGCTGGTCACGACGTTGTCGAGAAAGCGCCGGTCGTGGCTGACGAGAAAGACGGTGCCCTTGTAGTTCTGCAGCAGTTCCTCGAGCAACTCGAGCGTGTCGATGTCCAGGTCGTTGGTCGGCTCGTCGAGCACCAGCACGTTGGCCGGCAGCGCGAACAGGCGCGCCAGCAGCACCCGGTTGCGCTCGCCGCCGCTGAGCGTGCGCACCGGCGAGTTGGCGCGCTCGGGCGAGAACAGGAAGTCGTTCAGATAGCTCATCACGTGCCGGCGCGAGCCGTTGAACTCGACCCACTCGCTGCCCGGGCTGATCGTGTCGGCCAGGGTCGCGTCGAGGTTCAGCGTGCTGCGCATCTGGTCGAAGTACGCGACCTCGAGCCTGCTGCCCTGGAGAACCTTGCCGCTGTCGGGCTGCAGCTCGCCGAGGATGAGCTTGAGCAGCGTCGTCTTGCCGGCGCCGTTCGGTCCGATCAGGCCGACCTTGTCGCCGCGCAAGATCGTCGCGCTGAAATCCTTGACGATGATCTTCGGCGTTTCGTGGTCGTTGAAGCGCAGCGAGACTTCCTTCAGCTCGGCGACGATCTTGCCGCTCGGCGCGCCCGAGTCGACCTCGAGCCGCACCTGGCCGAGCGAATCACGGCGCTTCTGGCGCTGGTCGCGCAACGCTTCCAGGCGCTGGATGCGCGCGACACTGCGGGTGCGGCGCGCCTCCACGCCCTTGCGGACCCAGACCTCCTCCTGCGCGAGCAGCTTGTCGGCCCGCGCGTTCGCCAGCGCATCGGAGGCGAGCTGGTCTTCCTTCAGGCGCTCGTAGGCGCTGAAGTTGCCGGGGTAGCTGCGGATGACGCCGCGGTCGAGTTCGATGATGCGCGTGGCAACGCCGTCGAGAAAGGCGCGGTCGTGGGTGATCAGCATGACGCTGCCCTTGAAGCCGCGCAGCAGCTCCTCGAGCCACGCGATCGAATCGAGGTCGAGGTGATTCGTCGGCTCGTCGAGCAGCAGCACGTCGGGCACCGCGACCAGCGCCTGCGCGAGCGCGACGCGCTTCTTCATGCCGCCCGACAGCTGCCCGATCTCGCGCGCGCCGTCAAGGTGCAGCTGGTGCAGCGTCGTGTCCACGCGCTGCTCCCAGTTCCATGCATCGAGCGCCTCGATGCGGGTCTGCAGCGCGTCGAGGTCGACGCCCTCGGCGTGCTCCTCGTAGGCCTGGCGCGCCGCGCGCGCCTCGGCCACGCCCTCGCTGACCGCCTCGTAGACGCTGTGGCCGGGTTCGAACACCGGTTCCTGGGGCACGTAGCAGATGCGCACGCCCTGCGTCATCTGCAGCAGGCCGTCGTCGAGCTTTTCGAGACCGGCGATGATCTTCAGCATCGACGACTTGCCGGCGCCGTTGCGGCCGATCAGGCCGAGGCGTTCGCCGACTTCGAGCGCGAAGCCGGCGCCATCGAGCAGGGCCACGTGGCCGAAGGCGAGGTGGGCGTTGGAAAGGGAGAGAAGGGCCATGTCCCGATTGTCGCCGGCGTTCGGCGCAGTCCGAACCTCAGCGCTTTCGCTTCGGCTGCGCAGGCGCGCTGGTGGAGGCGCGCACGACCAGCTCGTGCGTCGGAACCCGGTGCAGGCTCTGCTCGGTCA
>Ga0207658_10001452_pt1 | contig 18479 bp, 23 predicted proteins | sample KBSS33metaG_FD_184322 | JGI IMG/M metagenome (GOLD analysis project Ga0207658, IMG submission 184322) | Switchgrass rhizosphere microbial communities from Kellogg Biological Station, Michigan, USA - KBS S3-3 metaG (SPAdes) (version 2) | ecosystem: Host-associated > Plants > Roots > Rhizosphere...
TCCGATCTGTATGCTCCGAAAGAAACGAGAGTTCCTTTTGTTGCAACACCTTCATGGCCGCCACGAAGACGATGTGATTTTCTATATTTAAGTTTTTTAGGAGTGAACATAATGTGTGAATTGAGCTAGCAGATTATAGCGATTTTTGCTGAGGAATCAAGGTTATATTTGTACGGTTATGCTTGTTCTGGTAATGCAACTTCACCCTTTCGTTTGAAGATGTCACCTTTGTAAATCCATACCTTTACACCAATGGATCCATAAGCGGTTTTAGCAGTGATACAAGCGTAATCAATGTCGGCACGGAGTGTATGAAGAGGAATTTTTCCATTGGAGAAATATTCAGAGCGGGCGATTTCTACACCATTTAAACGACCAGCCAAGAAGATTTTTGCTCCACGAGCACCGCTTTCAAGAGCTTTATCAACCGCCATTTTTGCAGCGCGGCGATAAGAAACACGTTTTTCAATTTGTTGAGCAATACTGTCTGCGAGGAGTTTAGCGTCGAGAGTAGGTTTCTTGATTTCTTTAATGTTGAGCGTAAAGTCTTCGTGGAACTTTTTCTTAAGTTCATCGCGGAGAGTTTCAATACTTGCACCTTGGCGTCCAATGATAACTCCAGGTTTTGCAGAGTGGATGAATACATTTACTTTTCCAGCACTACGTTGGATTTCGATACGGGAAACTGCTGCATCCAGAAGTCTTACTTCAATAAGTTTGCGGATAGCAATATCTTGGTGAAGTGTTTTTGCGTAGTTACGTTTGTTGGCAAACCATTTGGAATCCCAGGAACGTATGACCCCGATGCGGAAGATGTTAGGATTAACTTTTTGTCCCATATTGTGGAAAGAAATTAGTAAGAAGAATTATGCTTTGATAGTTTTAATACCTTTTTTAGCTGTTACTTTTTTTGCAGGAGCCGCTTTCTTTGCTGCAGGTTTCTTTGAAGATTCGTCAGTAGTAGTAGTTTCAGCTTTTTCAGCGCCTTTCTTTACTTTGCCCGCTGTATCATTCTCGTCACGAACAGCAAGAATTACTGTTGCATGAGCCATTCTTTTTAAAATCGGATGTTGACGACCACGGGAGATAGGTACGCTTCTCTTGAGAGTTGAACCTTCTGTAACAATGATTTCTTTAATATATAGAGTTGTTTTTTCTTGTTTGAAATTGTTTTCAGCGTTAGCAACAGCACTTTCAACGATCTTTCTTAAAATGCGTGCACCTTTTTTAGGTGTGAATTTCAAAATATCTAAAGCTTCTTGAGCGGTCTTATTGCGAACTAAATGTGCAATAATGTTAATTTTTTTAGATGTGATGCGTAATGATCGTCCGATTGCTTTCATGTTGATGGTTTATAAAAGTGTTTGAGTTATTTTGCTGCAGGAGCTGGAGCTGGTGATGTTTCAGCTTTTGCCAACTTACCGCCATGTCCCTTGAATTTACGTGTGTGTGCAAATTCACCAAGTTTGTGACCTACCATGTTTTCAGTTACAAACACTGGAATGTGCTGTTTACCATTGTGAACAGCAATTGTGTGTCCAACGAATTCAGGTGCAATGACCGAGCTGCGAGCCCAAGTTTTGATAATCTTTTTTTGGTTGCTGCCATTCTGAGCTTCAACTTTTTTGAGAAGCTTCGGGTCGACGTGAGGTCCTTTTTTGGTACTTCGTGACATAGTTTAGAATAGTAGAATGATAGAATGTTTTGATTATTAGGATTTGCCGCCAAATTTACCGTCTGTCTTCCTCTTGATAATAAATTGATCACTATATTTACGTTTGCGTGTCTTGAAACCAAGTGCTGGCATACCCCATGGAGTTTTTGGACCTGGCATACCTGTTGGTTGATTACCTTCACCACCACCGTGTGGATGGTCGATCGGGTTCATAGCCTTACCACGAACTTCTGGTCTCCAACCCATCCAACGCTTGCGTCCAGCTTTACCAAGTTTAACGTGGAAGTGATCAGGATTACTTACTTGTCCGATAGTAGCAAAACAGTCTTTGTTGATCTTACGAACTTCACCTGAAGGCATTTGGATTTGTGCGAAGTCACCTTCGATCGCAATAACAGTTGCTTTTGAACCTGCTGAGCGAACGATCTGACCTCCGCGTCCTTTTGTGAGTTCGATGTTGTGAATGTCAAAACCTACTGGGATATATTTGAGAGTCATGCGGTTACCAACACGGATTTCAGCTTTTTCAGTCGTAATAATTGAAGTTCCAACTTTGATTTGGTCTGGAGCAATATGATAACGTTTGTCACCATCAGCATAGTTTACGAGCATGATGTAACTTGAACGGTTTGGATCGTATTCAACAGAAACAACTTTTCCTGGAATATTGATTTTAGCGCGTTGGCTGAAATCAACGATACGATAGAGTTGTTTGTGCCCGCCACCTTGATGACGAACCGTGATTTTACCTTGGTTGTTGCGACCAGCTTGACGCTTGAAACTCTTGGTCAAACGTTTTTCAGGACGAGATTTTGTGATCTCCTCAAAAGTGTTTGAACTCATGAATCTTCTTGCTGCCGTAGTTGCTTTATATTTCTTGATTCCCATGTTAGTTAGAATAGAGAATGTAGAGTTGAGTAAGGATTGGCTCCTGCCAAGAATTATTTTTTAGCTTCTTTACCTACTTTGGTGAGATCGAGTTTCTTGCCACCTTTTAAGGTAATAATGGCTTTCTTCATCGCAGATCTTTTGTCTACAACCATGCGGCGAGCCATACGAGTTTTTGCAGGAGTATTCATCATGTGAACAGTAGCAACATCAGCGCCATAAGCTTCTTTGATGGCACGTTTAACGTCAACTTTCGTTGCTTTGCGGTTCACCCAGAAAGCATATTTAAGCTTTGTGCTGAGAGCAGTAGCTTTTTCTGTGATAACCGGTTTGATGAGTGTATAGAGAGTATCCATTTTGATGAGTAGAATATTGAATGTAGAATAGGAGAATATAAGACTAAGCGCCTAGCGCATTTTTAAGCTGTTACTTCTTTCTTAGCTTTAACTTCTTTTTTCGCTTTTGGAGCTTTTGGTTCCTTGGCTTTCTTAGGTTCTTTTGCTGAATCTTCTTTTGTACTAAAAAGTTCTTCCATTTTTCCGAGAGCTTTTTCGAAAAACAAGATTTGGTCAAAACGCTGAAGATCACGGATATTCAAGTAGTTCACCAACATTGTTTTTACAAATGGAAGATTTGCGCTAGATTTCTGTACTGAGTCGTCTTTTTCTGGAATCAAAATAAGAACATCTTTATCGATCGGGAGTTTGTGGAGCATATTCATGAAGTTCTTTGTCTTCATTTCTTTTGCATCATATTTATCAAGAGCGATTACTTTTCCGTCTTTAAGTTTTTCTGAAAGAGCAGAGAAGATTGCCAAACGACGTTGTTTTCTTGGCATCATTTGTGAGTAGTTGCGGTTATTCTTTGGACCGAAAGCAACTCCACCACCTTTCCAGTGTGGATTACGGATGGAACCTTGACGAGCACGGCCAGTTCCTTTTTGAGGAAAAGGTTTTTTACCACCACCACGAACTTCTGACTTGGTCTTGGTATATGTGATTTCGCTTACACGTGCATTTGCTTGTTGACGAACAAGTGCTTGGTGAATGAGATCTTTGTTAAACTTAGCACCAAAGATGGTGTCGGAAACAGTAACGTCTCCTTGTTTTTCTCCTTGCTGGTTGTAAAGTGTAATTTTAGCCATGATGACGTTGAGGATAAGTGTGTTCGCTTTCGCGTAGATTAGTTAAGTTTCTTGAGAGAGACAATTCCGTTGTTACTACCTGGAACTGGACCTTTGATACCAATAAGATTTTTCTTGCTATCAAGGTAAACAACAGATGTGCGGACAGTAGTGGTCTCATTACCCATATGACCAGCCATACGTTTACCGCGGAGAATTTTACCTGGTTTTGCACGCGCACCAACGGAACCTGGTTCGCGGTGGAAATGGGAACCATGTGATGCAGGACCACCGGCCATGTGATGACGTTTTACTACACCCTGGAAACCTTTACCTTTTGAAGTTCCAGTAACGCTTACTTCGTCACCTTCTTTAAATACTTCTACAGTGAGAGTATCACCCTTGTTTACTTGTTCTTCTGCTCCGATGCGGAACTCTTTCATTGCATGGAACTTACGAGTCTTTGTAGGTTTTTTTAACTGAGAAAATCCCAGGACTATCGCCGGATATCCATCTTTTTCAACAGTTTTGATTTGTGCGATTACATTTGGTTCACACTGAATCACTGTCATTGGGATCACGCGGCCATCGTCTTGAATGACTCTCGTCATGCCTAATTTTTTACCGATCAAACCGGTCATAAGAGTAGAGGTTAAGTCCTAAATCCCGAATTGGGAGGGACGGAAGTGAAGATTCATGCCTTGCGGCGGTGGGATTTGATCCCTGAGAACCCGAACTTCGTGTCAACATGCGCTGGTTGTTACCTTTGAATGTTGTTGTTTAAGCCGTCTGAAGCATTTTAATTTCGATGTCAACGCCTGCAGGTAAACTTAAATTTGTAAGTGAGTCGATAGTTTTCGGAGTACTTTCAGTAATGTCGATCAATCTCTTGTGGGTTCTCATTTCAAACTGATCGCGTGCGTTCTTGTGAACAAATGTTGAACGGTTCACAGTATATTTTTCAATCTTAGTCGGGAGAGGAATCGGACCAGCAACAATCGCACCTGTTCTTTCTGCTGTTTCAATGATCAAACGTGCTGAGTCATCAGCTACTTTGTGATCATATGCCTGGATCTTGATGCGGATTTTTTGCTTTGATGCTGCCATGGGAGAATGTAGAATAATTGAATTTAGAAATTTTGCAACTAATATTGCTTACGCAATGATTTTTGTGATTACACCAGAACCTACTGTACGACCACCTTCACGGATAGCAAAACGAGTACCTTCTGTAAGAGCAATAGCTGAACCAAGTTCAACATTCATCTTGATGTTGTCACCAGGCATAACCATTTCTACATTTGAAGGGAGTTCGATTGAACCAGTTACGTCAGTTGTACGAACATAGAATTGAGGTTTGTATCCTTTGAAGAATGGAGTATGACGTCCACCTTCTTCTTTTGTCAAAACGTAAACTTCAGCTTCGAATTTAGTATGAGGTTTAATAGAACCTGGTTTAGCAAGTACTTGTCCGCGAACGATATCTTCACGTTCAACACCACGGAGAAGGAGACCTACGTTATCACCAGCTTGTCCTTGATCGAGAAGTTTCTTGAACATTTCAACACCAGTTACTACAACTTTACGTGTTGGGAGAATACCAAGAACTTCAACTTCTTCATTGATCTTCACGATACCTGTTTCAATACGTCCAGTAGCAACAGTACCACGACCCTTAATAGAGAATACATCTTCTACAGGCATCAAGAATGGTTTGTCGAGTTCACGAACTGGATCTGGGATGTAGCTATCCAAAGCATCAAGAAGTTCTTGAATACATTTAGTAGCAGCAGGATCTGTTGGGTTTTCCATAGCTTTGAGAGCAGAACCACGAATGAATGGAGTCTTGTCTGCATCAAAACCGTATTTCTTAAGAATGTCTTTCAATTCAATTTCTGAAAGTTCAGCAATTTCAGGATCAGCCATATCCATCTTGTTCATGAAAACAACGATGTATGGAACGTTTACCTGTTTAGCCAAGAGAACGTGTTCACGAGTCTGAGGCATTGGACCATCAGCAGCTGAACATACGAGAATAGCACCATCCATTTGAGCAGCACCAGTAATCATGTTCTTTACATAGTCGGCATGTCCTGGACAGTCAACGTGAGCATAGTGACGTTTTTCTGTTTCGTATTCTTGGTGGGACGTAGCAATAGTAATACCACGAGCCTTTTCTTCTGGAGCGTTATCGATATCATCGTATTTGCGAGCTTTCGCCATACCTTTTGTAGCGCAATACATAGTGATTGCAGCAGTCAAAGTTGTTTTTCCATGATCTACGTGACCAATGGTACCAACGTTTACGTGGGTTTTATTTCTATTAAATACGTCTGCCATATGTTTTAAATATTAGTAATTAATTAAGTTAATTTTTTAGTGATGTGGCTACGAACGGCTTGTCTCTCTTATTCTTTGTCTATACTAACAATGTTTTTGCCGTCGAATGCGAAAGGATATTATAGGAAAAAAAATGCGTTTGCAAGGGAATTTTTGAGCTATTGTTTAAATTTACTTTTCGGTGATTTTTCCTTTATCTTGTTCTGAGAAGTTTTATCTTTGATTTTTAATACATATATTATTTTTCTATGTTTTTTATATTAGATTTTTTGCTTCTGCCACTTTTTTTTGTGGGCATTGTTGTTTCTCCACTTCTTCTTTATTTGGTTGGGAAAATTTTAAAAGTTCAACATCCTCAATTTACTTACGGGAGTTGTATGAAAATTTCGCTTATTGTTTCCGTTGTTTTTTTATTTTTTACTCTCTTTTGTTTAAAAGTTTTTCCTCTAACAAGTCTTTATCTTTTTATTCCTCTTCTTTTTGCAATTGTAAGTTTTTGTTTTTTGGTTAAAGATTTTTTTAAGGTCTCAATAAAAAAACTTTTGCTCATAATGGTTCTCTATTTTGTTTTGATTGGGTGTGTGTTTGGTTTTTCTGTGAATTTGTTTATGTATTTGGTTACAAGCAATGCTTATAACCATCAAATTATGTAGGTTAGTACCAATTAAAATGGAAGACTCCTTTCTGATCTTTGCGTTCAAAAGTGTGTGCTCCAAAATAATCGCGGAGACCTTGGATCAAGTTTGCCGGAAGTTCTTTGGATGTGATGGCGTTGAAATAATTCAACGTGGAAAAAATGCATGGAGATGGAATATTTTTTTTCAATAATGTTTGTGAAAGTTTTTTGAGATCCGGAAGTGTTGCTTCTACGATCTTTTTACTTTCGCCAGCCAGAAGTAAATGTTCTATGTTTGGTTGCTCCTTATATATAGCAGTAAGAGTTTTTAAAAGTTCGGAGCGAATAATGCAGCCGCCTTGCCAGATTCTGCAGACTTCACTGAGGTCGATTAACCAGTTTTGTTCTTGCGCAGCTTTGGTGATGAGTTGCAAACCTTGGGCATAACACAGTGTCATTGCTAAATAGAGTGCATTTTCTAATTCTGGTGTGAGTGTTGGTGGAATGACTTTGGAAGATTTTGCTTTCGTCTTATACATTTTGTTCAAAGATTTTCTGAGATCTTTTTGTGCCGATGTGCTGCGTGCAAACAATGCTTCGGAAACACTGGAAAGGGGAATACCGCGGAGTGCGGCATCGATAACAGTCCAGGCACCTGTTCCTTTTTGGCCGGCTTTATCTAAAATTTGATCAATCAAAAATCCTTCGCCATTGTCATTTTTTTGTCTTAACACTGGTTGAACAATTTGAAACAAAAAAGATTTTAATTTGCCTTCATACATTTTTTGGAAAATATCTGCGATTTGTCCTGCGTCCATTTTATAACATTTGCGAAGATAATCATAAGCTTCGGCCATGAGTTGCATGACTGCGTATTCAATTCCGTTGTGAACCATTTTTACAAATTGACCTGCGCCGTCTGTACCGATGTGGGTGACACAAGCGTTGCCATCAAAATCTTTTGCTGCGATTTTTTCGAGCAAAGGTTTGAGTGCATTCCAAGAATGATCGCTTCCCCCAGGCATTAAACTTGGTCCGTTCAATGCGCCTTCTTCACCACCGGAAACTCCCATGCCCACAAAATGAAGGCCTTGAGTTTCGAGCGCGGCGGTTCTGCGAATCGTGTCATGATAGTCGGAATTTCCGCCATCAATAATAATGTCATCTTTTTCTAAGAGTGTTGAAAGTTGGGTAATCACATCATCAACTGCTGGACCGGCTTGAACCATCACTAAAACTCTGCGTGGTTTTTCCAAAGAGTTTACGAATTCTTGTAAGGTTTGAAACCCGTGAAGATAATCGGTGCCGTGTTCCCTGATTAATGTTTCGGTTTTTTCGTAGGTGCGATTGAAGATTGAAGTATGAATGTTGCGGCTCGCAAAATTGCGGGAAAGATTTGCGCCCATAACAGCGAGACCGATAACTCCGATTCCAGATTGAGGCATAGTTGAAAATTTGTGTAATCAAATCTTAGGTTTGGCAGCATTGTAGCATTCCACGTATGATTCCAAAAATGATTCCGGCCGTATTGACAAAATTCAATTCTTGCCGTAAATTGCGCTCCAAAATTTAACTTTTTGATATGAATCGATCTCCCGAACCTCAAGTTTCTCAGCCACAGCCAATTCCGCATGAATATCAGCAAAGGTTTTTAGATGCGACCCATAATGCGGGCCTTGGGATTAAAGATCTGCTTTCTATTTTAGAATCAAATGGTAAAGATCTTGTGAATATTGCCCAGCATTTTGTAGGTTCTCAATTGGCTGTGCCTGAAGATCAAACCATGATTTCGATGACGCGTCCTTCGGAAACTCCCGTGATTGCTATTGAGGATCAAAATGCATTGCTTCATCAGGTGCGCGGATTGGGAATTTCTCTTGCTCATATTTTGTTATTGTTAAAAAATTATCCAACACAGATGAAAGATTATGTTGTTCAACGTAATGCCAAAAAAGCTAAGGAACTTGCCGCTACTGACCTTGCTCGCGAAAGTATGGCACAGCTTGGATATATCTATAAATTACAGCTGAAGATTGCTGGCGAAGGTGTTCCTTTTAGTTTGGGTAATCATAGACTGCCGGAAACTACGACAGAATTATCGATGACTGATTTTAAAATTTTGAATGATCAGCGTAAGATTAAAACAAGAAGTGATGATGGAAAGCCTGTTGAAATGCTTCCAACAGAACGAAGAATGATTGTTCATGTAAAAACGGGCAATGGAGAACAAACACATCCATTTATTATGGTTACGGTAAAAGGTGGTTTGTGTATTGAACTTCGACAAGGTGAAGAAAAACTTTTTGTATAATTTTTAGAATTTTTTATGAACGAAAACGAAGAACTAAAAAATGAGGATAGTGTACAGGTTTTGAACCAACAAGATGCATTAGCGGTTCCAGCTCCATCTGGGAATGCTGAAGTTTATACTGACGATTATATGCCAGAAGTACTGAAGTTGGGTATTGATGAAGTGAGAGCTGATTTGGCAGGAGAAGGTGCGATCAAAGAACCTGTGATTGTTGAAAAACTTTCTCAACGGCTTGCAGGAAAGTTACGCGCAATTCATCGAGAAATTTCTATGTCGAGGACTACTTTGTTGCAAGAAGTGCGTGAACAAATGGGTCCGACATTAAGTAGGTTTTTAACAATGGATGATTTGAAAATTGCTTTAGAAAGCGGGCAGGTGGTCTTGAGACAAATTTCTCTTGATAATAAGTTTAATGATTTGTCGCATAAATGTGTACGGTTGGTTGTGTATGATCACCAAAAATCTCCGGCTGCTGAATATAGTTTTCTTTTATATGAAGCAGGTACTGAAATCTTGGTTATGATGGTTGAAGAAGGTCAGCAGGAATTGTTTCAGCGTTCGAAGGAATAAAGTTCATTGGCTCTCCGGATCAATGATGGGTCATCACTGAATCTTTTGATGAACTCTTTTACGGTTATGTTGCAGCCCATGTTGATCATGCCCCAAGTGATGTTGTTCCAGACTAAAAACTCTTTTTCAAAATCCAAGCATTTTTTCAATGTTTGATCGTCAGCATTGTTGAGTGCATACGTTAATGCTTTTGCGGAATAGGTGGATTTTGATAAATCAACCACGTCTTCAACGGTTTCATTTGGTTTTGGGCACGGAAATTTTTGGGTAATTTCGTTGAGTAAAAGGACGGAAACTAATTCGGTTTCGGTTTCGATTTTTTCTGCAGTCATGATTGTCGCTCTTAAAAAATACTGTTTTCTATCTTATCTAACACAAAAGTACCATTTTGATTTTTGCAGGTGAGTTTGAATGTGGCAGGTTGAGAGTCGGCTGTTGATTCAAACTGTGCTTCAAGCGGTTTGTTGTTGGTGCTTTCAAAATAGTATTGAACATCCGCGGTTATTGTATAAATTGTTACGTCTTTTTTGGATGAACTTTTTTTGATGTTGATGCTGTTTTCTTCCAATTGAGTATTGAGTTTTACTCCATTCAGATTTTGAATTTCAGTTAAATTTTTTTTAAAGTTTTCTTGTTTTTCTGGTGCGTAGTATTGTTTATCGAAAATTTTTGGATCACCAAGTGAGAGCCAGTAATTTTTGAGAATTTGAATTGTTCTTTCGTCAGCGGGATTTTTTTGGAATGTGGAAGTCGGTTTTGTGAGCGCGACAGTTGCTGCGCTTATTTTTAATAAAACTTGGATGAGTTTTTCAATTTCCGGGCTGAGCGTTTGAAAATCTTTGAGGGTGACCGTGAGTTTTTTACCTGAGAGTGTGAGTTTTTTTAACGGAAGGTGTTCGATGCTGTTGATGAGTTCTTGAGTCAAAAAAGTTTTTGCAATTCGTTCATTTTCGTTTTTTTCGTCATCGTTTTTGTACTCTCCAATGATGATGTATTTTTCATCAAAGGCTGGGTTGCCGATCTGAATGTCCCGTTTGTTATTGCCAGTGAAATCATCAGCAAAGATAGGATGATTTACTGTTATTTTCCGTGAGAAATTTTGTGTGGTTTCTACCGTAATTGAAGTTTCAGGATAAAGATTTGATTCATTGATTCGACGTAAAGATGAATATCTTCTGCGTTTGTACATTCCCAGGAAGAAACTTATTTTTTTTTCAAAAGTGTATGCAGTGGTAAAGGTTTGATTGTCTTTAGTAGCTTTGATTTGATGAACTGCCGGATCATAATCATCACTATTTTTTTGAGTGATATGGATAGAGAATCCTCGGTTTTTAAATTTGGTGTCTTCTTGATGGGAAAAATTTTCAAGTTCTTCGTTGAGTTTTTTATTGCGGTTGGAAATGAAGAATATATCCGTAATGATTGATGAAATGAAGAGCACCAAAAAGACCAAAAATACTACTGCCTTTATGAAGACACCAGTTGAATAGTCCCACTGCACAACAAAAAACAGTACAAATAATACCGCCAAAACTGTGAGAACGATGAGGCGTGCTTTGAGAGTTCGAGACATAATCAAAAGAAAAGGACAGTATTTTGTACTGTCCTTTATCATAGCTTTTTTGATTATTCTGAACAATTGCTTATTTCGCCTTATCAGCAATGATCTTTTCAGCAACGTTGCTTGGTGCTTTTTCGTAGTGATCAAATTCCATGGAGTAAGACGCGCGGCCTTGTGTCATGGAGCGGAGATCTGTTGCGTAACCAAACATTTCAGCGAGCGGAACGCGAGCGTGAATAACTTTCGCCATACCACGAGCAGTTGTTTCGTAAATTTGTCCACGTTTTGATGAAAGGTTACCCATAACATCACCGAAGAAGTTTTCCGGGGTTGTTACTTCTACTTTCATGATTGGTTCCAAAATTACCGGAGCTGCAGCTCGTGCACCTTTTTGGAAAGCCATAGAACCAGCGATCTTAAATGCAAGTTCGTTCGAATCCACGTCATGGTAAGAACCATCGTAGAGTTCAACTTTTACGTCTACAACTGGGTAGCCGGCAAGAATACCACGAGTCAAAGCTTCTTTTACACCTTTATCTACAGCCGGGATAAATTCACGAGGAATTTTACCTCCAACTACTTTGTTGATAAATTCATAACCTTTTCCAGGTTCGTTTGGTCCGATTGTCATTTTTACGTGACCATACTGACCACGACCACCTGATTGTTTTACATATTTTTCTTCACAATCTACTTCGTTTTGGATTGTTTCACGATAAGCAACTTGAGGACGACCAATGTTCGCTTCAACCTTGAATTCGCGTTTCATACGGTCAACGATAATGTCCAAATGTAATTCTCCCATTCCGGCGATGAGTGTTTGTCCTGTTTCTTCATTGGATTTCACCTGGAATGTTGGATCTTCTTCAGCAAGTTTCTGGAGAGCGATACCCATTTTTTCTTGATCGGCTTTTGTCTTAGGTTCAATCGCAATCTGGATAACCGGTTCTGGGAAGGTAATTGATTCAAGAATAATTGGCTTATCTTCATCACAAAGTGTGTGGCCTGTAAATGTTCCTTTCAAACCTACAGTTGCAGCAATGTCTCCAGCGTGAACTTCTTTGATTTCATCACGGTTGTTGGCATGCATTTGGATCAAACGGGAAATACGTTCTTTGTTGCCAGTTGATGAGTTCAAAACGTAAGAACCAGAAGTTAATTTTCCGGAATATACACGGAAGTATGCGAGTTTTCCTACAAATGGATCAGTCATGATTTTGAAGATCAATGCTGAGAACGGTTGGTTCTCTTCCATTGTACGTTCTTCTTCTGCACCTGTATCTGGGTTTGTTCCTTTTGTTGAACCGATGTCGAGTGGGGAAGGAAGGTATGCATTTACACCATCCAAAACCAATTGAACACCTTTATTTGCGAGAGCTGATCCGCAGAAAACCGGATAGAGTTTGTTACGAACAACTGCTTTACGCATACCGCTCACGATTTCTTCTTGAGTGAGTTTTTCACCATTCAAATATTTTTCCATAAGATCGTCGTTCATTTCAGAAACTTTTTCTTCCAAACGATGACGATAGTCGTCAGCTTTTGCTTTCATATCTTCTGGAACCGGAATTTCTTTGATGATTTCACCGTGTTTACCTTCAAAAGTGAATGCTTTCATTTGAACGAGATCAACAACACCGCTGAAGTCGCTTTCCATACCAATTGGAAGTTGAACAGCAACAGCTTCTTTACTCAAACGTTCAAAAATAGAGTCGAGTGACATATAAAAGTCAGCACCAACTTTATCCATCTTGTTTACGAATGCCATACGTGGAACTTCGTATTTATCAGCTTGTCTCCATACTGTTTCTGACTGTGGTTCTACACCTTGTGAGCCATCAAATACCACAACGCCTCCATCCAATACACGCAAAGAACGTTCTACTTCAGCCGTGAAGTCAACGTGTCCCGGAGTATCAATGATGTTGTAACGGCAATCTTTCCAAGCACAAGTTGTAGCAGCGGATGTGATGGTAATACCACGTTCACGTTCTTGTTCCATCCAGTCCATAGTTGCAGCGCCTTCATGTACTTCACCGATCTTGTAGTTTTTACCGGTGTAAAAAAGAATACGTTCGGTGGTAGTTGTTTTTCCCGCGTCAATATGGGCAATAATGCCGAAGTTACGCAGTTTGCTGAGGTCGTCTGTCATATGGATGAAACGTTAGTTTATTAAAAATTGGTTACCCTTTGGGAGGGCTTTCGTATTATATTTATTGGCGTGCGGAAGTCAAGACAGGAAGCTTTATTTTGCTTTACTGGATTTTGGTTCCTTTTTTTGGAAATCCCAGTGGTAGTCGGAATTTTGCCAAAGGTCGGCATTTTTTCGCTTTAGTCCTTCAATTCTGAGGATTTCTTTGAATGGAACAGTGAAAGGGAATTTGCTGTGCATGGTTGGTTCTCCTTTTTTAACTGGTGTGGAGCTTTTGTGGAACTGCATTCTGGTTGGAAAGCTCATCGCAAATGTGCCTTCAGGAAGTCTGACCATCCAAATGTCTTTCGCAATTTCTACTAAATCTTTGTCAGTAAGATCTGCATTTTGACGATTTGGTTTGGTGCGGACGGTATTTTTTCCTGCTTCGTTTAAATATACTCTGATACCGGGTTGGGTTGAATATTCTTCGTTGTCTTCACCATCAATGCGACTGCGGATGTATACACCTTCCTGCTTTTCAACAATATTTTGCATTCTGATTTCATCGATAAGATCTGCAACTCCAAGTTTTGCAATATCTTTTTCAACGCCTTTTCTGATGTCTGCTAATTTTTGATCGTCGATAAAATATTCAGGAGAACGCAAACGATGGTTGCCAAAGCGAAGTCGTGGAATGTGAAGTTGTGGTTCTGAACCTGGTTGGATACCCATAAATTTGCTATTATGAATTGGAGCCTATGGTAGGTGAACATTATTTTTATGTCAAAACTTTATTATGGCAGATTTACTTAGAAAGAAGGCTCCGGATTTTAAATTGTTGGATGATGAAGGAAAAGAACGAACGCTTGCTGAATTTAAGGGTCAAACGGTGTTGTTGTATTTTTATCCAAAAGATATGACTCCGGGTTGTACCACAGAAGCTCAATGTTTACGCGATACGATGAATGACCTCAAGCTGGCGAAAGTTCAGGTTTTGGGAGTGAGTGTGGACGATGTTCAATCTCACAAAAAGTTTAAAGAAAAGGAACATTTGAATTTTTCTTTATTGGCTGATACGGAAAAAGATGTTGTTCAAAAATATGGCGTTTGGCAGGAGAAATCGATGTTCGGAAAAAAATATATGGGGATTTTGCGAGAATCGTTTTTGATTGATGGCAAGGGAATTGTTGTGAAGCACTACGAAAAAGTGAATCCGAAAGATCATGCCAAAGAGGTTTTGAACGATGTGAAGGAAATGGGGCTTTAAACCGTTTCTTCCTCAATTTTTTGAGTATTTTCTTCAGCTTGTTGCTTCAGCGGTTTTTGGCTGCTGCGATGGTACATGTCTGCTTTTTCAAAAGGTGGGATTCCGCCTCGCCCTTGCTGGAAATCTAGGACATGCGCTTGTTTGCTTGGAACGCCATTGATGTCAGCAATAGCTTTTTTTCTTTGAGGTTTGTAAGGAAAATCTAAACTTCTGATTCGTGCCATTAAGGCGTTGTATTCAAGAATGACCTGGCTGCTGATGATGCCAATGTCTGTTGAAATTCCGTTTACTTTTCCTTCGAGCGCTTCTTTTTTACTTCCGAGTGTTGTTACATCTTTGCCGGATAGAACGCATTTATAGGTTTTTTGTTCGGGGGTGTGCATAACAAGAATGTTAAATTTTTTTGTCTTGGAGTTTTTGGGAGAAGTTTTTACTGTGGCGTTGTTGTTTAAGGTCTTTAATGACTTCAAGAATTCCTGTAGCGCTTGAACCGATGGTTTGAGGAAAGAGTCCGTCGCGGATGGCTTCTTTGAGTTCGTTGATGCCTTCTTTGTTTGCTGCGGAAACGAATACTGGATGGAAAACTTTGAACTGTTCTTCCAGTTTTGTGCGATCAAGATTGGATGCCATATCGATTTTGTTGAAAACGAAAATGGTGGGTTTTAAAAGTGCATTGATGTCAAAAAGGATTTCGTTTACCACTTCGATTTTTTGGAGGAAACGCGGATCGCTCACATCAATGACGTGGAGAAGAACATCAGCATCAATGGTTTCTTCCAATGTGGATTGGAAAGATTTTATGAGGGTTGTTGGGAGGTTTTCAATGAATCCGATGGTGTCGGAAATGAGGACTTCATGCGGTTGGGGCAGAGGAATGTAGTTGCCGTTTTCGTCCAGATGTTCGTCGTTTGTTCGTGTTGGGTGGTTTGCGGTTTGGATATACATTTTTCCAACGCGGGTATCCAAGGTCGCAAAAAGTTTATCAGCTGCGTATGCGCCTTTTTTGGTGAGCGAATTGAGGAGTGTGGATTTTCCGGCATTCGTGTAGCCGATGATGCCCACTGTTTTAAAGTTTTGGCGTTTGCGACCGTCGCGATGAACCTTGCGGACTTTTTTATAGGATTCCAGTTCTTTTTTGATGCTATCTTCCATTTTTCGCAAATGGCGTTTCATGGCTTCAATATTGGTTTCTCCAGAACCACGGGTTCCGATTCCTCCGCCTTGTCGCGAAAGTTGCATACCCATACCAAAAATTCTCGGGCCCATGTGTTTGATGCTGGCAAGTTCGATTTCTAATTTTGCTTCGCGAGTGCTGGCGTGTTTTTGGAATATTTTTAAAATGAGATCGATGCGGTCCCAGGCTTGCATTGCTTCTTTGAAGTTCTTTTCGACTTTGCCTTTTACACCTGAATCGGTTGCGCGTTTTTTATCTTCTTCGGCAACTTTTCTGAGGCGTTCGTTGATGTTGTAGGTTTGATGCGGCTTGAGTTCGTTGTTGATGATCAAAATATTGGCATCAATTGTTTTGCTTTCTGCAATGATTTCTTCGAGTTTGCCACTGCCAATAAACGTTTTTAAATCTGGAGTTTGGCGTTTCTGGATTTTTTTGATCACGGCTAAACCTCCGTACGTTTTGATCAAACTTTCGGCTTCAGTCAGGCGTGATTCAGCTTCTTCTTTGCTGAGTTGCGGCGGAATACAATCGATAAGGATGGCTTTGAGCATGGTTTTACGTTAGAGCAGCTTGAGGTTTTTGTCTAGCCGTGAGGTTGATGTTTCATTATCGCTCATTCTGAATTTTTAATGTAAGATGCTGGCACCTATCTTCTTTTTTCCTTTATGATTAATCCGCATGCGCAGAAAGCTTTAGCCGAATTACGAGATGCCGGTGCGCACGGTATGCCTTCCGAAGTGAATATTGAAACTGCAAAAGACGGAACGCATTGGAAAGGAACGAAAAGAAATGGCGATCCATGGGAACTTATCAAAAACAACGACGACAGTATTACGTGTACGTACTAGTTGCTCTTTTTTGGCTGAGGAATAAATCCAAATATGATTGCACTTATGAGTGCGATGATTCCTGCTGTGCCAAAAGCAAATCCTGGATTATAAGCGTTCCAGAGCCAACCGGCGAGGAGGGAAGCGGGAAGGTAAACGAGACCTGTTACAAAATTATAAAGTCCGATCGCGGAAGCGCGGTGTTCATCCGAAGTGATGTCTGTGATGTAGGCTTTGGTTTGTGCTTCGTCAATGGCGTAGAAAATTCCGTAGATTAAAAAGAGGATGATGACGGAGATTTTGTCACCTGCGAAAATGAATCCTCCGCACATAATCGCGTAAATGAGATATTCGCTCAGAATGAGTTTTTTGCGGCCGATTTTGTCGCCAAGTTTTCCGGCTGGAATGGAAATGAGGGTGAACGAAACATTGAAAAGCGCATATAAAAGCACAACATCTTTGATTTCAAAACCAACGGAATAGGCTTTTAAAAGCAGAAAGGCAAAGCTGAAGTAGGAGAGTGAAAACAGTCCTGCGACTTTAAGATAACGTTGAAACGGTTTGCCCAGTTTTTGATAATTTTTGAAAACGTTTTCACGGATTTTGGTGACTGAGATCTTTTTTTCGTGAATGAAAAATATTAAACAAACGACGGAAAGTACGGCTGGAATAACTGCGATGACAAAAATGAATTGGAAAGTTTGAAGGCTTTGACCAAATAGAGAGAGGATAAGATAGCCAAGAAATGGGCCAAGGATTGCTCCGGATTTATCCATCATTTTGTGGAATCCAAAAGCATACCCGGTTTTTCCTTTTTCGGCGATAGTGGAGATTAAAGCATCACGAGGTGCTCCGCGCACGGATTTTCCTAATCTTTCTACAACTCTGAAGGCAAAAACTCCACTGACGCTATTAAAGAAAACAAGGCTGAGTTTGGCGAGTGTTGAGAATCCATAGCCAAAAACTGCGAACGCTTTACGTTTGCCGGTTTTGTCCGAAAGGTAGCCCGAAGCGTAATCCAATGAAGAGGCGGAGAAATCTGCTAGTCCTTCCATGGTTCCAATGACAACACTGGAAGCTCCAAGAATGGCGGTCATAAAGATGGTGAGCACAGCAAAAATCATTTCCGAACTGATGTCCGTAAGGAAACTGACTACGCCTAACCAAAAGATTTCTTTTTGGATGCCGAAGATTTTGGTTTGGGGTTCTGGAGTTGAAGGAGCTGCCATAAGATTTAATTTATTGTTGGTAGTATATCATTGATTGAAATTGATGAACAAAAAAGCCCCGACGCGTCGGGGCTTTTGAATCTGTGTGATGAATGAACCTTTCGGTCCGACCTCTTTTAGTATTTCGCGAAGTGAGCGAAAGCTTTGTTGGCTTGAGCCATCTTGATTGTGTCGTCCTTCTTTTTGATTGCGCTGCCTTCACCGTTTGAAGCGTTCAAAAGTTCGTCAGCAAGTTTTTTTGCCATAGGTTGGCCTTTTTTGCTGCGAGCTGCGTCGAGAATCCAACGGAAAGAAAGCATAAGTTGACGGCCTGGTTTAACTTCAATAGGAATCTGGTAAACAGCACCTCCGATACGTTTTGGACGAATTTCCAAAGTAGGCTTCACATTTTCAATCGCACGTTCAAAAGTTTTCGTTGGTTCTTTTTGACCTTTTTCAGTCAAAACACCCATAGTTTCTTTAAAAATACGACGAGCAATGTTCTTTTTGCCATCTTTCATGATGTAGCAAATGAACTTTTCTTGAAGTGGATTTGAATCTTCTGGAATGAATGTGGAGCGTTTTTGTGCCATTTTATTGAGAATAGAAAATGTAGAATTGTGAATTCGCTTCGTCGTTAGACGTCGCGTTTGTTATTAAGCTTTTTTAGGTCTCTTCTGGCCATAAAGTGAACGACCTTGTCTGCGAGTTGCAACACCTTGTGTATCTAATTTTCCACGAATGATGTGGTAACGTACACCTGGAAGATCCTTAACACGGCCTCC
>Ga0207658_10001453_pt1 | contig 18468 bp, 16 predicted proteins | sample KBSS33metaG_FD_184322 | JGI IMG/M metagenome (GOLD analysis project Ga0207658, IMG submission 184322) | Switchgrass rhizosphere microbial communities from Kellogg Biological Station, Michigan, USA - KBS S3-3 metaG (SPAdes) (version 2) | ecosystem: Host-associated > Plants > Roots > Rhizosphere...
CGCGGCCAGCTTACGGGGCGGCTGTGACTGCCGTGGTCTGGCGGTTCCCGCAGGCCACAGGCCCGCCACCGGGTGCACAATGCACCGACTCCTACACTTTTCACTTATGGTGACGAACGCGACGGGGCGCCGATGAGTCTTCCGGGAATCGGATCGGTGTCATTGTCGGGCTTCGCCCACCCCTGGCTGCTCTTGACCGCATTGCTACCCATCGCGTTGGTGGCGGTCTATCTCGCGGCACAGCGCAACCGCGCCAGCCGCCTCCGCAGCTATGCCGGCGACCAGCCGCGCACCGATGTCGTACCACTGCAGCCGTCGCGCTGGCGGCACGTGCCCATGGTGTTCTCGGTGGCGGCGCTGTTGTCGCTGACCGTCGCGCTGGCCGCGCCCACCCACGAGATCAAGACCCCGCGCAACCGCGCGGTGATCATGCTCGTGATGGACGTCTCCCGATCCATGGAGGCCGACGACGTCTCGCCGAGCCGGCTGGCCGCGGCCAAAGATGCCGCCAAGCAATTCGCGAAGAAGCTGACCCCCGGGGTGAACCTGGGGCTGGTCACGTTCTCCGGAAACACGAACCTGCTGGTGTCGCCGACCCCTGACCACAACGCGACGATCACCGCGCTCGACCACCTGACCGTCGACGACGGCACCGCGACCGGCGACGGTATCTTCGCGGCGCTGCGCGCGATCTCGACATTGGCCGACGTGCTCGGTGGTAGCGGTAACACCGACAAACCGCCGAAACGCATCGTGCTGCTGTCCGACGGCGCGGAGAACCGGCCGGGCAACCCCGACAGTCCGCACGGCGCGTACACCGCGGCGCGGACCGCCAAGGAGTCGGACACCCCGATCTCGACCATCGCGTTCGGCACCAAGGGCGGCAAGATCAAGGTCGACAATCAGAGCGTCAACGTCCCGGTCAACGACACCACCATGAAGCGGGTCGCCGAGCTGTCCGGTGGGACGATGTACACCGCCGCCAAGATCGAGGACCTGAACAAGAGCTACGACGCCATTCAGCAGCAGATCGGCTACGAGATCATCCGCGGCCCCGGTGGGACCGCGTGGCTGCGCCTGGGGGTATTCGCTTTGACGTGTGCGGTGATCTCCGCGCTGGTGATCAATCGGCGACTGCCGACATAGGGTTGAATACGACTCGTGGACAACGAAATTCGAGTCGTCAGCGCAAGCCGTGACATCGCCGCCCCGGCGGCGCGCATCTTCGAACTGATTGCCGACCCCGCGCAGCAGCCGCGCTGGGACGGCAACGACAACCTGGCGGTGGCGGCCGCGGGCCAGCGCGTCCGCGCGGTGGGCGACGTGTTCGTGATGGGCCTGACGATGGGCGCCAACCGGGAGAACCACGTCGTGGAATTCGTCGAGGGACGACGCATCGCGTGGAAGCCGTCCGAACCCGGACTGCCGCAGCCGGGGCACCTGTGGCGCTGGGAGCTCGAGCCCATCGACGACGGGCACACCCGCGTCACGCACACCTACGACTGGACGGCGTTGACCGACGAGAAGCGGCTGAACCGGGCCAGGCAGACGTCACCCGATTGGCTGCAGGCGTCACTGGCTCGGCTCGCGGCCCTGGCTGAGGCGTAGTCACCGAAGTTTGCCATGGGCCTTTGGTCTCCTAAATCTGGGCTAGATGGCCCAGCCGTGAATCATCTGGATCGGTATGCTGGGAGAAGCGAATCGGGTTTACGATCGCGATGCCCGTTTCTTCGTAGCTGCGGCTGTCGGGGCGAACGGAATGGACAAAGGAGAATCTGCATGACCACCGTTCGGAACTCGACCCGCAAGAAGATGGTGGCCGGCCTCGCCGTGACCGCCGGACTCGCGATGGGCCTGCTCTCTTCCTGTGGCGAAAAGGCCAAGGAAGAGCCGACCACCACCACGAGCACCACCACGACGACGTCGGCACCGGCCTCGTCGTCGCCGGTTACGCCGAGCGAGAAGGGCGGGCCCACCAAGGGTGGCAACTCGTTCTCCCCGACGGTGAAGGCTCCGGGACCGCAGACTGCGTTGCCGGGCAACGTCATCACCGCTCCGCACTAGAACGGGCGGTCCATCCCAGTAGGTCGCCGATGCGCCAGATGGCGCATCGGCGCAGTACTGGTAGCGGCCGGGTTGACGGCGCTGGCGTCTGCGGGTCCACCCGCTGAGCGGAGTGGACGGCCGGCTCTGTCGGGTCCCCTGGCCCATCTACTGACAGCGTCGGTCGATCTGGGTCCGTCGGCAGCCGCGCATGTCGAACTCACCGCCGCGCTGACGCATGCCACCCGGCCCGATGGGCTGATCGAGTGGGCAAGGGACGCGGGACTTGCGGTGCAGTGGCGCCCGGGCGACGACTGGGCCACCGTCGCAGGCACGGCGCGGGCGATGTCCGGCGCCCTCGGGGTCGACGTCCGCGACTACCGCGGACGCCGCGGGCAGACTTTCTATGCGGCAACCAGCCAACCTGAACTACCGCCGTCGCTGCTCCCCGAGTTGAGCGGATTCGGCAGGCTCCTCGGCTATACGCCGTTCCGGGAGTCGCGGCCGCTGATCGCGCCGCGTGATGTTCCTGCCGGCGGGCTGACGGCGCAGGATCTGCGCCGGGCCTACAACGTCATGCCGCTTACCGACCAGGGCTACACCGGCAAGGGCCGCACCATCGTCATCTTCGGTTTCGACGGCTTCGACCAATCCGACCTCGACAAGTTCGCCGAACTGAACCAGTTGCCGCGCTTCACCCCAATCGTGGTGGGGGACATGCCGTCCGAGCGCACCGGCGAGACGACGATGGATCTGCAGATGGCCCACGCCATCGCCCCAGATGCCCAGACCGTCTACGTCAACGCGCGGCCGACCGTCTCCGGCGACGGTGCCTACCGCAAGATCGGCGAGATGATGGCCGACGCCGACCGGCGCTTCCCCGGCGCCGAGTGGAGCCTGTCGATCGGTTGGGGCTGCGACAAGATGCTGACCGCAGCTGATCTGGCGCCGGTGCGCTCGGCATTGGCGCGCGCGCACCGCAGCGGCACCACCGCCTTCGACGCGAGTGGCGACCTGGCGGGGCTGGAATGCAAAGGCGGACAGGACTGGTCGGCCGCGCCGAGCATCGACGACATCGGACTGGATTCGGTGGCTTCGGTGCCCGAGATGACGGCTGTCGGCGGCACCACGCTGTCGACCGACGAACACGGCCAGTGGCTCGGCGAACTGGCCTGGTTCGACGTGCCGCTGACCCACGGCAGCGGCGGCGGAGTGTCCGCGCTGTTCGACCGTCCGGCGTGGCAGCGGGGTGTGCCGTCGGACCGCGGCCGCAACAAGCGGCTCATCCCCGACGTCTCGGCGGTCGCGGACTTCTTCACGGGCGCACGCATGGTGTTCGACGGCGAAACGGTGCTGGCCGGTGGCACCTCGATGTCGGCGCCGGTCTGGGCCGGGATGGCCGCCGTGATCGACCAGTACCTGCTCGATCACGGCGGACGACTGCTCGGGGACCTGAATCCGCTGCTGTACCGGGTGCAGCGGGCCGGTCGACTGCCGGCGCTGCACGACGTGACCGTCGGCGGCAACGCGGTGGCGATGGCCGGCCCCGGCTTCGACTCCGTCACCGGCCTGGGTACCCCCGATGTCGACAGGCTGGCGCGCAGCCTGCTGGTGGCGCAGGGGACGTCCGGATGAGCGGCGTCGGATTGGTGAGTTCGCTCTTTCCCGAGCTTCCGGCGCGCACCCGCCGCTCGTTCCAGATCGGTCTACTCGTCTTCGTCGCCTGGCTGGCGGCTGCGGCTGCGCTGCGGCTGCCGGGCCTTTTCGTCTCCACTGTGGCCGTGGGGATTCCGCTCCTGTTCGCCTTGTACGTCCGGCAGCTCGATTACCGTGGATCGGCGCGGGCTCGGCTGCTCGTCAGCGCGGGCCTGGGCATCGGGTTCGGCGTCGCGTTCGCGTTCGGGTCCGGAATGATGGTGGCGCGGGCGTACGGTGTCCCCCTTGAAAGCGGCGTTGCCGCAGTGCATCTGCGGACGGTAGAAGCCGGCCTCTCGGCGGTGGAGGCGCTGCTGGTGATCGCGCCCGCACTGTTCATCCGGGTGATCAGCCCGGGTGACCGAAAGGCGTTGTACGGCTACGTGATCGGCGCGGCCGGCGCCCTGGGTGCAACGGCCGCCACCACGACAGTCCGGATGTTCGCGCAGCTGGATTCCGGACTTGTCGACCACGACCAGCCGTTGGCAGATTTTCTGATCGAGGCCGTGATCCGTGGCATCACCATGCCGATCACCGCGGCGGCCGCCGCTGGAATGCTCGGCGCCGCACTGTGGTTCAGGCCGCACGGTCGGCGGATCTGGTTACGCGTGCTGCTGATCGCGGTCGTGCCGGTCCTGGCGCACGTGTGGCTCGGTGACGAGGACTCCGCCGGGATTTCGCAGTGGGCGAAGCTGGCCTGGCATGTCGGTTTCGCCGTGCTCGGCGTGCTGTTACTGCGGCTGGTCTTCCGATTGGTGTTGCGGCACGAAGAGACTGACGAACCGGAACGCACCCCGCGGGCACTGTCCGCGCCGCGGTTGGTCGCGACCTGGACCGTGGTGGTCGTGGTGCTCGCCCTCGGGTTGGTCGGAATTGCCGCTGCGACAACCCAACCGACCGCGCGGTATCAGTGCCCGCCGAACTGTGGTCACCCGCTGATGGGCAAGCCCGTCGTGATCAACCCCAGGTTCACCGCGCCCGACGGCGCCTTCAGCGTCTCCTATCCGGCGCCGGGCACGGCCTATTCGGTGACGATGAACGACACGGGCGTGACGGCCCAGTACACCGGGGGCAGCGGCGGGGTGATGCGGCTCTGGGGTGAACCGGCGCGGGGACGCGACGCCAAGGACATCACGACGACACTGCTCACGGATGCCTTCCCGGATTCCCGGGTGGCCTACGAACTGCCCAATACGTTGGTGGGATACGAGCCCGGATACGGCATCGCGGCCGACGACTGGCCGGACGGCCAGAACGTGGTCGCTGCGCGGACCCGCATCCTGATCATGGTGGCGGTGAAGGACGATCTCGCGCTCGTTGCCGCCGCGGCGGGGCCGTTCAGCGAATTCGGTCCCGGTTCGGGGCCGCCGACCGGGGCCAGCCTGGAACTTGCCGCAGATATGGGCAAGTACGTCAACAGCTTTCGGTGGCGGGACGAGCCGCCGCGCTGACCGCGGTGAGTTCGCGCACCGGCCGCTGGACCCGGTGGTCGATCGGGGTGAAGCGGGTGGTGCGGCGTCGGAAGTCGGCGGCGCCGCCCGCGCAGAAGTTGGCGTAGTTCTGTTGGGCGGCATGCGTCGGTTCGACGGCGGCGAAGCCGAAGTCGCGGGCGTAGGCCACTGCTGCGGCGATGTACGTCGCCTGCGACTCCAGCATCTGCTCGCCTGACTTGTGTCGGAGGCCGATGTTCGGGCCGTGCACCAAGAAACAGTTCGGGAAACCGTGGACGGACGTCCCCAGATATGCGGCGGGTTCACCGTCCCAGCGTTCGGCCATGGAGACGCCGTCGGCGCCGAACAGCCGGTCGGCCAGTGCATCGGAGTCGGCGACGATGTGGGCCGCCGTCTGTTCGCCGTCGGTGGTCGTGATGTGCCAGCGTTGCCCGCTTGCCTGCCAGTGCAGCGCCGTCATCTCGTCGGCGGCGTCGTCGATCAGTACGACGTCGTAGACCCCGGACTGGTGCAGCCGGACCGCTGTCGCGAGGGCGCCCGAGCCGGTGCCGATGATCGCGACGTGGTGGTGGGGGACAGGCTGGTTCATCGGTGGTCCTTGATCGCGATGGGAGACTTCAGGTCGGACGGCAGCGTGGGCAGCCACTTGCGGTAGCGCGCAAGGGCTTTGCGCTGAACCTGCTGGTCGACGAGGAGGGCCCACAGCGGATGCGTGCGGCCCGTCGGCTCGAGGCCTCGGGTGATCTGCCGCATCTGGTGGCGCACCAGTGCCATGCTCGCCGCGGACGCCAGCGTCTTGTCGGACCACTTCACCGGCTTGAGGCGCCGGCCGGCTTCCTCGCCACGGCTCCAGCGGTTGGGCAGGTCCGGCGTGACGGCGATGGCGGTACCCATACCGACGATGTCAATACTGTTGGCCAGCACCATGTTCGCGGTGTCCTGGCGGGTGATGCCGCCGGTGAGCATCAGCGGGATGGGACTGGTCTTGGCGAGTTCTGCGGCCAGTTCCAGGAAGTACGCCTCGCGGGCCGCGGTACGGCTGTCCGCAGCCCGGCCGGTCATGGCCGGGCTCTCATAGCTGCCGCCGGACAGTTCGACGACGTCCACGCCCAGCGGTGCGAGCATCTCGATGACGCGCAGAGCATCGTCGGCGTCGAACCCGCCGCGCTGGAAGTCCGCCGAGTTCAGCTTGACGGCGACGGCGAATTCCGGCCTGACGGCCAGTCGAATCTGGCGCACGATCTCGAGCAGCAGCCGGGCGCGGTTCTCCAGCGTCCCGCCCCATTCGTCGGTGCGCGTGTTGACCAGCGGCGACAGGAACTGCGACAGCAGGTAGCCGTGTGCCGCGTGCACCTCGACGCCGTCGAAGCCGGCTTCCTCGGCGCGTGCCGCGGTGGTGACGAAGCGCGCGATGGTGGCGCCGATCTGCAGCGGCGTCATGGCGCGCGGCCGGCCGAATCGCTTGCTGTGCTTGCCGACGTCCACCGCGATGTCCGACGGACCCCAGGCCACGCCGGGCATGTTGGCGTTGACCTGGCGGCCGGGGTGGCTGATCTGCATCCACATCTTCGCCCCGCCTGCCTTACCGGCCTTGGCCCAGGCCTTGAAGGGCGCCAGCGGCGAATTCGCGTCGAGGACGACGCCGCCCGGTCCGGTGAGGGCTTCGGCGTGGACCATGACGTTGCCGGTGATCAGTACGCCTGCGCCGCCCACACCCCAGCGGTCGTACAGCGCGATGAGCCGATCGTCGGGGGCCTGGCCGGGGCCTGCGAGACCTTCCTCCATCGCGGCTTTGGCGATGCGGTTTCGGAGCGTCTGACCGGATGCGAGGGTGAAGGGGGTGAAGAGTGTGGGAGACATCGGCTGCCTTCGGGTCGGTATGATGTAAACGCTGCTCACATTTATATGGGGCAATGTAAACAGTGTCAACATTTGTGAGGCGGGACTCAGGATGACGTCGAAAGTGACGTACCACCACGGCGATCTGCGGACCGCCCTGGTGCGGTCGGCGCTGGCGCTGCTGGAGGAAGAGGGCGCCGCGGCGCTGTCGATGCGCGCCGTCGCCCGCCACGCCGGGGTCACCGCCGCCGCCCCCTACCGGCACTACCAGGACCGCGACGCGCTGATGTCAGCCGTCGCGGCCGTCGGCTATCGCGAACTGGCCGAGGATCTGATTGCCGTCAGCCCGACCCCGTCGACCGCCGATGAGATCTCCGACGTCGCCATCGCCTACGTCCAATTCGCGTTGCGCCGTCCTGCCCTGTTCCGCGCGATGTTCAGTGAGCAGTGCGATGCCGGCAGCCCCGAGCGGATCGCGGCGGTCGAGGCGATCTCGGCCTATCTCAAAGCGAACGTCGCGCGGGTGTTTCCGGACGCGGATCCCGACGCGTTGAGCGACGCCGTCTGGGCGCTCGTGCACGGCCTGGCATTCCTGTTCCTGGACGGCAAGTTCGACAGCACCGATTGCGGTGAGCTGGAGCACCGCGTTCGGGCCGCGGTCCAGGCGGTCGTGGGGCTCGCGGGGTAGGTGCCCATGCCGCGCGAGTGTTGTGTTGTGGTCGAGTTCTCACGGAAATATCGACCGCAAGCCAACTTTCGGCGGCGAGAGTCACCGCCCTTCGGCGAACTCCCGAAGTGATTGCACCTGAGCCGGATCCAGTGACGGCCGCACCGTCGCGCGGGCCTTGGCGACGTCGGCCGCGGTGACGTCGGCGGCGTCGATGGATCGGCGCATGGCCGTCAGCGCGGCCTCGCGCAGCAGGGCGACGCAGTCGGCCGCGCTGTAGCCGTCGAGTTCACCGGCCAATTCGCCGAGGTCGACGTCGGGCGCCAGCGGGATGGATTTGCTTGCGGTACGCAGTATTTCGCGGCGGGCGTCGGCGTCGGGCGGTTCGACGAACACCAGCTTCTCCAGCCGGCCCGGCCGCAGCAGCGCGGGGTCGATCAGGTCCGGCCGGTTGGTGGCGCCCACCACGACGACGTCGCGCAACGGATTGATGCCGTCGAGTTCGGTGAGCAGCGCGGCCACAACCCGGTCGGTGACGCCGGAATCGAAGCTCTGCCCGCGCCGCGGCGCCAGCGCGTCCATCTCGTCCAGGAACACCAGCGACGGCGCGGAATCGCGTGCGCGCTGGAACAATTCACGCACCGCCCGCTCCGAGGAACCCACCCACTTGTCCATCAGCTCGGCGCCCTTGACGGCGTGCACCGACAACCGGCCGGAGCTGGCCAAGGCCCGCACCAGGAACGTCTTGCCGCAGCCCGGCGGCCCGTAGAGCAGCACCCCGCGTGGCGGTTCCACCCCGAGACGCTCGAAAGTATCGGGGTGCTGCAGCGGCCACAGCACGGCCTCGGTCAGCGCCTGCTTGGTGGCCACCATGTCGCCGACGTCGTCGAGCGTCACCGAGCCGACCGCAACCTCCTCGGTCGCCGACCGGGACAGCGGCCGGATCACCGACAACGCGCCCGTCAGATCGTCCTGGGTCAGCGCCGGCTCCGCGCCGTCGGCGCTGGCGCGGGCGGCCGCGCGCAACGCGGCCTCACGCACCAGCGCGGCCAGGTCGGCGACGACGAATCCCGGTGTGCGCTCGCCGATCTCATCGAGGTTCAGCTCCTTGGCCGGAACCGACCGCAGCAGCACCTCGAGCAGGGCCCGGCGGGTGGCGGCGTCGGGCAGCGTCAGCCCGAGCTCGCGGTCGCAGAGGTCGGGGGCACGTAGCCGGGCGTCCACGCCGTCCGGGACGGCGGACGTCGCGATGAACGCCACACTCCGGCTGGCGACGGCCTTGCGGAGCTCGGCCAGGATCAGCGTGGCGACCGGTTCGGTGGCCGCGGGCAACAGGGCGTCGATGTCGGTGATCAGCAGGACACCACCGCCATCTCGGACGGAGTTCACGGCGGCGGCCACGCCGGCCAGCCGGTCCTCGGCCCGCAGTGCCCCGACTTCCGGGCCGTCGAGCTCGACCAGACGGCGTGTGCTGCACACCGCGCGCACCATCGCGGCCTTCCCGACGCCTGCGGGGCCGGACACCAGGACGCCCAGATTGGCGGTGGCGCCCAGCGTTTCGAGCAGCTTGGGTTCATCGAGGGCCAGCTTGAGCCACTCGGTCAGCCGGGTCACCTGAGCCTGCATGCCCTTGAGGTCGTCGATCAAGACAGCCTGGGCGGCAACGGTTTCCGCGGGCGAGATCACCGGCTGCGCGGCTGCGGTGACGACCGTCGCGTCACTCCAGGAGACCACCGAATTCGGCTGCACGCTGACCGGGCCGGCCGGATCCACACCCGTCACGGTGAGGAGTTCCGACGTCCAGGTGATGCCGACCTGGGTGGCGAGCGCCGAGGTGGCCGCCGACGTCGAGGTACCCGGACCCAGGTCCCGTGGCAGCAGCGACACCGTGTCGCCGACCGTCATCACCTTGCCCAGCAATGCCATTCGCAACGTTGCGGGCGATATGGAGCCACTGGCCAACCGCGAGCCACTCACCGTGACCGACCGGGCGCCATACACCGTCGCCGGTGACACCAGCACCGGTGCATCGGCCCGCACCCCGGCATTGGACAGCGTCACATCGTCGAGCAGCGCGGTGCCCGGGGGAGTCCCGGTGGCGGCGACGCCGACCACCGCGCACGTGGTGCGCGTGCCGGTCAGCGACACCGCGTCCCACTCGCGGATACCCAGGGCGGCAATCGCTTCCGGGTGCAGCAGCACCACGCCGCGACGGGCGTCGAGTGCGGAGGTGTTGAGCCGTGCGGTGAGCCGTAATTGGCCCGGTGGGGGTTCGGCTGACGCCGCGTCCCGCAGGCCCTGGGTCATCGCCGCGGACCCGGCCTGCGCAACCGGAGCCGGGCGGTGGAGCGGCGCTGCCCGCGGTCGGTGCGGCGCGGCTGCGCGCGGCGGATGGCGCGGCGGGCCTGCCGCTGCTCCTTGGGCTTGTCATCCCAGACTTCGGGGTGCGCACGCAGCCAGGCCTTGGTCCGGATGGCGAACGGGATGTGCAGCACGTAGGCAACGATGAGCACCAGGATCACGATGTAGCCGTACATCACCGAGGCGGCCACCAGGATGGCCAGCAGGGCCAGCAGCGGCAACGCCATGTTCGGCGGGATGGCGAAAGTGTGCACCTTGCGCATCGGGACGGTGCTGACCACCAGCAGCGAGACGGCGATCAGCCAGCCGCAGATGAATATCTGACCCCAGTGCGAATCCCACCACGGGCTGGGGAACTGCATCTTGGCCGCCAGGGGACCGATGGCACCGATCGCGCCGGCAGGCGCCGGCATGCCGGTGAAGAACTCTTTCTCGAACGCCGGGCCCTCCACGTCGAGCATGGCGTTGAAGCGCGCCAGCCGCAGCACGATGCACACCGCGTACAGCAGGACCACGATCCACGCGAGCGGCGAGGTGTTGTGCGCCAGCAGGGTGGCGTACACGATGAACGCCGGCGCCACCCCGAAGTTCACCGCGTCGGCGAGCGAGTCGATCTCGGCGCCCATCTTGGACGTCGCGTTCAGCATGCGGGCCGCGCGACCGTCGAGCGCGTCGAGGATCGCGGCACCCGCCAGCAGCGCCATGGCCTCGGTGGGGCGGTGATCGAGGGCGTACTTGACCGCCGACAGACCCAGGCAGATGGCAGCGACCGTCAGGGCGCTGGGGACCAGCTTCCGCAGGCTCACCTGCGGAGTCTTGATCCGGGGTTTCATGCCGGCGACCCGCTCGGCAGGTCTGCCAGCACGGTCTCGCCGCCGACGGCGCGCTGCCCGATCTCGACGCCGATCACCGAACCCTTGGGCAGGTAGGTGTCCAGGCGGGAGCCGAACCGGATCAGGCCGTACGTCTCGCCGAGCGCCAGGTGCGCACCCGGGTGGGTGTTGCACACGATGCGGCGGGCCAGCAGACCGGCGAGCTGCACCGCGACGACGTCGTGGCCGTCGGCGGTGCGCAGCCAGATGCTGTTGCGCTCGTTGTCCTCACTGGCCTCGGCCTTGTCGGCGGACAGGAACTGGCCCGGCTTGTGCTTGACGGTGATCACCTCACCGGCGACCGGCGCGCGCTGCACGTGCGCGTCGAACAGGGACAGGAAGATGCTGATCCTCGGCAGCGGCTCGTCCGACAGGTTCAGCTCGGCGGGCGGGACGGCCTCGTCGATCAGCGTCACCTGGCCGTCGGCCGGGGCGACCACGACGCCGGGCCGGCTCGGTGGCGTCCGCGGCGGATGCCGGAAGAACCCGGCGCACGCGGCCGCCGCGGTGAGACCGGTCGCCCGCACCCAGCGCTTGCGGCGGCCGATCGCGGCGACGCCGAGGGCACCGCCGATGAACGGCAGGCCGGCCGGGTGGATCGGGGGAACGGTGGAACGGACCAGGTCGACGAAACGTGACAGTTCGGACTCTGGAGTGTCAGCTGGGGGGCGCGCAGGTCTGGCCATGGGGACTCGATTCTACGGTTTGCGGGGCTCTAACTGAGATCCCAGACGGGCACGGGTGATCCAGCCGGTAATTCGATCACGTCCTCGCCGATGTCCAGCAGGCAGTTTGCGGTCGCCAGCCACCGGAGGTGGTGCGAGGCCGGCGGCCCGTAGCTGCTCACCTGCTCATCGGTGCCGAGCACGCCGCGGCGGAACTGGCGTTTCCCGGCGGGGGAGGTCAGCTTCTCGGTGAGGGTCGCCGAGCGGCGCGGCCGCTGCGACGGCAGGCCCATCGCTGCGCGCAGCGGCGGCCGGATGAACACCTCGAACGACACCAGCGCCGAGACCGGGTTGCCCGGCAGCGTAACTATGGAGGTGCGGTTTGGCGTGTCCGTCAAGCGGCCGGCGCCCTGCGGCATGCCGGGCTGCATGGCGACCTTCACGAACTCGACGTCATGGGCGAGAGCGTCTTTCACCACTTCGTAGGCGCCCGCGCTGACGCCGCCCGTGGTGACGACCAGGTCGACGTTCTTGGCATGACCGGCCAGGGTTTCCCGGAACAGCGCGACGTCATCGGATGTCGCGGGCGCCGTGACGACGTCGGCGCCGGCCTCCCGCAACGCCGCGGCCAGCATCACCGCGTTGGACTCGTAGATTTGACCGGGCTGCAGCGGGGTGCCCGGCGTGACCAGTTCTGTTCCGGTCGACAGCACCAGAACCCGTTGCCGCGGAATCACTTTCAGTTCGGCGAAGCCGAGCGCCGCGGCCAGTCCGAGCGCTGCGGGTGACAGCACCTCGCCGGCCGGCAGCACCGTCATCCCGGCGGTGACGTCCTCGCCGGCGCGCCGGATGCTCCGGCCCTCGGGGACCGCCGAGTAGATCGACACGACGTCGGTCGCCCCGTCCGTGGCCTCGACCTGGACTACCGCGGTGGCCCCTGCCGGCAGCATCGCGCCGGTCATGATCCGGTGCGCGGTGCCCGCCGCCAAGGTCAGCAGGTCGGTGCGACCAGCCGGAATATCTTCGGCGACAGGCAGTTTCACCGGATTCTCGGCTGAGGCGGTGGCCACGTCGGCGGCCAGGACGGCGTAACCGTCCATCGCCGAATTGTCGAAACCGGGCAGCGACAGCGGCGCCACCACATCCTCGGCCAGCGCCAGCCCGAGGGCGTCGGCCAGGGGTACCGAGACGGCCGGGCGGGCGCTGATCAACCCGGCGACGACCTGCTGATGTTCCTCGACAGTCCGCATGGGGCTAGATCGCGAAGGTGACGCCGGTGAGCTCTTCGGACACCGTCCACAACCGGCGCTGGATGCCGGCGTCGTGCGACTGCGCACTCGATTGGACCAGCACCGGGTGGCCGACCAGCTGCCGGATTCCGGACGGGCCGTAGTACTCGCCACCGCGGGCGTCTGGGTCGACGGCGGCCCGCAACGTGGCCAGGGCGCCGACCTCGGGGCTGTTGGCGACCAGCCCGCTGATCTGGTTGAAGCCGGGCAGGCCGGAGCCGGGGATGTGACGCATCAACTCGGTGTTGGAGATGCCGGGATGGGCCGCGACCGAGATGGTTTCGGCGTTGGTGGCCACCAGCCGGCGTTGCAGCTCGTAGGCGAACATCAGGTTGGCCAGTTTCGACTGGCCGTAGGCGGCGACGCGGTTGTAGCGCCGCTTCTCCCACTGCAGGTCGGTGAAGTCGATCTTCCCGCGGATGCGGTGGGCGATGCTACCGAGCGTCACCACCCGCGAGCCCGCGACGGGCAACAGGTTCTCGATCAGCAGGCCGGTGAGCGCGAAGGCGCCCAGGTGATTGGTGCCGAACTGCAATTCGAAGCCGTCGGCAGTGGTCTGCTTGGGCGGGTACATCACGCCGGCGTTGTTGATCAGCAGGTCGATCCGCGGGTACGCGGCCCGCAGGTCGTCGGCTGCGGCGCGGACCGAGGTCAGCGAACCCAGGTCCAGCTTCTGCACTGTGATGTCGGCGTTCGGGGTGTTCGCCCGGAGCCGGGCGGCGGCCGCGTCGCCCTTGGCGGTGTCGCGAACCGCCATCACCACGCGCGCACCCCGGTCGGCCAATACCCGCGCCGTCTCATAACCCAACCCGGTGTTGGAGCCGGTGACGATCGCCACCCGCCCCGTCTGGTCCGGCACGTCATTGGCGGTCCATTTGGTGGTCATGGCCGAAGACACTACCGAGCGGACCGTCTGAGTTGCGCGGGAGCGGCGGGCGTTTACTGTCGGCAGCATGGCAATCGGCGGGGTCCTCTTCGACATCGATGGTGTCCTGGTGACCTCGTGGCGTCCGATCGACGGCGCGGCCGACACCTTGCGGGCGCTGGAAGAGCATCAGATCGCCCGCTCGTTCCTGACCAACACCACCACCCGAACCCGTCATCAGATTGCCGAATTGCTTTGCGCGGCAGGCATTGAGGTCGCTGCCGACGAGGTGGTGACCGCCGCCGTGCTGACCGCCGACTACGTGCGCGACCGCTACCCGGGCACCCGATGTTTCCTGGTGAACAACGGCCAGATCGGTGCGGACATGCCCGGCGTCGATCTGGTGTACGCCGCCGACTTCGCTGGACCGCAGCAGCCCGACGCACCCGACGTGGTGCTCCTCGGTGGTGCGGGACCCGATTACACGCACCTGACCCTCAGCTGGATCTACGACTGGATGGCCCGCGGGGTTCCAGTGGTGGCCATGCATCGCAGCAACGCGTGGACCACCGCCGACGGGCTGCGGGTGGACACCGGGCTCTATCTGGCCGGTCTGGAACAGACCACTGGCTATCAGGGCACCGCCGTCGGCAAGCCCGCACCCGCCGGGTTCCTGGCCGCGGCCGCGCGGCTGGGCGTCGAGCCCGAAGAGATGTACATGGTCGGCGACGACCTCAACAACGACGTCCTCGCGGCCCAGGTCGTCGGGATGACGGGCGTGCTGGTGCGCACCGGAAAATTCCGCCAGGACACGCTGAACCGTTGGGCTGCAGACGAATTCGCGATGCAGCCGAACTACGTCGTGGACTCCGTCGCTGATCTGCCGGAGCTGCTCGGGCTTTAGGCCCGGATCAAGCCGTCAGCTCGCGCTGCATGTTCCGGATCGCCGAGATGCGGTCCTGCAGCTGCTCGCGGGTCGCGGCGGCCACCGGCGGGCCGGGATGGCGGCGCCGCAGCTCGTTGTGGATCCAGCCGTGCGGCCGTCCGGTGCGGTGGTGGAACGCGGCCACCAGCAGGTTCAGTTCCTTGCGCAACTCGCGCAGCTGACCGTGCGTCGTCATCGGTGGCGGCGGTGCACCGGTGGCCGCGGCCTTGGCGCTGCGCTTCTGCAGCTGTTCGTCCTGGCGCTTGCTCAACAGATCACGCATCTGGTTGGGGTCCAGCAGACCCGGGATGCCGAGGTAGTCGGCCTCCTCGTCACTGCCGGCCTCGGTCGCGGTGCCGAACGACGAGCCGTCGAAGATCACCTGATCCAGCTCGGCGTCGGACCCGAGCATCTCGAAGCCGTTCTCCAGCTCCGACTTCTCGTCTTCCTTCTTCTGCGCCTGCTCGAGCAGTTCGTCGTCGAGACCGTCGGACACGCGGTGCGGCTTGCCCAGCACGTGGTTGCGTTCGCGCTCCAGCTCACTGGCGAGCTCCAGCAGGTTGGGCACCGACGGCAGGAAGATGCTGGCCGTCTCGCCCTTGCGCCGCAGGCGCACGAACCGGCCGATGGCCTGCGCGAAGAACAGGGGAGTCGACGCGCTCGTGGCGTAGACGCCGACGGCGAGCCGCGGCACGTCGACACCCTCGGACACCATGCGGACCGCCACCAGCCAGCGGCTCGAGCCCTCGGAGAACTGCGAGATACGAGCCGACGCCGTCGGGTCATCCGACAGGATGACCGTCGCTTCCTCGCCGGTGATGGTGTGCAGCAGCTTGGCGTAGGCGCGGGCCGTGGTCTGGTCGGTGGCGATGATCATGCCGCCGGCGTCCGGGATGCTCTGTCGCAGCTGCCCGAGGCGCTTGTTGGCCGCCGCGATCACCGCGGGCATCCATTCACCCTCGGGGTTCAGCGCGGTGCGCCAGGCGCGGGCGGTGTGCTCGGCCGTGAGCGGTTCGCCGAGGCGCGCCGCGTGCTCCTCGCCGGCGCTGTCGCGCCAGCGGGCCTCACCCGAGTACGCCATGAACACCACCGGGCGCACCACGCCGTCGGCGAGGGCGTCGGAGTAACCGTACGTGTGGTCAGCCACGGACTGCTGATGGCCGCTGCCGTCGGGCTCGTACTGCACGAACGGGATGGGGCTGTCGTCTGACCGGAACGGGGTCCCGGTCAGGCACAGCCGCCGGGTCGCGTCGTCGTAGGCCTCGCGGATGGCCTCGCCCCAGCTCTTCGCGTCACCGCCGTGGTGGACCTCGTCGAAGATCACCAGCGTCTTGTGGTTCTCGGTGCGGACCCGGTGCCTCGTCGGGTGGCTCGCGACCTGGGCATAGGTGACGACGATGCCGTGGTAGTCCGACGACGTCTGGCCGGTCGAGTTGCTGAACTTCGGGTCCAGCGCCATACCGACGCGCGCCGCGGCTTCCGCCCACTGGGTCTTGAGGTGCTCGGTCGGGACGACGACCACCACCTGGTCGACGGTGCGTTCCGTCAACAGCTCGCCGGCGATTCGCAGCGCGAAGGTCGTTTTGCCTGCGCCAGGGGTCGCGACAGCGAGAAAATCCCGGGGTTTGGCGGTCAGATACCGCACCAAAGCCCGACGTTGCCAGCCCCGCAAAGCCTGGGTGCTGGGCGCTGCATATGCCCGCACCCGAAGACTCCTCCTTGGTCGAAGGGCAGTCTAGGGCAACGGGTTTGGCGGATGCACATTTGCCCGGCGTGTCCTGGCGCTCGGCCCGGCGGTGTCGCCGGCCGACGTGGTGATCAGGCGCGTCACGGCGTCGCAGACGATTGCCTTGCGCTGGGCATGATCGTCGATGCCGATGACGGCCAGCAGGGTGGGGCTGAGGTTGTGCCACATCGATGCGATGGTGAGGACCAGGGTGAACAGCACCGGCGCGGGAAGTTCGTCGGTGAGCTTGCCTGCGGCCTGGGCGGCGGCAATGGACGCAATCTGCTCGTGCATGGTCTCGCCGGGAAAGCCCACCGCGGAATCGTCGGCTCGTTCCAGCCGGTGCCACGCGATCAGCCGGCCGACTTCGGGCTGGCTGGCGTAGACGTCGATCAGATGGGCGGCGTAGCCGGGCAGGTCGTCGGCAACCACGGGACTGTCGGCGAAGAACCGCTGCGTCATCGCCGCCCACACGGAGTCGAAGAGCTCATCTTTGCTGCCGAAATAGTGGTAGATCTGCGCCTTGTTGGCGCCGGCGTTGGCGGCGATGCGATCAACCCGGGCACCGGCGATGCCGTACTGGGCGAATTCGGTGGTCGCCGCGCAGAGCAGCCGCGCCCGAGTGGCGTCGGAATCTCGCGGGTGGCCCATTTCGGAGATTTTAGCTGGTGGGCAGATGTTTGCTAACTAACTAATTAGTTGACAGTGAGGTGAGGCCTGCCTAACGTTCGGCATCGGGTGGGATGTGGATCACAGGAGGTGGTGTGGTCGCTGAGCCCTGTCAGCAGCGGTCGGCCGTGCCGCCACCGGAGCTCGTCGGTCGCGGCGAACAACTCTCGAGGTTGATGGCGGCGCTCAGCGATACCCCGCGCGGGCGCGCGGTGGTGGTCTCGGGTGCCGCCGGGTCCGGAAAGACCGCACTGCTCGACGTGGCCTGCTGCCACGCCCGGGCCGTCGGTTTCCGGGTGGTGTCGATCGCCGGAACGCCGAGCGAATCCGGGACCCCGTTCGCCGGCGTGCACCAGCTGATTCACGCGCTCGGATATTGGGGTGGCGAAGCCGAGGAGTACCACCACATCATCGACGCGGCGCTGCGGTCGCCGAGCGGCGAGCAACTCGACGTCGTTCGGGTCGCCATGGCACTGCTCGGACTTCTCGGTGCCGTTGAACGGCAGCAATCGGTTCTGGTCTGTATCGACGACGGGCAGTGGCTCGATGCACCGTCGCGCAACGCCATGATGTTCGCCGCCCGGCGCAGCGCGGGGCGGTCGCTGACCGTCGTGCTGGCGATCCCGGCCACGGCCGGAAAGATACTCAGTGGTGACGGCAACGCGGTCGAGATCGAACTCTCGCCGTTGGCCCGCGCCGATGCTGCCGTGCTGCTCGATCGACAGCCGTCGGTACCGCGCGGCCTGCGCCGCGAGCAGGTTCTGACGGCGGCCGCGGGTAACCCGGCGGCCGTCATCGCGTTCGCCGAGACAGCTGCGGCCGGTGGACCCACGGTGGGCCCGGCCGCCGAACCCTTGGCACTGCCCGCCGCCAGCCTCGGTATCTACAGCCGCCGGCTGGCGCTGCTGCCGGGGGAGACCCGCGCCGCGTTGCTCGTTCTCGCCGCGGCCTCCGACCAGGATCTGCGGCAGCTGATGCCCGCGATGCTGGCCGATCCGCAGACCCTCGCGCCGGCCGAGGTCGCCGGCATCGTGCGGGTCGAGTCGAGCGGCGTGCGGTTCCTGGATCCGCTGCTCCGGTCGGCGGCGTATCACCGGGCGCCGTCGGCGGCCCGGTCGGCGGCGCATCTCCGCCTAGCCGACGCACTGGCCGCGATGCCGCACCGGCAGGTCTGGCACCGCGCGCAAGCGGCGCTCAAACCCGACGATGCGCTGGCCGCACAGTTGGCCGACACCTGCGACGAGGTGCTGCGGCGGGACGGCTATCTGGCCGCCGCCGTGGTCATGCAGCGCGCGGCGATGCTGACCACCGATGTCGGTGAGCACGCCCGCCATCTGGTGCGCGCGGCGCCCCTGGCTCGCAACGCCGGCGACCCGCACTGGGCAGCGGCCCTGAGCCGGT